>Ga0315539_1000721_pt1 | contig 24887 bp, 19 predicted proteins | sample SalMarSW160150MG_FD_203097 | JGI IMG/M metagenome (GOLD analysis project Ga0315539, IMG submission 203097) | Salt marsh sediment microbial communities from the Plum Island Ecosystem LTER, Massachusetts, United States - Salt Marsh Sediment SW1601-150 ... | reverse complement strand
GTTACACGAATAGTCCCGCCAACGTTAGTTAAAAGCAGCTTACCTGTAGTTGGCGCGAGTTTGTTGATAGAATCCTTCAATGGGCCCGCGGTACAAACAGATTTACCTTGTTTAACTGCAGATATGCAGGCATCTGTAATATTTTTGTTTAATGACAACACAGTGGCCTTGCCCACCTGGTCCATATAGCAATAAAGCCCCTGCTTGCCAACCTTACCAATCTGGTATTTCCCGGAGGATACATCCGCCTCGTCGGCTTTTTTAGCACCTGACATTAGATTGGCTGTTTCAAGCAGTACTGTTAAAATTTGACGGGTCCGCTGAGGATTCTGGCTTGTAATTACCAGCCCCATAGGAAGATTACTTCCAGGGGCCTCTCCCGAAGGTACAGCAAACAATGTAACTTGTTCAATATTGGCAAAAATCTCCCGACCGATATCAAGACCTATCACGTTTCGAATCTTCTTATTTATGGCCTTAACCTGGATTTCGTCTGCCTCTCCTAAAGCAAAGCTTGCAATCGCAATTGCATCAGAAGGCACCACCTCAAAGCCAGCTCTGCTCAAATTCGGTGTACGAATTATGTCATATGCAAGACAGCGATGACCACCTTTAAACGACACATCAGCTTTACACGTCAATCCGCTTTCTTCAAGAGAAACATACATAATCAAATCATCAATGCTGTTAAAGTCAACGAAACCATCCGCCCAGAGCATTTCCTGGGGAATCTGTCCCGCAGGGAATTGCTTCAAGACGCCTGCATATGCCTTGTCAACATTTGCCCAGACCGTTAAAGCATTATCCTGCCTTGTTTGTTTGCCGACTTTTGCAAATGACTTATTACTCGAAGCAAGCGTCGGTTCAGAAATGATGCCTTTGTATTGCCTGACACACCACTTAAGCTGCTCAGGCGGTTGCGCAATGATAATGACCCTGTCATCGTAGGCTACTGATGGACCATTTTTTATGTTTATGGTCTCCATTGCCTCTATCGGCTCGCCCTTTTGGCCTGCTATGCCAAGTGCGGCAAGAATTATACCTTTCAGGGCATCGCTTTTACCGGGATACAACACGGTAACTCCAGGCGGATTTTCCTCTTTGATAGCCGTAATACCAACAGCCATTCCTCGTATTTTTCTGAATTCGGCCATCATACTCGGATTCAAAAGTGCAGCTAAAATATCTTCAGGCGATTTCTCCCCCTTACCCGCCGTGGCTTCTTTCCCTATAGCTTCAAGTGGATTCTCAAAAGGAGTCCCTTTTAGCATATTAAGTATAGTCTCAATCTGTTTACCCGGGCTGCCAACTTCCATGTATACCAAAGTCTCCGGCTGCATCAAATTGGCCGGATCATAATACATTAACTCATTTAAAAGTGGTTTTACCTTCTCAACGATTTCCGTCTGGTCGCTATATTTAGCTACAATCTTTCCAAATACCATCCTTGCATCGTGCTCGTTTTTCTTTTTCAAATAACACATGCCCTGTCTATAAAGTGCCTGAGCCACATAGGGCCGTGAAGCGGAGCTGTCTTGAATTATTTGCTCATAAATATCTATCGCCGTATCGATATCACCTTCGATCTCCTCGGCATACAGGCCCTCACGCAGGATGACACTTGCGGTTTTAGCCAATGCTGCCGTACTGAACAAGCTGATTGCACACACAAACGCTACCATCATAATTTCTATCTTTTTCATAATCGCTCTCCTTTTAAAATAGTTTAACAAAAAATGGTCGTCTTAACACAAACAATTGTAAAGATTGAGTGTTACAATTTTGTTACGGTTTCATCCTTTTCTTGTGATTTTTAAAACTTTTTCCTCTCGCCGATTTCACCCACAAGGCATAAAAAAGTCCATAGAATCACTATGCCGGTGAAGCACAAAAGCTCAAGACTTGGTATCTTTGGAAACAGTTAATTCTGCCGGGCGTGTTTTTATGGCAGGATTGTATAAGGCCGTCAGCCACGCGAATATCTCTTGGCCAGGCAAACGATGAACAAAGACATCAGTGCCACCCCGCAAAGGGCCTCGGCCATTGCGATATAGCGGACGAAATGGTGTTTGTCGGGATGTAAATCTCCAAATCCAAGGGTGGTAAAGGTTACTGTGCTAAAGTACAGTCCGTCCAGGAACGTTGCATCCGTAAAAGCCTGGCCTCTATAGGTAATGCCGCCCGAGTTCATATAAACGAAGGCACAGAAAATGATAACCAACAGGCTGGCAACCAGGACCCTGATGGGTCTTTCGCCGTAGCCGAAGAGCAATCTTCCAAAGACCATCTCCGGCAGCAGGCGAACTCCCGAAATGAATCTGGCGGTCTTTTTCAGGGCGGAAGCGGAATCATAATTTGGACCGCGAAACTTTCTCCAAAGGTGGGCACACCTTTCGTTGTAAAAGCTTTCGCCAGCCAGTTGGTAGTGACCGGCCTCCTGTGCAGTCTGTTTGATGAACCGCCAGAAGTCTTCACCATCGCCGAAACTGTATCGGGCAAACTGAACAGACTCAAAGACGGGCACGGACCTGCTTACGGAATATACGCCCGCAAAATCCGTCTTACCTTTGAATTTCACGTTCGCGAAGTTGGCACCCTTGGCGAAATTAGTATTAGTGAAGCGCGCGTCCTTCGAAAAAACCGTATCACTCAGGAGACAATAGCCTTGAAAAACAGCGGTTCGGAACATAGCATTCGATTTAAAATTGGCATTTCTAAAGGAGGTGACCATCTCAAAGCAGCAGCCGTCAAATCCGGCAAGGCCGTGAAAGCACGCACCGCCGAATCGGCACTGGCCGGAAAAAACTGAGGAGTTAAAGCTAACATCTTTCCTAAAAATTACGAGAAGCTTATCAGGGTCCGACCAAGGTGAGGAAAAAGCCAGGTTCTCTTCAAATGTACAGGAATTGAATACCATCGATTGTGAAAGGCTTACCACGGTTTGACCGTCACTTTGCCTTACTGCCAGCTTGCCGGTATCAAAGTTTTCACGCTTCTCGAAAAGTCGGTTTATGTCGAGCTGGCCGGAGATAGTACACCGATATAATTTAAGATCATCTCCATTGGCGATGGCCTGTAAAATCTCACCCGCCGCTATACGCTGCTTTTCTCTTTGAAAGACCGTTGTTTCAGGCATTGTTTCAGGCATTGTTTCAGTCGGACTGTTGTTGTAGCAGTTGAATAATTTCTTCTTTTTTAGGCAACGAATCCTGGGCACCGAACCTCGTGCAGGCCAATGCTCCTGCGGCGGAGGCAAACTTGACGGCCTGTTCGATACTATCGCCCACGGCAATCGAGGCGGCCAATGCCCCTGCGAAGGCATCGCCGGAGCAGGTCTGGTCGACCAACTCCACGGAAAAAGCAGGGATATGCTTTGCACCGTTTCTGTCAATGACAAGGCAGCCTTTCCTGCCCATTTTTATTACGACACATTCAACTCCACGAGCCACAAGGTCGGAGCCAATCATTTTCGTCTCGTGGATATTTTCGACCGCGACATCGGCAATTTCAGCGGCCTCGTGGAGGTCCGGAATCAGGATATTGGCGGAAAAAAATTCTATAGGCACTTCGGCAGTGAGGGCAACGGCTGCGGGGTCGAGAATGACCTTTTTACGGTGTAGATTTGCCATTTTTATGGCAGCACTGACTGTATCAGGGGGCAACTGGCCGTGAATCAGGACAACGTCGGCAGAGGAGATAGTCTGTTCTGCGGCATCGCATTCAATATCCAGTGGTCGCAGGGCACGATTGGCCCCCTCCGCAATGCAGGAGCTGTTTTCCCCTTCGGAATTGACGAGAGTAACGATTATACCCGTATTCTTGGCCTCGGCGGTGTAGAGCAGGTCGGTATTAATGCTGAAAACAGCCAGATTCTCCTTTATGACCTGGCCGAAGATATCGTTACAGACCTTGCTGATTAGGTGGACCTGACAGCCGCAGAGAGCCGCCTGGATGGCCTGGTTAAGCCCCGCCCCTGTAGCTGTGCACGAGAACCCTGAGCCCATAACGGTCTGGCCGGCCTCGGGAATCCTGCCACACCGGACCGTCATATCTACGTAAGTTGCCCCCACGACAACAATTCTCGGAATCCGTACCGCCATAACTTTTCCTCGATACGTGCTCTGCAATCAGTATAATTGACAAGCCGGACGATGTAAACTTTTTTTAGGCGGCCGAGTATGAAAACAAAAGCAGAATTGACTTGATTTTAATAATTCGCTAAACTGCCGGAATCCCACGGCACAGAAGGAATAAAGACCGGAGAGTGGTGTTTATCATTCAGAGAGGAAACAGATGAGTCCGGAGAAGAAAGAGAATTGCGGCCTTTTTGGAATATATGGCGATGCTGATGCGGTCCAGAAGACACATTTTGGTTTGTATAGTCTACAGCACCGCGGGCAGGAATCCGCAGGAATTGCATCGAGTAACGGTCGGTTTATTCAATGTTATACAGGTATGGGGACGGTGGCCAGAGTCTTCCGCAAAGACTCGGGGCTGCTGGAAAAATTGTCTAATCCGATGGCTATCGGACACGTACGCTACTCGACCACAGGCAGTACAAAATCTGCAAACTCACAGCCGTTCCTAAGCGAGTACTCGCGGGGCCAGGTCGCGATAGCTCATAACGGCAACCTCATTAATGCCTCGGTCCTTCGAGATGAATACGAGGCTTATGGCCATATATTCAAGTCAACCAGTGACACCGAGATTATCATTCATTTGCTGGCGAAGCCTTCGCACGCAATGAGGGAAGATCCTATTGCGCACACCCTGCAGCACCTGCAGGGCGCTTACTGCCTTTTGTTTCTGTTCCCGGACCGGATTGAAGCGGCCAGGGACCCGCATGGAATAAGGCCGCTGAGCATCGGGCAAACCGCGTCCGGAGCATACGTTGTCGCCAGTGAGACCTGCGCATTTGACACGATTGGAGCAAAGTTTATTCGTGACGTCGAGCCCGGTGAAATCGTTCGTCTGGATGAAAGGGGCCTGCACAGCAGGTTTTTCAGCACTCCGGGCGAAGTTACACCCGCCCACTGCATTTTCGAGCACATTTACTTCGCCAAACAAAACAGCGATGTTTTCGGTGAAAACGTGCACACCTTTCGAAAATGTCTCGGCCGGCAAATAGCTCGAGAGCACCCCGTTAAAGCCGACGTGGTAATCCCCGTTCCGGACTCGGGGACCTCGGCGGCAATAGGTTATGCCGAGGAAAGTGGAATACCGTTTGATATGGGCTTTGTAAGAAGCCATTACATTGGCAGAACCTTTATCTCTCCAACACAGGAACTACGTGATTTACAGGTCAAACTTAAACTGGCGACAGTCAAGGAGATTGTGGCGGGCAAGCGAGTCGTGGTTGTGGACGACTCGATTGTCAGGGGTACAACTACGAGAGGTAAGATAAGGTCACTTCGGCAGGCGGGAGCCAAACAGATACATATGCGCGTCAGTTGCCCACCTATAAGACATCCGTGTTTCTATGGCGTTGACTTCCCTACAAAGGAGGAGCTATTAGCCAACAACCGTGATATGGAGCAAATCAGGGACTTCCTCGATGTAGACAGCGTCGGTTACTGCTCGCTGGAGGGACTGCTCTCGTGCGCATCTTTGCCTGCCGACCATTACTGCACAGCCTGCTGGACGGGGCAATACAAGATACCTATAAACACGGTGGTCAATAAATTCATTATGGAACGTTATCAAATGACAATGTTTGAGGGCTGGATCGAGGAAAATGTCTGAGCATCTGACATACGCACAAAGCGGCGTAAGCATTGAAGCCGGCGATGAAGTGGTACGCCGGATCCGCTCAAGCGTCATGAAAACGTTTGGCCCACGGGTTATGGATTTGGAAAACGGCTTTGCGGGACTCTTCCGTCTTGACTACGACGAAAAGCTATTCAAAAAGAACTACAAACATCCCGTCCTCGTGGCCTGTACCGACAGCGTAGGAAGCAAGGTAAAGCTCGCAGAAGCGGCCAAGAAATTTAACACCGTTGGCATCGATGTCGTGGCGATGTGTCTGAATGATATGCTTGTGCTCGGGGCGGAACCGCTTTTCTTTCTTGATTACCTTGCAGTGCACAATGTCGAGCCGGCAAAGGTCGCGGATATGGTAGAAGGTATAGCTGACGGTTGCAGACAGGCCGACTGCGCTTTGATAGGTGGGGAAACCGCTGAGATGCCCGATATCTATCGCAAAGGCGATTTTGATATGGCGGGTTTCGCTGTGGGAGTAGTCGAGCGGGGTAAAATCATCGACGGAAAAGACGTCAGAAAAGGTGATGTGGTTCTGGGATTGGCTTCAAGCGGACTGCACAGTAACGGATACTCACTGGTTCGCCATATCTGCTTTAAGAAGCTGGGGCTGAAGGTAACGGACCAAATGGACCAGCTCGACGGCGCGGTTCTGGGTGATGTGCTGCTTGAACCAACCCGAATATATGTAAGGCCTATCATTAAGCTGCTCGGTGGTTACAAAGTCAAAAGAATCGTGCACGGGATGGCGCACATAACCGGCGGCGGGCTCGTGGGCAATATCCCGCGGGTCCTGCCGAGAAATTGCAACGCGGTGATAAAAAAATCGAGCTGGCCCGTGCCGGCCATATTTGGATTCCTTCAAAAGGCAGGGCCCGTACAGGAAAACGAGATGTTCAGAGTCTTCAATATGGGTATCGGCTTCATATTGATAGTAGCACCTGATTTTGCCAATTCTATAACGAAGAAGCTGACCCGCTGGGGCCAGAGGGTTTACAGGATAGGAACCCTCGGCGCCGGCACAGGCAAAGTGGTTTTCAAATAACCAGAGAGGTCTTTCGCTGCAGGCACAGGGAAGAAAGATATGAATTCCAAAGTAAGCCGAGGAGGCTTTCTTCGCAGGCTTGGCGGATTCATCATCGCGGCCGTGGTGTACGGCGCTTTCGCAATTTACCTTTACCAGCCATATCTAAAAAATCTCGCCTCGGAGCGGCCGATACTTCTGTTGAATGCGATTTTGGCCTCGCTGGGCTGTTATGTACTTTCACGCCGTTGGATAGCCTCGTTTCCCGCCGCGCTTTTCGCGGGCTCCATCTATGGCTTCGGCCCTTTCGCACTGGGACTTGGTACATATCAGGTAACAGCAGGGCTGGTCTTTGCCGCGGTCCCTTGGCTGTTCTGTCCTGCTGCCTTTTGGCATCGACTCTTTAGCAACTATAACTTCCGGAGACGACTTGTGTATCTTCTGGTAACCGGCGGGCTTTCACTGTTGCCTTTTTTGATTATAGTATTGTTCTTTTGCGTGCTGGGCTCAGCCCGCTTTCGCCTTTTTCCAATCCCTATCCAGACCAGGCTGCACTTAGCTGATATGATTGGCCTGCTGAGTACTTATAGAGTTACAGACGACAGCTCGATTTTTTTCGGCTTTTATCACCTGCCGTTAAGCGCGCTTGTGATGGGTCTTTTCGTTTTCTTCGCGGCACACCGCCCAGGCCCGACGATAGTTTTCATTCTCGGCCTTGCTTTAGCCCTTTCGGGCAGCATCTTCCAGGTAAGCCCGCTTATATGGACTGCCGTTCCGCTCGTTTGTTGTTCGATATTAATTGGGCTGGGTATGCAAGCGATGGCCTGGTCCACCGCAGCCGACAGAGGCTGGCTGCTGATATGCGCTTGTGTTACCGGCATGTGCGCTGCGGTAACGGTCTTACTCAGTCTGAGAGTTGAAAACGTTTTTTTCGCGGACGCCGCGATGTATACACTGGCAGCAGTACTGGTCCTTATTATATTTTTTATAGCACGAGGCGGGCTTCGCCTTCACTGGCTCCGCTGGCTGGTGTTATCTGCCGCCTTTCTGCTGGACATCTTTATCAGCGCACAAAGCGTGGTTAAGACAATATTGTAAGCTGAACAAAAGACAAAACAGTAAAGGTCACTCGCCGGCCGGCTATTCAAGCGAGCAATTTCCCAAAAAATATGTGGTACAATATGTCATCATTATATGAATAAAAAGAAAACAGCTACTGTTAAGTGGGGGCAAATAAAAAAGCTGTGAAAAACTCACAGCGGTTTGACTTTTTATCAAGTTTCTTATTGTTGGCTCAAGCCTTGCGTTTTCTCCGCAAAGCCAGAGCACCTAAGGCAAGCAGACAAATCGTTGAGGGCTCAGGCGTGATTACAAATGCCATGTCCAGAGATTCGTAGGTTATCGGGTCGATGAGCTCGTCCCACTCCCATTGTGGTGGTGGGTCATCAAAATTTAGAAGATAATGGCCATCAGCACCAAAATGGTCTTGTGAGGTTTTCCAGCCCCATTTGCAGTCTACAAAGTTCATAGATAAGCCCAGCCAGTAAATGTTTCCCTCTTCCTGGAAGAAGGGGGTGGTGATGTTAGGGTCAATAAAGGGGATGTTGTACTGGTAAACTTTCTCGTGATCGTGTTCATCGTAGTAACCAGTGTACGGGTCAAACCAGCCCTGGTCGCCACTACCATATTCTACTACGTGATAATCGTCGGTGGTGAAGACATTGCTCCACAACATTTCACCCGGTGATCCGTTGTCATCGGCGAAAATACTAATTGCTACGTCACCGGTTAAGCCGACAATATCATTCTCCCACGAACCCCAAAAATGAATGTCCGTAACTTCGACGCTACTGGAAGCCAACCAGTCATCGGCAAGGCCTCGTTCAGTGCCGCACCACCACCAGGGAAAACCTGAACTCTTATATTCTGCATGAATATCCCAACCTTCAGGGTCAGGAAGCTGGGGATAATGCATCACGTGACCGTCGCCTGGATTCCACTCGGCACGCGCAGGAACTATTCCCCCGGCAATTACCAGCGCTGTTAGAATTAACAAAGTTGCCGCACTTCTACTTCTCATCTCCTCCTCTTCCTTGTTATCATGCACAGTAAATAATGTGCTCGCCTTTCCCTCTTTCTCCCTGAAACCAATTCCTTTCATGTTTCAGTAAGAGGGAAAAGCTTTAAAAGGGCTTGTTATATTACTCACCCTCTTCACTTTTCATCATAATTATATTATTCCAGCTATGTAAAAGTGTCAAGAAGAAAAATACACATTTGATATATTTTTTGCATTTTTTCACGATAAAATATGTCGCCTTGGCAAAAACCTCGATTTTTGCCAAAAAAGAAATTTCTACTACTCAACAATCCCGACATTGCCACCCCTGTTTCCCTGATTATTTTTACTAAAAAATCATTTTAAAACTAAGGTGAAATCTATCGATATCTAATATTCTGGAACCGGCAGGCCAAGTTCAACAAGAACTTGCTTCATATCTTCCCAGACACGTTTACGGTTCTCCTGTGAATAGTTTCGTAAAAGATAGGCAGTGTGATATGTCGCCATAAGTTTTATTGGCGGTCTGCCAATGCCGGAATAGTATTCGTGGAATCTACCTCGCATTTGGCCAATTGGTTTGTTTGTATTTAGCAAGGTCCTGGTTGCGGGGGCTCCAAGCGCTACAATAATCTCAGGATTTATTATCTCAATCTGTCTTTGGAGATACGGGAAACAGTTGATTATCTCATCGGGTCGAGGGTCGCGGTTTTCAGGAGGACGGCATTTTATAATATTGGTTATAAATACATCACTGCGTTTCAGCCCCATAGCATTAATTACCTTATCTAATAATTGCCCAGCTCTTCCAACGAAAGGCCGGCCCTGGGCATCTTCATCTGCTCCGGGTCCCTCGCCGACAAAAAGGATGCGAGTGTTTGGATTGCCCTCGCCCGGTACTGCGTTAGTACGCAGCAAACCTAAACCACATTTTTGGCACCGGTGAACTTCATCAGCGATTTTTTCAAGCTCCCCCGTTGCAACCGCTTTATCAGCTTTCTGCTGCGACTCGGACGAAGAAGTCTTCGGCTTGATTGTAAATCCACCCGTGAAAAACTGCTCCATCTCGAGATGCTGCCGAGCAACTTTTTTAATGTCCGTGTTGTTTTCCATCGCTGCAAATTTTAATCACAGACCGCCGATTTTGCAATGAAAAAGACAGTTATACGGAAAGGTGCCGTTATTTACTCTCGGAATGGCCCGTCAAAAGCATATCAACGTCTCTAACCACCTCCGCATAACAACTGCTAAAGTCTCTGACCATTTTATGCGGAACAATTTTTATTCTGGATTCTAAAGATTCAGACTGCTTCTTGAAGTACTCCTTCAACACATCAATTTTTCCCCGAGAAAGCTGGGGCTTTTCTTTAATGGGCTGAGCTCCTATAGCTATATATACCCGGGTGTTTTTCGATTCAAGTTTCCGCATCAGCATACCGGCTTCACATTTCTGGTCACACCCGGTACACTTCATTAGCCCTACCAATTCATCGAGGTTTACCAAAGTGCTGCACTTTTTACACTTAAGGTCAAAATGAAACGAGGCATCGCTTTCCATAAAATTCCAGAAATGCTCCCCGTCATGACAGGGCTCGAGGGGAGGTCTGTTATGAAAGACAAAACAGGTCGATACCTTACTGCAATGAAAGCATTTTTTCATAACGATTAAACCGGGTGCGAGATTGACCATTTCCCAGAAATGTGCGCATTCTTTCTGTTTCATAGCATTACCAGGCTAATTTTAGAAAGGGCGCCTACTACCAATAAGCATTCTACGGGACTGGGTAGTACAGTGGTCCGTAATTCTTATACAAGGCCCTGGTCCAACATCGCGTCGGCCACTTTTACAAAGCCCGCGATATTCGCCCCGGCAATAAAATTACCCCGACAGCCGTATTCTTCCGCCGCCCTGCTGATATTACTATAAATAGTCAGCATAATGTTCTTCAACTCGGCATCAGCCTTCTCGAATGTCCAGGGCAGCCGCTGACTGTTCTGTGCCATTTCCAGCCCAGATACAGCCACTCCACCGGCATTGGCAGCCTTGCCGGGTACGAAAATCGCCTTATTTTCCATAAGAATCTTCGCGGCCTCAGGTGTGGTTGGCATATTAGCTCCTTCACCCACTGCAATGCAGCCGTTCTTGATAAGGGCTTTAGCGCCTGCTTCGTCAAGCTCGTTCTGGGTCGCGCAGGGCAGGGCCACATCACATTTGACATTCCAGATTCCGCCGCAGCCTTCGGTATATTTTGCGTTTTTGTGAGCTGCCAGATATTCCTTAATACGCTTTCTCTCTACCAGCTTAAGCTTCTTAACCGTTTCAAGCTTAATACCCTCGGGGTCGTAGATAAAGCCGTTCGAATCACTAAGTGTTACAACCTTACCGCCGAGTTGCTGCACTTTTTCCGTCGCAAAGATAGCGACGTTTCCGGAACCGGATATGCTGACCGTCATATCCCCAATATTTTTCCCTTTCTCCTTAAGAACCGCTTCCATTATGTAAACGAGTCCATAACCCGTGGCCTCGGTGCGGACAAGAGAACCTCCCCAATTAAGCCCTTTGCCGGTTAGAACTCCCTCAAAGGCATTTCTTATTCGTTTATATTGCCCGAACATATAGCCAATTTCACGTCCTCCGACGCCGATATCACCGGCAGGGACATCGGTATCAGGCCCGATATGCCTGTAGAGTTCGTTCATAAAGCTCTGACAGAAGCGCATCACTTCATTGTTACTCTTGCCCTTAGGATCAAAATCGGACCCGCCCTTGCCGCCGCCCATCATCAGGCCGGTCAGAGAGTTCTTTAGAATCTGCTCAAAGCCCAGGAACTTAATAATGCCGAGATACACGCTTGGGTGGAACCGCAGCCCACCTTTGTACGGGCCCAGAGCACTGTTAAACTCGACACGAAAACCGCGGTTGACACGGTAGTTGCCCTGGTCATCCTGCCAGGATACGCGGAAGATTATTTGTCTTTCGGGCTCGATAAGCCGTTCAAGAATCCTGCCATCGAGATACTCCGGATGGCTTTGCAGGACCGGCTCAAGGCAATCGAGGACCTCTTTGACTGCCTGGTGAAATTCGACCTCGCCAGGATTGCGTGTTAATACTCCCCCGTAAACAGCTTGAATAGCGGTAGTTGTGTTTACAGGCATTGAAATGTCTCCCTTAAAATTTATTCTTGTTTTCTAATGCTTTTGCTATAAAATACTCTAATGGTTGTCAAACCTGAACCGAGTCTGCCATAGCATCAACCTCCTAAGAATACGGGATTTAACGGTGCAGGGCAAGGGCAAAAAAGGTAATATATAGGATAAGAGTAACTGATAATGAACATAGAAACACTGCGAATATTTTGTGACCTCGTTGAATTGCACAGTTTCTCGAAAACGGCGGAAAAGCACTTTGTAAGTCAGTCCGCGGTCTCACAACAGATTGCCCAATTAGAGATGACTCATAAGTGCCAGTTGCTCGACAGAAAAAAAAGGCCTTTTGAACCGACCAAAGCCGGGGAGCTATTTTACAACGCCAGCAAGGACATTCTGGAAAGATATGAAGCGCTAAGGAGTGAGTTGAGTTCACTTGAGAAACACGCAACCAAAAGAATAAATGTAGCAGCTATTTTCAGTATCGGGATGCACAGCCTGCCGGCTTACGTGAAGAGGTTTATGGCCAAATACCCGGATGTGCACGTTCACATCGAATACTTCAGCTCAAGGCGGATTTACGAGCTTGTGCTGCAGGGCAGTGTGGACATCGGGCTGGTAGCAGTACCGAAGAAAGATAAAAACATTGAGATTTATGACTTTGAGAACGAGCCACTGGCCCTTGTGTGCAGCCCGGAGCACCCGATGGCTAAACAGTCACAAATCGACATACACCAGTTGCGATTTGAGAAATTCATCGTCTTTGAAGAAGGTATTCCGACCAGGGGCCTGATAGACAATATTTTGGCGCACTATAACGTTACGGTACGGCCGGTGATGGAATTTGATAATATAGAAACCGTGAAACGAGCTGTCGAACTAAACTCCGGCATAAGTATACTGCCTGAGACAGCTATAAGGCAGGAGCTTGCGAACGGCACGTTGAAGGCGATAAGCTTCTCCAACAGGAAGTTCGAGCGGCCAACCGGTGTAATCGTCCGCAAAGACAAGATTTTAAGCCAGGCAGGGCGATATTTCATAGAACTGCTTCGAAAAACAAAACAGCAAAGAAATGACGATTAAGGCTATTATATTTGATTTGGACGGCACTATTACCAAGCCGTTCTTTGACTTTGACGCCATCCGCCGGCAGATGGGCCTTTCTGAAAAGGCTGGACCTATCCTCGAGGCGATGCGGAAAATGGACCCGGAGCAGCGGCGTCGGGCGGAAAAGATACTCCACTTCCACGAACAGCAGGCAGTTCAGCAATCGAGCCTTAACAATGGCGCCAGGCAGACCCTCAAAGCACTCCGCGCCGCAAATATCCACATTGGCATATTGACGCGGAATACGCGCGATAACGCTCTGGCCATAGCGCAAAAACACGGCCTTGAATTCGATGCCACCGTTGACAGAAAAGATGGTCCTGTAAAGCCAGACGCCTTTGGCGTACTGCGAATATGCCGGCAATTCGGTACCAGCCCGCAGCAAACACTGGTAGTGGGTGATTATCTATTTGACCTATTGTGCGCCAAAGCGGCCGGTGCAATGGCCGTCCTTCTAAAAAATCATAAAGAAGCCGAACAGTTTGCGCAATACGCCGACTTCACTATTGATTCTCTTGAGCAGCTCCTACCCATCATTCAGGAAAAGAACAATGAAGCAAACCCTTCAAACAAGTAGCAGAATACCGGCAAAGACAGTTCTTCTTGCAACGATAAGTTTATGCTGCTTTGTTGCCTGCACAGGCGGTACACCTGCCGGGGTGGTGGAAGAAACTCCTGAGGTAAACGCGGTTGATTCAATATTGAAGCGGCTGGGGCAGACGAGTAAGGGGCTTAAATCCTACCAGGCCAAAATCAAACACACCTTCAGTCAGCCATTGCTTGACTCAGAAACGGTCAGAACGGGCCGGCTGTATTATAAAAAGGAGGCTGAAAGCTCGAAGGTGCGTCTTGACTTCGAGACACTCAAACAGGACGACGCAAAAGAGCAGGCATACCGGGAACAGGTTCTGTTCGACGGCGTCTGGCTTGTGCGGATAGATTATCAGCTCAAAAGGGCTGAATACCGTCAACTTGCCGAGCCAAATTCGCCAATGAAGACCTTAGACCTGGCCACTGGTTACCTGCCAATTGCAGGCCTTACCAAGATAGAAGACCTGAAAAAACGGTTTGATATAACTCTCATCACTCAATCTCCGAGTAAGTCTAATGAATCCATACACTTACGGCTGCAGACAAAAACCGGCTCAGGATACAAAGAGGCCTACAGTGCCATCGACCTTTGGCTGGATACTAAGCCGTTTTTGCCCACTAGGATTTTGTATATATCAAGTCAGGATGAAACTGAGGAGTGGGAATTCTACAACCAAAATACCAAGAAAAAGTTGAGTGATAGCATTTTTCAGGTTGAAATCCCCGATGGCTTCAGTAAGAATATAATCAAACTTAAGCAGAGAGCCACAAGTAAACCCCGCCAATAGAAAGGGCTGAGAATGGCAAAAGGCATTGTTGTTTATTATTCGCGGAGCGGCAATACCCAAAAAATGGCCGAGATAACGGCCAAGGCGATGAACGATGCCGGATTGGCCACCGAGTGTAAGCCCGTCGGCGAGGTGAGTCTTGACGAGCTTTTTGCTGCGGATGCGATTGTGGTCGGTTCACCAACATATTATGGACATATGGCCGCACCAATTAAGGAAATGTTCGATAACGCAGTCAGCCGGCACGGCCAGCTCGACGGCAAGGTCGGAGGCGCCTTTAGCAGTGCGGCAAACATCGGTGGAGGCAACGAAACGACAATTATGGGCATTATCGAAGCGATGCTCATTAGCGGTATGGTGGTTCAGGGCGACCCGCAGGGAGACCATTACGGCCCGGTTTCTATCGGCAAGCCGGACGAAAGAGTCATTAGCCAGTGCAAACGCCGGGGCCAAAGAATTGCTGAGCTGACGAACAAGCTGTTCGGGTAAGGCCCGGGACAGCAGGCCGGTTCAGGGAGGAAGATGTGCTTAGAAAATAAACATTTTACTTTGACAAGGCCGCTAAAAGCCGCTAAACTTTCGGCGAAAAGACAGAAACCACTTAGTGGAGGATTGTTTTATGCAAGAGTATGAAGATTTGAAGGCTTTGGTGGCGGAAATCGAGGCTGACATGAACAAGGCAGAAGGGGGCAATAAGGCGGCAGGAACGCGGGTACGCAAACAAATGCAGAAAATAAAACAGGGTGCCCAGCTCGTTCGAAATCGCATTCTTGAAATAAGGGTTACCGACTAAAGCCTTGCGTACAAGCAGCACTTCGTAGTCTATCGCCCCAACTATCCGGCCCGGGCGAGCTGTCGAAGAGACCCCGACTTGTCGGGACAGGAGCCAGGCCGGTCCGTTTGGGGGAGTAATATGTTTATCCGCCGTGCTTGCCCGCCTGTGGTGGGGCGGATTTATATCGAGGGCCGTGATGCCGCCGCCTTTACTGTTTGACCACACGAAAATCGACCTGTCAAAGGTAATTTTTGACAAACAGGACATTTGCGCCGTAAACCCCCAGAGCTTCGAGATGCAGCAGTTAGACGGCATCATCTGGTACGACAAGGAAAAGTTCCTGATATTAGGCTACAAGGATGTAACGGAAAACGAGTTCTGGGTCCGGGGGCACATACCCGGCCAGCCCATAATGCCGGGCGTTATTATGGTTGAGGCTGCTGCGCAGCTTTCGAGTTTCTTCGTCATAAAGATTTATGAGCTGGAGGGCTTCATCGGCTTTGCCGGCATCGAATCCGCGAAATTCCGCAAGCCGCTTGGGCCCGGCAAACGGCTATATCTGCTCGGGCACATTTCCAAATTCAGGCGAAAAAAATACACCGCCGTAATTCAGGGCATTGTTGATGATACAATGGTCTTCGAAACTGTTGTTTCAGGCCTGGGCCTGAAAGTTTAACCCGCCGCGATAGACCATCAGAACACCTCAAATAAAAGTTAATCCCACCCAGTCGAACATTCTCATCGTGTTCTCAACAGAGAAATAGCCCCAAGGGGATATTCATTTTGCAGCTCTTCGCTTCGCCATGTGTCAGACCCCTTAACGAAAACCAACAACCCACTAATAACAAAAGGCTTATAGAAAACAATAATCCTGTCTTGTCCACCAGCTTGGACAAAATCCTGCAAAAATGCCTCGAATTGGAGCAGGTCATAACCGCTTGGCCAGAGCTTTCAGAACAGACCGGAAAAGCCATACTCGATATTGTCAAAGGGAAATGAGAAATAGAGATGTTGAAGGGGCTATTGTTAAAAACAATGAAAACAATGAGTTTTCGGATGCTTTTACGCGCGCACGCGCAATAGAACCTCATTAAACTCTTTTTGGCGTAAAAATTAGCTTTCTCACATATATATACGCGAGGGGGAAAACAGTTTCCTTGGGCACACTCAGGCAATAGAGTTTTCCAAGTCCATAAAAAGGGGGCATAGATTGGCAATTTTGCGATTTTACACGGTATTTGGCCTCTGAGTTGTATTTTTGGTTGTAGTAATCAATCAGCTTGATTTCACAAGACAGCCTTGTTAGTCTATTAGAAATAAAGCTTAACGGCAAAGCTGAGCAAGGATATACGATGTTATATGGGAAATCCCAGTTTAGTTGTGGAGGGAGTCTGATATGCTATGGAGAAAAATAAACCTTGAATTATTGTTGAAAAGCGGCTTGGTGTATAGATTCTTTATTTTCTGTGCCCAAACATCTTTTCTCTGGGTAATGACTGGAGAGTTTAAACTGGCCTTAGGTTCTTCAGCTATCTGGAATGGAGTTAATTTACTACTGTACTATGTGTATCATTATGTGTTTTATAAAATGTTCAAGATGGGAAAATAAATAATTGTGTAATCGAAGATTATGTGCAGTTGCCACTACGGCCTGTTGAAAAACCTAACTTTTTGGGTCGTCTGCTTCGCAGCCGAAGGTGTTCGAATCCTAAGGTTTTACACAGAGGAACATCTGGCTGGCATTCAGTAGTTTTCATCGAGAATTGCAATAAATAGCCCCAAGGGGAGTCGAACCCCTAAAGGGAAATCAAGAAAGTATTATAAACACAGAACTTACGGAAAGTCAAGAGCCTGTCTTGTCCACCAGCTTGGACAAAATCCTGCAAAAATACCCCGATTTAGCACTTGTGGTCGAACGCTGGCCAGACCTACCGGAGCATATCAAAGCTGCAATCAAAGCCTTAATACAAACCCATAACAAGGAAACAAAGTAACCTCTTTTATTTATATAGACGTTTGGCCAATTCAGCTAAGCTCCAAAGCTTCTCCTCGTTCAGAACACGTCGTCTTGGGAGTTTTGAGTCTTTTAATTCATATGCCTCTTCTGTGTTTTCCCTCATCATTTCTTCTAACTCTCGGCATTCAGCCGCCTTCCCGTTAAGCTCTTGCTCGGCTTGTTCAAGTTTAGTAACTTGATGTTGTAATTGCTCCTCCACCTGCTGACGTTCAGAGACTTGCTGTTGAAAATTCTCATTGGTAGCCGTCAACTCAGAAGCTTGTTCGTTTAGAGACTCTTCGGCTTGTTTGTGTCTGTCATTCTGAAGCTGAAGTTGCTCTTTGGTCGTGGCCAACTTAGAAATTATATCTTCAACTTGTTCAGTAAACTGTTCACGGTATTCCTGGAGCTTTTGCTCTGATTGCTTACGTGCTACAATCTGCTGTTTAAGGTGGTCGCCAGCTTCTAATAGCTCAGACTTCTTATCCTCAAGTCGCTGCTCAAGTTGATCAATTACCTGCTGACGTTCAGAGACTTGCTGTTGAAGATTCTCATTGGTAGCCGTCAACTCAGAAACTTGTTCGTTTAGAGACTCTTCGGCTTGTTTGTGTCTGTCATTCTGAAGCTGAAGTTGCTCTTTGGTCGTGGCCAACTTAGAAGTTAGATCCTCAACTTGTTCAGTAAACTGTTCACGGTATTCCTGGAGCTTTTGCTCTGATTGCTTACGTGCTACAATCTGCTGTTTAAGGAGGTTACTGGCTGTGGTTAATTCGATATCCCGCTTGGCGAGAGATTTCTCCATCTGTACATGTTTGCTTATATCTGTAACAAAAACAACAAGTCCAACAGCCTTATCTTCCCCATCCTTTAACAGAATCATTTTTGTCTGAGTAGGGAACAAGGTCCCATCTTTTCGTAAATGTTCTATAGGACCCAAAAGCTGGCTTCTATGCTTCACTTCTTCAATCATCGGAAGCACATCAGTATTCATCTGGTCTTCTGAGTGAAACACGCTTATCTTTTTACCAACCAAATCTTTTCTTGAAAGGTACCCGTGCATCTTGGCCATTGCTGTATTGACAAAACAAGCGATTCCATTAAGGTCGATCACTACAATTCCCTCGTCTACCTGTTCAGCGATAGTTGTTAACCACTGTAGTGTTTGCCCGACTCTCCTAAATTCAGTAAATGTATCCTTCATTAAATAATCCTTAAACCCTTAAAAGGCCATTAATGATCCGTAAGCTTAGTTTTAAGACTTTGGAGCCTGACATAGCATAAGCGCAATCTTCACTTACATCGGCATAAAGCAGCCGTTAGTGAATCTGATTAATCAAAAACATGTGGATCGGGTGCAAATGGCAAGTCGTAAGCTATGAAACTGAGGTGCTAAATCGCAGGGATATTATGAGACCATCATGGATTCTACCCCTCACTCCACACAGATAACTTCTTTGGTAACAGGGAGTTATGGCCTTGCTTTTTATTTTATGATTAGCCACAAAAGTTGTTGTGCAATTAATCCGAGTAACCATGAATGTATATGTTAAGCAGAGATTAGATGCGGTTTATAGAATTGAAGGGAGTTAGCTGAAATGTTTGGATACTTTGAGTCACTGTTCAACAGGAATGTCAAAGAGAGACTGGAGAACATTTCTGCTAATAGGTATGGTGTACCCTCACCGCCAGTAAACAAGAAAACCAAGACGTCAATTATTGTTATTGCTAATCAAAAAGGCGGCTGTGGTAAGACGACTACCAGCATCAATCTATCTGCAGCTTTAGCAAAAATGGGCCTAAAAGTTCTGATAATAGATTTGGATGCTCAATCACAATCTTCACTTGGTATTGGTATTAATGTAGATAATCTAAAATATTCAATCTATGATGTCATAGTTAAAAACCTTGAACTGGAAAATGCTATTGTGCCCACTGGTATTCAAAACCTGGATATTGTTCCAGCTTCTTCAATGCTTACCGGTGCCCAACTTGAAATAGCAAACCTATTAGGCAGAGAGTGGATACTAAGGACATCCATTTATAAAATGATAAACACTGGGAGCAGAAACTACGACTACATTATTATGGACTGCTCTCCCTCGCTTAATCTTACGACTATAAATGGATTAGCATCTGCAGAATTTGTCCTCATCCCTGCTCAAACGCATTATTTTTCCCTTGAAGGAATGAAAGAGCTTTTATCAACAATAAAGACTGTAAAAAAGCGGCTGAATTCACGGCTTCAGATACTGGGTATTCTGCCGACGTTATTTGATATAAGAACAAGGATTAGCAGAGAAATTCTTGCCCAAATGAGGCAATATTTTGGAGATATGATATTCAAGACGGCGATCCATACCAATGTAAAATTAATCGAGGCCCAAGTCCATAAAAAGTCCATACATGAATTTGCTCCTAACTCAAATGGTGCCAGGGATTATCTTGCCTTGAGTAAAGAGGTGGTATCACGGACTCACCCGGAATTTAGTCCAGTAGACAGCAAAGAACAAGCAGCTAATGTTGAGGATATAATGCAAGGCTATGTATTGAGTAAGGTTTAATATGACCGCTGGTAAAAACAAAGATATTGTAGAAGAAGTATTTAGCAGATCAATGAAAGTCGATGACAGGGTCTCTGCTCTTTTTACGTACTCTCAACTCCTTCCGCAGGTTTTATCTGAAAAAGATAGAAAGATTTCTTCTGATCCAAAGGAATCGCTTGCAGCAAAAGATATAGGCTCCTCAGACAATAAGCTGTTTCAATCGGCCAAAGGTGCGAAGCATAAGTTTTTCTCTAAAAGAACATTTAAAAATAATAAAGAATTGGTCCATCAGGTCACGATAGTTGTGGTTGCGGGATTGCTTGTATCTGTTTTTGCATTTTTCTTTAGCAGTTATTTTGTACAAGGTGGACATGGTTCGACAAAAATGATGCTGGAAAAGCAATATGTAAACAGCAGTGAAATAGTTAGCCTATCGGAGAAACAGCCTTTGCCCAATGTCCGGCCTGAATCTGTCTCCGGAAAGATTAATAAAAACATCACGGCTTTGAATTGGCAACATGTTATCAACTGGAGTAGTTTATTGAGTGAAATCAGTGCTACAATACCAAAAACAATCCAGCTAAGTGTTCTTGAAAGTGGTGATGGCTCAGAGATGTTTTTAGAGGGCAACGCCTTGTCGGCTGATGCAGTTAATAATTTTGTGGATGCTCTCGGTACCAACAAGCAAATAAAATCCGCAGAACTTACCAAAACCAGCATAGGTAAGGGGGAACTGCAGGACATGTTAACATTTTCTATCAGTTGCTGTCTGGTTTCGGACACAAAGACGCCAGGTAGTGTCGATGGTGGTTATAACAATTCTGGGTTTGATAGGAGCGGATTATTTACCCCAAAGGAAGCTGAGAAATTCTTTGGTAGTATACAGCCGGGTTCAAAGCATAGAAGCTGTATGGTGAAGTCATTACTGGTCTCGACGAAGGATTCAGTTTTCGAAGATGAAAAAACAAACAGCCATATCACCAAAAAACACGCGGTTTTAACGCTTCTGGGTGGTTATCAAAATATTTTGAAGGAGGTCGAAAAACTGCAAAATCATTCGCAGGGTGTTTGGTTTGACTCTGTGAGTATCAAGCAGAGCAGGGGAACTGGGGGATTAGAGTGCCGTATGGGTATTTCAGTCTATGTAGCTGAGGGGACAGAATGATAACAAAAGATATATAATCCGGATATCGCCACTTAAAAAGTGGTAAAACCTGATATTTAAAATGTTGAGAAAAGTTGAGATTTTGGGGCTGGAGAACCTAACAATACCTGAGTTTTCTGAGTCCATAAAAAGGACTTAACTTTTCCTGCTCGCCTGCTCCATTCCGACGAATCGGAATAGCCCCAAGGGGAGTCGAACCCCTTAAGGGAAACCAAGAAAGCATTATAAACACAGAACTTACGGAAAGTCAAGAGTCTGTCTTGTCCACCAGCTTGGACAAAATCCTGCAAAAATACTCCGATTTAGTACTTGTGGTCGAACGCTGGCCGAAACTGCCGGAGCATATCAAGCGAGCGATTGAAGCTTTAGGGAAGGCTTGCGAACCGCTAAGTGACTGAGAAAGTAAGGCCAGTTAATGTGAACCACACTACCTATAAGTTGCCCAGAAAAGCTGAGATTCTGGAAAAAATCACATAGGCACCCGAGAAGATCTTTGATAAGGCCGGACTCAAATCAGATTATATTATCGTAGAGCTAATAAAGCTGGTTTTTTCTGATAGAGGAACAAAAGAGGAATTTAACAACTAATACCATCTGGAATTCGCTAGATTTGCTTGTTTCTCTAGATTTGCTTGTATTGTGTAGCTCTTAAAGTTTAGATATTTGCTTTTTTACAGGGCTTTCAGTGGCTTAAGCATATCAGGTGGCTTAAGCATATCAGGAAGATTATCAGCGGATATACAGCAAAACCACTCCAAACTTCTTGACTTTGAGCAATTACTATGATACAATTTCTTGCTTCTATACATGTATTTATAAGAAGGAGGAATTGGTGGTGAGTGGGCTTCCAGGAATTAATTTAAAGCTTTCTCATTCCATCTTTGGGGGGCAAAGGTTAATCATTGAAGAGAAATTAGTGGTTATGGTGTTACATTTTGTACTCTCGTGGTTAAGTTAATATAGTAATTGAAACCAAAGCCTAAGTAGGCTTGTGGTTCTCTATTTTTCATTTCACGGATGAAAAGGCAGGACAATTTGTAGCAAAGTCCAGCCTGTTCTTATCCCGAACAAGGATATGTAACCTGTATATGCCAATCGGGCGCGGCCAGCTAAAAGAAATAAAATTATCTAAAATATATGGAGGTAGGTGTGATGAAACGGCTATTAATAACAGCGAAAGTACAGCTAGTAATTGGTCTGCTATGCTTGTGTGGTCTGGCAGTGCCGGTCGAATCAGCCCTTGGGGAGGGCTTTCACTTTACGGTCACAGGCGATATGCGTGACGGGCACGACAACTTTGGCCGAGTCCTGCAGTCGATTAAAAGCGTAGTTGGTGACGCAGGGGTGTTCCTCATCTCGCCCGGGGACCTCGATAACGAAGGCGACGACCAGGGCATTCCTCAGAATCGTGCTGTAGTAGACGAGTGGCTTGGGGAGGATTTCATCTGGTACCCGCTGGTAGGTAACCACGATGCGGAAACGCCTGGGGATATGCAATGGCTGCGGGAAGAATATACCGACGGCCACGACGGGAGGACTGCATTGAAGGACATTTTCCCCACCAACGACGGCCCCGATGGAAGCGAAGAAACAACATACTCCTGGGACTACGGCAATGCTCACTTTGTCTCGCTGAACATCTACTGGGACGGCAGTAACGACGTGGGCACCGACGGCGACGTTGTAGAAGATCTGCGGACCTGGCTGGACGACGACCTCACGGCCACTAACAAGCCCTTTATTTTTGTCTTTGTTCACGAGCCGGTATTTCCTTACAACCATCACTACGGCGACTCTCTTGACAAGTATAAAGGAAACAGGGATGCTTTCTGGCAGCTTTTAGAAGACCACAAAGTTACTGCTGTCTTCTGCGCACATTCACACTACTACTCCAAGCATCGGGGCTGGGGTGGACCAGCACCCGATTACCCCGGGCACACCTATTGGTATCCTGAGCACGATAGTTGGAGAACGCAGGACCCCAATGTTAGCGGATTGTACGGCAGAGTCTGGCAGATAGATGTGGGAAACTCAGGGAAAAGGCCGGGTGGCGTCAAGGCAGGTCCTACTACTGCTGATAACCTTCCAGAGAGTCTCCGGTGGAACGGCGTGACCTTTGTCGATGTCGTTGTGCAAGAGGAGACGGCAACTATCAACGTATACCGTGATGACCATACAGAGTCATATACAGATCCTACGTTGGGGACACAGTTCAGCCTGCGCGATACTATAACTGTCTCCGGCGACTGGATTGCTTATAATGACTGCGTGTTTGACCACGGTCTGGTTAACTATGGCACCGACCCCTGCGGAAATACCGTGCATTACGGAGACCCGAACTTTATCACGGCTTACGGAATCGGCACCATATCAACTGACCATCAAAACCCAGACGCGAGTTATGTCTCGTCCGGGGAATTGATAGACTACGCCACCGGTACCGGCACGGGTGTAACAGCCACGATGTCGCAGAGCGGCGGCGTGATTTGGCAGCCCTGGGTTGGAATTGAAGGGACAACTCGGTGGACCGGCGGGTATGACACTGCTGCCGGCACAGATGCCTACAGCACGTTCCATGGCATTGCTGATATGACCGGCGTTATTTACTACGCCAGCAGCGCCGGCTGGTACGTTGATGTGGATTTCACTGGCCTAGACCCCAATAAGTCATATACCTTTGCCACAAGCGCCTCGCGGGCCAAAGATAGAACGGACGGCGAACCTAATGGCTACACTAACAGGTGGTCCATATACACCATCTCGGGCATCGACGCAGCCACTAACGCCAGTACGCCCGGCACGACGGAATACGAGGGTAATCCCCTGAGAGTACAGTTCAACACGGGCAACAATCACTTCGAAGGTTACGTGGCAAGATGGGTAGGCATTCGTCCGGGAACCGATGGTTCTTTCAAGGTCCGTGCGGAAGCAGACCCGAGTTCAGAGAGTGGTTATAAAGCGTACGCGTTTGACGTCTTTATGATTAAGGAGGAGGCAACGGTGCCGGACAGTGAGCCGCCGACGCCGGACCCAATGGAGTGGGCCGTCAATGGAGAACCGAACGCGACCGGTCCTACCAGTATAATAATGACAGCAGCGACTGCTACGGAACCAAATTATCCGCCTGTGATGTATTACTTCGAATGCACTAACTATAGCGATGCCAATAGTGGTTGGCAAACAGGCACGACTTATGAAGCTACAGGCCTTAATCCGCTTACCCAGTATACGTTTAGGGTTAAGGCTCGCGATAACGCCCCTTCGCAAAATGAAACAGACTGGTCGAATCCGGCGTCAGCTACGACGCTGGATGAGCCGGTTGTCTTGTATTCGGATGATTTCGAAACTGGTTTTGGCAATTGGAGTAATGTTACAGGAGACGAGGCCGATTGGATACAAAACACGGGTCAAACCCCTTCCTCCGGCACCGGACCCAATCATGACAACACTATCGGGGCATCAGGGTATTATTTACATATGGAATCCTCAAGTCCTCTTGCTGAGGGAGACGAAATCCATTTAGAGAGTCCCGACCTTGATGCAGATACATATAGTATAGAGCTGCAATTTTATTACCATATGTTTGGTGCGGCTATGGGAACTCTCAATGTTGATGTGTATAACGGCTCCACTTGGGACAACGGCGTTTGGAGCATATCCGGTCAGCAGCATGCCTCAATGGATGTCGCTTATACTCAAGCCACAGTTGACCTCGGTTCTTACACAGGGACAATTAAAATAAGGTTCAGAGGCGTTGATAGTACCAGCTATACAAGTGATATGGCTATTGATGATATTGAGATTACAGGATCGCCGATAGTTGTTACGCGGACGCTGACTACCTCTTCGACGGCGGGCGGCTCGGTAGAGACACCAGGTGAAGGGGTGTACGATTGCAACCAGGGCCAGACGGTACCGATAGTGGCCCAGGCTGA
>Ga0315539_1000718_pt1 | contig 24910 bp, 20 predicted proteins | sample SalMarSW160150MG_FD_203097 | JGI IMG/M metagenome (GOLD analysis project Ga0315539, IMG submission 203097) | Salt marsh sediment microbial communities from the Plum Island Ecosystem LTER, Massachusetts, United States - Salt Marsh Sediment SW1601-150 ... | reverse complement strand
CCCGCCCCGATTTCAGGGCGAGGGCAAGGTATGAGTTCAATTCGGCGTTAAAAGAGACGGCGGCTGGTAAGAGCCGCCCGTCGTGGGGCTGGTTCCCGCGCTGGGCAACTGTGGCGGCTATAATTCTGGCTGTGGTGCTGGTCGGGGGGGGCACGGTTGTCGCCGCCGATAGCAGCATGCCCGATAGCCCTCTTTATTCGGTGAAGCTGGCAACGGAACAGGTGCGCCTGACGCTGACCCCATCTCAGATAGCCAAGGCAAAGCTCTGCGCCCAGCTGGCTGACCGGCGGGTGGCTGAGATAGCCTACATGGCTGATAAAGGCGATGTTGAGCAGGTGGAGATACTCACCCGCCGCCTCGATGATAAACTGGAGTTGATGGTGGCTTTCATTGAGGGGAGGGGAGGGATAAACCTGCCGGGAATGCCGGGGGCGCCGCCGGAAGAGGCTGCTACTCCGCCAGCAACTTATTTCGCCCCGACACAGCCGCCGGCAGCAACTTTCGCCCCGCCGGACACGCCTGCAACTGATGAAGCCGCGCCTCCGGTAGTTATATCGCCAGCGGGGGAGGACTGGGGCAGCCGGGATAAATCCGCCGGGAACGGCAATCGGGCTCAGCTGAAGAACACGCTGGTGTCTGATGCCGCCCATAACCAGGCGGTGCTGCTTCAGGCGCTGGACGAAGTACCGGAGTTAACCAGGGACGCCCTGCGCCGGGCGCTGGCAATATCGGAAGCAGGCTATGAAGAAGCCCTTGACGCTTTAGAGTAGTTAGCCCCTTTTTAAAATCCCCTTAAGTCGCCGCTAACCATTCGGCGACTTTTTCGTTATATATATGTGGAGTTCAAAAATACAAGGAGGCAAGCGATGAAAAAGTTTTGGTTGGTGGCGGTGAGCCTGGTTTTGATGCTGGCGGTAGTCGGCTTTAGCGGCTGCTCAGGCGGCACTACCACTATCGGCACGGTGGACATTAACAGCCAGCAGTCGGGAATCTGGGTCAGCGGCACCGGCGAGGTTTCCGTTACCCCGGATATCGCCACTCTGTCCCTGGGCATTGAAGCTCAGGCGGATACGGTAGCCGAAGCCCAGGCTCAGGCGGCGGTGGCTATGGAGGCGGTGATGGACGCCCTGGCGGCTAACGGTGTGGCGGAAAAGGACATCCAGACCCGGTATTTCAGCATCTACCCGGTAACCCGCTGGGATGATTACAAGGACGAAACGGTTGTGACTGGCTACCGGGTGACCAATATGGTAACCGCCAAGATAAGGGACGTGGAGCAGGCTGGCATGGTTATCGATGCCGTGGCTGCCGCTGGTGGAGACTACACCCGCGTCAATAACATCAGCTTTTCCGTGGATGACCCCACCCCCTACTACGAAGAAGCCCGCCAGGAGGCAATGACTGATGCCAGAGCCAAAGCCGAACAGCTGGCTAACCTGGCCGGCATAGGGTTGGGCAAGCCCACCTACATCTCCGAAGGCACTATATATCCTCCCGTTGTCTACAGGGACGCCGGGATGGAGATGATGGCACCAGAAGCCACCACCCCCATCAGCCCCGGAGAGATAGAGCTCACCCTTACCCTTCAGGTAGCTTACGCCATTGCGGACTGATAAATATCTTTAAATAGGAGGTTTCAGATGAAAAAACTTTTGGCAATTCTCCGGTGGATTCTAGCCCCCGGAAGAGAAACTAAACTACAGGAGGTAAAAGTAAAATCATGTCGGTTCTAAAAGTAGCTGTAGCGTCGGTACTGGCCCTCAGTCTGGTTTTAGGCATGGCTCTTCCCGCCCTGGCTGATGCGGGTGAGCCTCTGCCCTGGACTGAGGACTTTCAGGGCAGGATAGTTAAGGGCACGGTAACCGAGGTTGATGAGGAAAACCAGGCATACTTCAAGGTTCAGTCCGGAGAGAACGAGGTAGCCATAAGAGTGGACGAAAATACCAGATACTTCCTGCTGAATGTAAAACGGCCGATTACCGCTCTGCTCCAGAAGTTCAGACTCCAAAATCAGGCAGAGTCAGGCGTTGAAGTTGAGCCGGCTCTGAGGTTAAGGCTCCAAAATCAGGCAGAGGTCAATGCTCAAGAAGAGCAGGATACGGGCGTTCAGAACCGGGTAAGAGCCGGGGCTTTAGTATCCAATCAGGCGAGGGTAAGGGTTCAAAACCGGGTATCTCAGACGGAAACAGTGCCCCTCCCCCAAACCTATCCGGAGATTATCCGCCCCTCTGGCGCCAAGGCTGAATTCAGTGATATTGAAATCGGCGACAGAGTAGTGGTCTGGTTAGCCAACGGTGAAAACCTGGCTAAGATTGTGCTGATTGCCAAGCCGGTCACCCGTGCCCACGTCGGTGGCGTTATCACCGGTGTTACTTCAGAAACCATAGAGATAACTCCTGATGACGGCAGGCCGGTCACCCTGCGCTATAACCAGGACACGGTGTTTGTCCTTAACGGCTTTATCTCTGTTGAGGAAAGGCAATTAGCCCACGCCGTCTATGGCAGCGAGCACATGTTAGCCAGGAGGGTTGTCGTGCATTTACCCGCTGAATAGACCGGCGTTTATCGCTGGTATCACAGGGGGGTCTCTCTGGAGACCCCCCTTATTTTATGGTTATACCGGCGTAGCGCTCCCACTCACTGTAAACACAGCCGCAGTACTGCTGGCGGTAGAGCTCCATAGGCTTGGTGATGTGGCGGCTGTCCGAGTAGCGCTTGCGCAGGTCGGCATAGAGGAAGTCCACTCCGGTTTCTTTAGCTACTTCTTCGCCGGCCTCTTTAATCAGCTCGTGCTTCTGCTGGGGGCTGATGAGCAGGGTGGTGGTGAAGGCGTCAAAGCCCGTCTCTTTAGCGGCATCGGCTGTTTTAGAAAGGCGCAGCTTAAAGCAGTACCGGCAGCGTTCGGCTTCATGCCCCACTACCTGGCGGAAATAGTCAATTATGTCATAGCCTTCGGCTACTATCATGGGCAGGCTCATTGTTTCAGCCAGGGACTGCATCGCCTCCAGGCGGTGCTGGTGCTCCAGGTAGGGGTGGATATTGGGGTTATACCAGAAGGAGCTGACCTCGCAGCCCTGCTCCCGCCAGTAGTTAACCGTGTAGGCGGCGCAGTGGGCGCAGCAAGAGTGAATGAGTAGTTTTACCCCTCCCACAGCGTGCTCTGCGGGGACTTTTTGTTGTAGGGCAGCTCCAGGTGCTGGTAGGCGGCTTCGGTGGCTAAACGCCCCCGCGGAGTCCGCTCCAGGAAACCCAGCTGCAGCAGGTAGGGCTCGTAGACATCCATGATGGTGTCGGCTTCCTCGCTGATGGAGGCGGCGATGGTGTCCAACCCCACCGGCCCCCCGCCGAACTTCTCCACGATGGTGCGGAGCAGCTTGTGGTCTATCTCGTCCAGGCCTATTTTATCCACCTCCAGCTTAGACAGCGCCTCAACGGCTACTTCTTTAGTGGCGACGCCGTCGAACATCACCTGGGCGTAGTCCCGCACCCTTTTGAGCAGCCGGTTAGCCACTCGCGGTGTCCCTCGCGCCCGGCGGGCTATTTCTTTGAGCCCGTCCTTTTCCGCCTTTACCTGCAGAATCTTGGCCGACCGCTGTAATATTTTCTCTATGGCTTCCTGCTGGTAGAAATCGAGTCGGTAGACGGCGCCAAAGCGGTCTCTCAAGGGGGGACTGAGCAGGGCAAAGCGGGTGGTAGCGCCGATGAGGGTAAAATCGGGCAGGTTCAGGCGCAGGCTGCGGGCGCCGGGTCCCTTGCCGATGACAATGTCCAGGGCAAAGTCCTCCATAGCGGGGTAAAGCACCTCTTCCACCGCCCGGTTCAGGCGGTGGATTTCATCGATAAAGAGTATGTCGTGGTTGCGCAAATTTGTCAGGATAGCCGCCAGGTCTCCGGTGCGCTCCACCGCCGGACCCGAGGTAATCCTGATATTGACCCCCATCTCGGCGGCGATGATATAGGCGAGGGTGGTCTTGCCCAGCCCGGGGGGCCCGTAGAGCAGGACATGGTCCAGCGCCTCCTCCCGCCCCTTAGCCGCGGTGATGGCTATATTGATGTTATCCTTAATCTTTTCCTGCCCGATGAAGTCGTTAAAGAGCCGGGGCCGCAGGCTGCTGTCCAGGGTTACGTCCTCGCTGCCGGGCTTACCCGAAATGATGCGGTCTGTTTTACTATCCCCCATAATTTAGCCTATTATAGCACATCACAGCCGGATAAAAGGGAAAGTCGCCCGCTTTTTATTGGGGCGACTTTTATAAATAACCTGTATTTCCGGATAGCTATTCGGCAGTCTCTTTTTGCTCGTCCTTTTCAATAGCCGCCTCCGGTGTCTCCTCGCCGGCTGGGGTCAGTGTCTCCTCGACGGTCGTATCCGGTGTTTCCTCGTCAGCTGGAGCTGGTATCTCCTCAGCGGCTAACTCCGCGGTTTCCCCGGTGTCTGGGGCCGGTGTTTCTTCGACGGCCGGGCTGGCGGCTAAACCCAGAGGCTCCTCATCGGCCGTCCTCGGCGCCTCCCCGATTACCCAGCTCGGCATCTCCTCGCCTTCCTCAACCGGCGGTGGCGAAGGCTCCTCGGGAAGCGGGTAGCAGGCAGGAATCAGCTTGCCGATAATCACATTTTCTTTAAGCCCCACCAGCCGGTCAATCTCGCCCTTGACGGCGGCTTCGGTGAGCACTCTGGTGGTCTCCTGGAAGGAGGCGGCCGCCAGCCAGCTGTCGGTATTCAGCGAGGCTCTGGTTATACCCATCAGCACCGTATGAGCAGTAGTCGGCTCACCGCCCTCGGCAAGAACTTTAGCGTTGATATCCTCGTAACGGAAGATGTCTATCAGCTCGCCGGGCACCAGGTCGGTATCGCCCGAAGAATCAATGCGGACTTTAGACAGCATGCGGTGGACGATAACCTCGATGTGTTTATCGTTGATGGTCACCCCCTGGGAGCGGTACACTTTTTGTACCTCGTCCACCAGGTACTGCTGGGTGGCTTCCTTGCCCAGGATACGCAGGATATCCTGCGGGTTAATGGAGCCCTCGGTTAGTCGCTGCCCCGCTTTCACCTTCTCACCGGTCTGGACCCGGATGTGGGCGCTGGCGGGGATGGTGTACTCCTGCTGCTCCTCCTCCATGTAGTTGATAAACAGCTTCTTTTTTTCAATGATTACCTCACCGGCGACCGAGGCGATAATCGGTTTGGCCTCGGTAGCCAGGGCTACCTTCTTCTTGGAATCTTCCTTTTCGGCAGGTGGACTGGCTAACTCGGCGCCGATGTCCACCCACTGGCCCTTCTTGACTGTAACCTGCCAGCCGGTGGGCAGCGGGTATTCGTCGCGGTACATTTCGGCGCTGGTGATTCTGATGGTTTTGCCCTCGTCACTCTCGATTACCTCGGCTTCGCCGTCTATCTCCGATATAACCGCCTGACCCTTGGGCGGTCTGGCTTCAAAGAGCTCCTCCACCCTGGGCAGACCGCTGGTGATATCCAGCCCCACCACGCCGCCGGTATGGAAGGTGCGCAGGGTCAGCTGGGTGCCCGGTTCGCCGATGCTCTGGGCGGCGATGATGCCCACAGCGGTATTAAGGTCAATCATGTGTCTTCGGGCAAGGTCGCGCCCGTAGCAGCGCTGGCAGGCGCCGTGCCGGGAGCGGCAGCTTAAGGGTGAGCGTACATAGACCTTGTTTATGCCGGCGGCGATAATCTCGTTGGCTTTCTGCTCGTCTATCTCTTCGTTGCGGTCAACGATGACCTTCTTGGTCTTGGGTTTAACTATTTTATCGGCTGCCAGCCGGCCGATGATGCGCTCGGCAAACGACGGCAGCAGCTCCTTTTCCTTTGGTTCCGATATCCACATTCCATCGGTGGTGCCGCAGTCCTCTTCGCGGGTGATAACGTCCTGGGCGACGTCGATGAGGCGCCGGGTAAGGTAGCCCGAATCGGAAGTCCTTAAGGCGGTATCGGCAAGCCCCTTTCTGGCGCCGTGGGTGGAGATAAAATACTCCAGCACGCTCAGGCCCTCGCGCAGCCCCGACTTAATGGGGAAGTCGATAATCTTACCGGCGGGGTCGGTCATCAGTCCTCTCATGCCGGCCATCTGCCTTATCTGGGATATGTTACCCTTGGCTCCCGAGGTGGCCATCATATATATGCCGCCGTAGCGGTCGAGGGTCTTGGAGATGATATCGGTAATGCGGTCGGTAGTCTCCATCCAAATCCCGATGGTGTTGTTGTATTTTTCGTCCTCGGTGATTAAGCCCTTGTTATACTGGTTTTCAATAATGGCAATCCTCTCCGCGGCCTCTTCCAGCAGCTTGGGCTTGCTCGGGGGCACCTGGATATCGCCCATGGCGATGGTCGTCCCCGATTTAGTCGCGTAGGTAAAGCCCAGATGTTTAATGCTGTCTACCACCCTGGTGGTGTCCTCGCCGCTCAAGAGCTGATAGCAATCGGTCACTATCTGCTTCAGGATTCCCTTATCGATGGACTCGTTGTAGAAGCCGAGCTCGGCGGGCAGGACATCGTTGAATATGATGCGCCCGGCGCTGGTCTTAATTCTCTGGCCGTTTTCCTGCTGCTTCCTGACCTCAATCTCGGCCCTGAGGTCAATGTGCTCCAGTTCGTATGCCAGCTTGGCCTCTTCAAAACTGCCGAAGGTTGCGCCCTCACCCTTGGCGCCGGGTATGACGCTGGTCAGGTAGTAGCAGCCAAGGACCATATCCAGGGTCGGGGTTACTATCGGCTCACCGGAGCTGGGCAGCAGCATATTCTGGTTGCTCATCATAACCTGCCTGGCTTCGCTCACCGCCGCTTTGGACAGGGGAACATGAACTGCCATCTGGTCGCCGTCGAAATCGGCGTTGAAAGCGGAACATACCAGGGGGTGTATCTGGATGGCGCTGCCGTCGATGAGCACCGGCTCAAAGGCCTGGATGCTCAATCGGTGCAGGGTAGGGGCGCGGTTAAGCAGCACCGGCCGCTCCTTGACCACCTCCTCGAGGATGGCAAATACCTCGGGCTTGTTCCGCTCCACCAGCCGGCGGGCGCTCTTGATGTTGTGAGCCAGCCCCTGCTCCACCAGCCGGCGCATGATAAAGGGCTTGAACAGCTCCACCGCCATCCGCCGGGGCAGCCCGCACTGGTTAAGTTTAAGCTCAGGGCCAACCACAATAACCGAGCGTCCGCTGTAGTCGACCCGCTTGCCCAGCAGGTTCTGGCGGAAACGCCCCTGTTTGCCCCTGAGCATATCGGAAAGCGACTTCAGTTTATGATTACCGCTGATAGAAACCGCCCGTCCCCTCCGCCCGTTATCGATTAGGGAATCGACCGCTTCCTGGAGCATTCTCTTCTCGTTGCGGATGATAATCTCAGGCGCCCCTATTTCCAGCAGGTGGCGCAGCCGGTTGTTGCGGTTAATCACTCGCCGGTAGAGGTCATTGAGGTCGCTGGTGGCAAACCGGCCCCCGTCGAGCTGGACCATGGGCCGCAGGTCGGGGGGCAGCACCGGCAGCACTGTCAGAATCATCCACTCCGGCTTGTTGCCGCTGCGGCGGAAGGCCTCCACCACCTGCAGTTGTTTGGCCGCCCGGCGGCGGCGCTGGCCGGAAGCAGAGCGGGTCTCCTGTAGCAGCCCGTTGCGCGCTTCGTCTAAATTCAGGTCTTTCAGTAACTGCAGGATGGCCTCGGCGCCCATGCCGGCCTCGAATACCGGGCTGTATCTCTGTTTCAATTCGTAATACTGGTTCTCGGTGAGCAGGGCAAATGTCCGCAGGTCCTGGAGCAGTTCGATATCGGCGGCCAGCTTCTCCTGGCACTGGGTTTTCTCCTCGCTGAAGCCCACCCGCAGCTTGTTTATCTCCTCTACTGTCGCCTCCGCCTGCTCCATCTCGCTAACTTTGGCTTCCAGGGCGCTCTCCTTTTCGGCTACCTGCTGCGAGCTGGTCTCTTTTAGCTGCTCGATAGCTTCCTGGCGCGCCGGCTCGTCTATTGAGGTGATGATATAGTGGGAAAAGTAGAGGACTCGCTCCAGGCTCCGGGGGGACAGGTCTAACAATAGCCCCATCCGGCTGGGTATCCCCTTGGCGAACCAGATGTGGCTCACCGGGCAGGCCAGCTCAATGTGCCCCATGCGCTCTCTTCTGACCTTGGCCCGGGCCACCTCGACGCCGCACTTATCGCAGATAATACCCTTGTAGCGTATCCGCTTGTACTTACCGCAGTAACATTCGAAGTCCTTGGTGGGACCAAAGATACGCTCGCAGAAAAGCCCGTCCCGCTCCGGTTTCAGGGTGCGGTAATTAATAGTTTCGGGCTTGGTTACCTCCCCGTAGGACCAGCTTCTTATCTGTTCCGGAGAGGCCAGTGAAATACGGATAGCATCAAAATCATTAACCTCAAGCATCTTCTTTTTCTACCTTTTCCTCTGGCTCAGTTGAACCCTCGGCGGTCTCAGTCTCCGCCTCAGCTTTAGGGGCTTCGGCGACCTCTTCGGCAACTTCCTCGGTTACTTCCGCCTCCGCCTTTGCCTTGGGAGCTTTTTTAGCCTTCTTCACCTTAGTTTTAGCCTTAGCTTTAGGGGTTTCGGTAACTTCTTCGGTCACTTCAGCCTCAGCCTCAGCTTTGGGGGCTTCGGCAACTTCTTCGGCGGTCTCAAGCTCCGCCTCTGCTTCGGGAAGTTCGACAACTTCTTCGGTCACTTCAGCCTCAGCCTCCGGTTTTATGGCTTCTTTAGCCTCCTCGGTAGTCACCTTTTCCTCTTCATTAATCACCTCGATAGCAAGGCCCAGGCTCTGCAGTTCTTTAACCAGGACCCGGAATGACTCCGGCACCCCCGGTTGTAAAATATCCTCGTTCTTGACTATGGCCTCGTAGGTCTTGGCCCGGCCGGTAACGTCATCCGATTTAATGGTCAGGATTTCCTGCAGGTTATGGGCGGCGCCGTAGGCTTCCAGCGCCCATACCTCCATCTCGCCGAAGCGCTGGCCGCCGAACTGGGCTTTACCCCCCAGCGGTTGCTGGGTAATCAGGGAGTAGGGTCCGGTGGAGCGGGCGTGGACCTTATCCTCGACGAGGTGAATCAGCTTCATCATGTAGATACTGCCCACCGTTACCGGCTGGTCAAAGGGCACGCCGCTGTGTCCGTCGCGCAGGACAGCCTTGCCCACCACGGGCGGGACCAGCTTCCGCTCCAGCCTTATCTTTTCAACCGCCTTTTCCAGTTGCTCCTGGTCGAGCTTCTGGCTGGCTACACCCAGCTCTTCCAGCCAGAGGCGCAGGCAGGCTTCTTTAGCCTCCCCGGGGTAGTCATCGCTGAAGACTTTATCCCCGTCGTAGCCCTGTTTTTTAAGCCAGACTTTGGCTGGCTCCAGTTGCAGGGTGGGGTGGTCGTTGGCCGGGTCAAGGTCGATAGCGCCGGCTTTCCGGGCTAGCCAGGCTCTGGCTAAAGCGTCTTCGATGGCAACGTCGCTGGCGCCGTCAAAGACGGGAGTAAGCACCTTCATGCCCATCATCTCGGCGGCCCACCCCAGGTGGGTCTCCAGGACCTGCCCCAGGTTCATCCTTGACGGCACGCCTATGGGGTTAAGGATAATATCCACCGGGGTGCCGTCGGGGAGGAAGGGCATATCCTCGGCAGGGGCTATTATGGAGATGACCCCCTTATTCCCGTGTCGCCCGGCCAGCTTATCGCCGACGGAAACCCTTCGCTTCTGGGCTATCCAGACCTGCACCCACTGATTAACGCCGGCGGGCAGGTCGTCGCCGTTCTCACGGGAAAAGACTCTAACGTTAATTATCTTACCCCACTCGCCGTGAGGAACCCGCAGCGAGGTGTCTTTAACCTCCCGGGCTTTCTCTCCGAAGATAGCCCGCAGCAGCTTCTCCTCGGCGGACAGCTCCGTCTCCCCCTTGGGGGTAATCTTGCCCACCAGTATATCGTCCGAGCCAACCTCGGCGCCGATGCGCACGATGCCTTCTTCGTCCAGCTCGCGCAGGCTTTCCTCACCGACGTTGGGTATATCGCGGGTAATCTCCTCCGGTCCCAGCTTGGTGTCGCGGGCTTCTATCTCGTGCTTCTCAATGTGAATAGAGGCGAACTTGTCCTGCTCCACCAGGCGGTTGGAGATGATAATGGCGTCCTCATAGTTATAGCCTTCCCAGCTCATAAAGGCGCAGATTACGTTCTGCCCCAGAGCCAGCTCGCCGTATTCGGTAGACGAGCTGTCGGCCAGAACCTGCCCCACCTCCACCCGGTTGCCATTGCTTACCAGCGCCTTCTGGCTGATGCAGGTCCCCTGGTTGGTGCGGACGAATTTCATCAGCGGGTAGATGTCCTTATCGCCGTTATCGCCGGTAATCACAATCTGGGAACCTGTAACCGAGGTTACCACCCCGCCGTGCTCGGCGAAGAGAACCTGCCCGCTGTGCTTGGCGACTTCGGCTTCCATGCCGGTAGCCACCACCGGCGCCTCGGGGCGGAGTAGGGGCACCGCCTGCCGCTGCATATTGGAGCCCATCAGGGCGCGGTTGGCGTCGTTGTGCTCCAGGAAGGGTATCAACGAGGTGGCCACGCTGACTATTTGCTTGGGGGAAACATCCATATATTGTATCTCGTCGGGAGCTACCCTCACGTAGCGCTCGGCGTACCTGGCTTCGACCTTCTCATCGACAAACTGGTTGTTGGGGTCAAGCCGGGCGTTGGCCTGGGCGATAATATAATCGTCCTCCCTGTCGGCGGATAGATAGTTAACCTCGCTGGAGACAAAGGGCACCACCTTTATCTTAGTTTTGTGTAATTTGGCTAGCTTGGCGGCAAGCTGGGGGGTAACGGCAGTTCCGGATTTGGCTACGGTCTTGCCTTCTTTGTCGGTCACCGTCTCCCTGATTATCCGGCCCGCCAGCTCAGCGGATTTATTGCCCAGCTCGGCGATAACCTTACGGTAGGGCGTCTCGATAAATCCGTAGCGGTTAATCTGCCCGTAGGTAGCTAGCGAGCCGATGAGGCCGATGTTGGGTCCCTCCGGCGTTTCAATGGGGCAGATTCGGCCGTAGTGGGAATAGTGGACATCCCTTACCTCAAAGCCGGCGCGCTCGCGGGAAAGCCCCCCCGGTCCCATGGCCGACAGGCGCCGCTTGTGGGTCAGTTCGGCAAGCGGGTTGGTCTGGTCCATAAACTGGGAGAGCTGTGAACCGCCGAAAAATTCCCTGACGGCGGCCATTACCGGGCGGATATTGACCAGAACACTGGGGGTAATTATATCCGCGCTCAGGATACTCATCCGTTCTCTGACCACCCGCTCCAGGCGCAGCAGCCCGATGCGGAACTGGTTTTGAATTAGCTCGCCGACAGTACGCACCCGGCGGTTGCCCAGGTGGTCAACATCGTCCGGGGTATCGTGGCCGTTATTAATCATGACGATGTGTCTTACTATCTCGACGATATCTTCCTTGGTCAGCGCCCGCTGGCTCTCCGGAATGTCCAGCCCCAGCCGCTTGTTTAGCTTATACCGCCCCACATCCCCCAGGTCGTAGCGCATGGGGTCAAAGAACAGGTTCTTGACCAGTTTACGGGCGTTTTCAATGTTAGGCGGGTCTCCGGGGCGCAGCTTCCGGTAGATGTCGAGCAGCGCCTCCGGCTCATCCTTGACCAGAGGCTCGCGGTCTACGGTTGTCCTGATGTACTGGTGGTCAGGGTTGCTATCTTCACCGGCGAACAGCTCAAGCAACTGCTCTTCACCGCTGAAGCCGATAGCCAGCAGCAGGGTGGAGATGGGGATTTTGCGCTTGCCGTCTATCTTGGCCGAGATGACATCCCGGTTGCTGGTCTCGAACTCCAGCCAGGCACCGCGGATAGGGATTAGCTTGGCGTGGCACAGCCGGCGGCCGCTGGTGGCGTCTTCCTCTACGGAAAAATAGACACCCGGCGAGCGCAGCAGCTGGCTGACGGCAACTCTTTCGGCGCCGCTGGTAATAAAGGTGCCTTTGGCCGTCATCAGGGGGATGTCACCAAAGAACAACTCCTGTTCCTTGATTTCCCCGGTCTCTTTGACCAGCAGCTGTGTCCTGACGTAGAGGGGAGCGGCGTAGGTCAGGTCTTTCTGCCGGCACTCGTACTCGGTGTGGTGGGGCTCGCGGAATTCATAGTCAATGAAGCTGAGGGCCAGCCGGTTACCGGTAAAGTCCCCGATGGGGGATATTTCCCCCAGCAGCAGCCTCAGCCCCTCTTCCTGGAACCAGCGGAAGGAATCGGTCTGGACTTTAAGTAGATTGGGTACTTCTAGTATCTGGGGCAGCTTGGCGTAAGATTTCCTGGAGACAAATGGCACGTTTGATTGTCTGTTTTCTGGCAACATAAAAGCTATCTCTCACCTATTCCTAAAATTGAATGATAAATAAATTTGTACAAATGCAGCACTTAGCCAAAAGTCGAACTGGTGGTGGGCACAGGGGTATAATAAGGTGAAATTTGAAGTGGCATTATAACAAACTTAAATGATACCACTCTTTTCGCTTTTTGTCAATACCCTTTGGTGGTATTTTCAGAAAAGATGTTTAGTTGTCTTTAGTAGTCTATTCTTGCAGGGGTATGAGGCAGATGAAGCGGAGAGTCTCGCCGCCGGTGTTGATAAAGCAGTGATGCTCGTTGGGGGCGATAAAGACCACACTGTCTGGCCCTATCGGTGTCTCTCCCCCGGCTCCCTCCACCACCCCCTCGCCGGCCAGGACGAATACCTCGTGTTCCCAGTCGTGGGCATGGGAGGGGGTAGTGCTGCCCGGCTCTACCTCAAAGACCCGCATGCAGAAGTTGGGCGCCCCGTCCCTGTCGGTGATGACCTCGCGCTTTAAAACCCCCGGTAGCTCTTCGATGGGCTCGGTATCGGCATAGTTAGCTATCTTCATGGCGGTAAATCTCCTTTGTGGTGGGGAAGGGGGGATTTGAACCCCCACGCCTTGCGGCACATGATCCTAAATCATGCTCGTCTGCCAATTCCGACACTCCCCCATGTAGCGTTATTATATCCCATCGGCTACACCTCGACCACTCCCCGGTCGGTGAGCCGGATTTCGGGTATTACCGGCAGCGCCAGAAAGGAAAGGGTGGCAAAGGGCGAAGCCAGCTTTGTCCCCAGCCCGGAGGCTGTCTTTTCCAGTTTTTCCAATTCACTGACTACCACCTCTAACGGTTCTTCGGACAACAGCCCGGCAACGGGCAGCGCCAGGCGGGCTAAGATTTTACCCCCCGCCGCCGCCACCAGGCCGCCTTTTAGCCGTTCAATCTCTTTAATAGCGGTGATTATGTCCTCATCACTGGCTCCGGCAGCGATGATATTATGCGAATCGTGGGCTATTGATGAAGCCAGTGCCCCTTTTTTCAGACCTAATCCGCTGACAAGCCCCACTCCGATATTGCCCGTAGCCCGGTGCCTCTCAACGACTACCAGCTTCAGTATGTCCCTCTCCAGGTCGGGGACAGCCCTTACTTTCTCCATCTTCTTGCGGGTGGTTATCTGCCCGGGGACAACCTCAATCACCGGCTGAGCTTTCCCCGAAGCCGGTAGTTTCAGCGCCGCTGCGGTGAAGGGCTTTATCCTGACGGTATCGGTCAGTCCCCCGTCGGCTTTGGGCGTGGGGAACAGCGGCTTGCCCTCTTCAGCTACCAGTTTACCCTGGTAGAAGACCTGCTCAATCTTAAAGCCGGGTAAATCACCGAGTATAATTAGATTAGCCATGTAACCGGGAGCGATAGCTCCCAACCCCTGCCGCCGGAAGTACTCGGCCGGGTTGATGGTAGCCAGCTGGATGGCACGCACCGGCTCGAGCCCCAGGCGGATGGCTTTACGCACCACCCCGTCGATATCGCCGTCTTTTAGCAGGTCAAGGCAGCTACGGTCGTCAACAACGAACATGCACCTCTGCCAGGTCTTATCGGTGACCAGCGGCAGCAGGGCTTCCAGGTTTTTCTCGGAAGAGCCTTCCCGGAGCATCAGCCACATGCCCCGCTGTAGCTTCTCTTTAGCCTCGTCCGGGGAGACCGACTCGTGGTCGGAGTAGATACCGGCGGCGATATAGGCGCTTAGAGCTTTGCCTCCCAGTCCGGGGGCATGCCCGTCGATAATCTTTCCCCGCGCCAGGTTTATTTTCTTGAGCACCGCCTCATCCCCCCCGATGACGCCGGGGAAGTTCATTACCTCCCCCAGCCCCAGGCATTCCTTCCAGCCTAGAATTTTGCGGATTTCCTCGGGACCAAGGTTTGCCCCCGATGTCTCCCGGCTTGTTGCCGGCACGCAGGAAGGGGCCATCAGGAACAGGTCGAAGGGCAGGCGGCGGGCGCGGTTTAATATATACCTTATGCCCCCAAGCCCCGATACGTTGGCTATCTCGTGGAGGTCGGTGACCAGGGCCGTTGTGCCGCGGGGCACCACGGCGCGGGCGTACTGGGTGATATCCAGCATGGAGCTTTCGGGGTGGATGTGACCGTTGATAAGCCCCGGGGCGATGTATTTGCCCCTCACATCCACCACCTCTTTAGCCTTATGGTAGTCGCCCACCCCGGCTATTTTCTCCCCGCAGATGGCTATATTGCCCGGCTCTATTTTGCCGTTAAAGACGTTAATTATTTTAGCGTTGGCCAGGAGCAGGTCGGCGGGAAGCTCGCCCTTGGCTACTGACATTAAGCGATTGTTTCCCATGTTTCCGCTTTATTGCTCCAGGGTGTATATATCGGGGAGGTTGCGGTACTTTTCGTCGCAGTCCAGCCCGTAGCCGACGATAAATTTATCGGGGACGGCAAGCCCCCGGTAGCCGATATTAACCAGCACCCGCCGCCGTTCGACTTTATCGGTCAGGCTGCAGAGCTTGAGCGAAGTCGGCTTTTTCCGCCCCAGGTAATCGAGGAGAAAGGCAGCGGTGAGGCCAGTATCTATGATGTCCTCAACGACCAGCACGTGCCGCCCCTTTATTTTAGGCAGGGCGCCCGGCGCCATCTTCACCGCCCCCGAACTCTCTGTCCCCCCGCCGTAGCTGGAAATCTGCACAAACTCTATTTCCAGGGGGAAGTCAAGCTGCCGGACGAGGTCGGCCAGGAACATGAAAGACCCTTTGAGGACGGCTATGAGGAGGGGGTTTTTATCCCGGTAGTCATGCCTGATTTCGGCCGCCAGACGGCTGACGGTGGCGGCTATCTGCTCACCGGTAAAGAGCTTTCTGAGTTCAGGTTCGGGACTCATGGCTAACTGGGATTATAAACCCTGACTTCAAGTCCTGTCCATTAGCCTTGCTGTCCGGCGATGATTCTGCTTAAGCGGTTGGGGTTTATCTTTTTCACTTTAACCAGCGGTAGCAGTTCTAACACGTCAGACCGGCGAGCCAGTTCCGTGCCCGGGGTTAGCACGGCGGCCGTCCCCAGGGCTACCGCTAGCCGGCAGGCTTTTGATAGTGACTCTTCGTTAGCCAGCTTCAGGGCGAGGCCGGCAATAGTGCAGTCGCCGGCGCCCACGGCGCTCTTTACCTTTACCTCGGGCGGGACTGCCGCCAGCACCTCATTACTGGTGGCGGCGATGATGCCCTCTTTGCCCCTGGAGATAACGGCTATCTCTACCCCTATATCGACTATATCCAGCGCCCCCTTGATAATGGCGTCTTCGTCGGGAAGCTCGCGCCCCAGCAGTTCCTCCGCCTCCCGGACGTTGGGTTTGACCAGGTAGGGCTTAGCTTTTATGCCATCGGCCAGCCACTGGGCGTCCGAGTCTAGGATGGTTCTCACCCCGAAGGTTTTTGCCTCCGTAATCATGGAGTAGTAAACGTTGTTGGGGATACCCGGGGGCAGGCTGCCGCCGGCCACGATTAAATCGGGACTGGGGCGCATCCGCAGCATTTTCCGCTGGAACCTTTCGAACTCGTCCTTGGTGATGTGGGGACCGGGAGCGTCAATTCTGGTCTGACGCCCGGTTTTATTATCGGTGATAATGAAGTTGGTCCTTGTCTCCCGCTGGACAGGGGTAAAACTGAAGGGTACCTCTTCTTCATCGAGCAGTATCTCCACCGTCCGCCCCACCGGCCCGCCGATGAATCCGTAAGCCACCGTTCTGCCCCCCATCTCGTGGATAGCCCGCGATACATCTATCCCCTTGCCACCGGCGTAGCGGTGCAGCCTTGACCAGCGGTTAGTCCCATCCATCACCAGCCCGTCAACGGTAATGTGCTGGTCGAGGCTGGGGTTGAGGGTTATGGTGGCAATCAGAGCTTCTTTCATTTCAGAATTCCCGGTACCATCCTTCGGCGGTCGGGGCTAAGCTGTCGCCGGTCAGCCCCAGCTTCTTATGCCAGGGGGTGGCGTATTTGGCGGCAATCTCGTTCAGTTTCTTCAGCCGGTCTGCCCCCACCGTGGCCAGAAAATTTATTCTTTCTTTGGCTTTATCGAGGTGCATAGCCTCCTGCCAGATAGCCCTCCCTGCCAGAAAGCCGGAAGCGCCGCCCCGGCAGGCGATTTCCACCTCCTGGCAGAAGGTCTCAAAGTCCACGGCGGCGCTCAAGACCACCCAGGGGACCGCCGCCGCCTCGTCCAGCTGGCGGCAGAGGTCGGTGAGGCTGGCATTGTCCTTATTATAGCGCGGGTCGCCGGGGAACTCGGATTTGAGCACATCTATGGGCAGGTTGGTGATGTGCCGGGCGGTTTTAAGCACCAGCTGTTCTTTTACCTTGGCAAAGTGGGCCGGGTTTCTAACCTCCTCGCCCATTGGGTAGCTCAGCGGCTCTACCACAAAGGGGAGGTCATACTGTTTGCATTGCCGCCCGATTTGCTCGACCATGTCCATCAGCTTGTTGGCAAGCTCGATTAAGTCGGGGCGGTAGTAGACCAGGAACTTGGCTGCCGAAGCGCCCATGCGTTTAATCTTGGCTACGTTCCAGTCCTCCAGCAGTGCGGTCAGGCGTTGTTCGCTGCCCCCGATGTAGCCCGAGGCTTCGAGGCTGACCATAAGCCCGGTGCCCTTGGGCAGGGCGCCGCGGGCGATGCACTGGGCGGCGCCGAACACCGGGTCGAGCAGCACGGCGCTGGCGTAGGGGGCCAGTTGGGAGCACAGCTCCAGCTTGCGTTCCACCATTTCCCCGTAGCTAAGCTCTACTCCCTCCCCCATTATATGCTGCAGCGAGCCGCGGTGGTCCATGGCGCACATGGCAAAGATGCCGTCGTCGGTGGCTAGCTGCTGCAGTCCTCTTAATTTACCGATAGTCAGTGTTTTCATATCTGTCGGGCTATTATGGTATAAAAAACCGTTTTAATCAAGGGTAGCCCCCCTCTGTATCTTTCCCCGCCCTATGGGTTATAATTGGTAAACGCTTTAGCGGAGTTAAAATATTGCCCTGGTTCTACTATATAGCCAGAGGACTGCTTATCGGGCTGTTTAAGCTTCTCACCCGGTGGCAGGTCAAAGGTCGGGAAAATATCCCTAAAGAGGGGCCGGTGCTGGTGGTGGCTAATCACCTTAATCTGGCCGACCCGCCTCTGCTCGGGGTCAGCCTTAACCGAAAGGTCATCTTCATGGCTAAAGAGGAGCTGTTCCGCTCCTCCCTCGGCGCCTATTTCGTCAGCGGCTTGGGCTCTTTTCCGGTGCACCGGGGCAAGCTGGATAGGCAGGCGCTCCGCCGCTCACAGCAGGCACTGGCTGATGGTTTGGCTCTGGCCATGTTCCCGGAGGCGACGAGGAGCCGTAGCGCCAAGCTTAAAGCGGCTATGCCCGGCTCGGCGTTAATTGCCTGCCGCAGCGGCGTGCCCATTCTGCCGGTGGGCATTATCGGCACCGAGCAGATTAAGGGTAGGGGCTGGATACTGCGCCGCCCCCGCCTGACCGTTAATATCGGCGAGCCCTTTTCCCTGCCGCCGGTGGATGGCAAATTGACCCGGGAAAAGCTGGTTGAGTATACTGAGCTAATCATGCAACGCATAGCTGGGCTGTTGCCCCCGCAATATCGGGGAATTTATGCCGGGAAGGTAAAAGTTGAAGATTGAAAAGACCGAAGAAGTGGGCTTCTGCTTCGGGGTAAAGCGGGCTATTGATATGCTGGAAAAGGTGGTCGCCGAACGCGGCGAGGTGGAGACGCTGGGGGCGCTGGTGCACAACCAGCAGGTTTTACAGCGGCTGGCTGAAATCGGCGTCAGGGTGGCTAAAAGTGTTGATGATATCAAGGGTGATATGGCGGCAATCAGCTCTCACGGGGTAACCCCGGAAGTCGAAGAGCAGCTCAAAAAGCGGAATATCGGCATCATCGATACCACCTGCCCCTTCGTCAACCGCCTCCAGAACGCCGCCCGCCGGCTGGCTGAGGGCGGTTTCTTTATCGTTATCTACGGTAACGCCGACCACACCGAGGTCAAGGGCGTCCTCGGCTGGGCCGAGGGTAAAGGTATGGCAACGCTGGACGAAAAGGATATCTTTAAGCTGGACCCCCTGCCCCGCCGCCTGGGGGTGCTCTCCCAGACCACCCAGATACCGTCCCATTTCGTCGGCTTTGTCCAGCGGCTCATTGACGGCGCTTTCAGCCGGGACTCGGAGATGCGCATTATCGATACTATCTGCCATGATATCAGGCGGCGGCAGGCTCAAGCCCTGGAGCTGGCGGCAAGGGTGGATTTGATGCTGGTTATCGGGGGCAAGGGCAGCGCCAACACCAACCGCCTGCTTGAGCTGTGTTCGGCGGTTACCGAAACGCGCCTTATTGAAACGGCGGCGGATATAGACCCCTCCTGGTTTGAGGGCAAGCAGACTATAGGGGTGACTTCGGGAGCCTCCACCGCCGAGGTTACCATAGACGAAGTGCTGGCCGGATTAAAGTCCCTGGCTTAAAGCTACAGGCCCATCTCTTTAGCTACCACCTCCCGGTGATAACCGGCGTCGCCAAAGCTTACCTCGGCCGCTTTAGACCGCCGCGTGTAGTACTGCAAATCGTGGTCTATGGTCACGCCGATAGCCCCGTGAATCTGGTGAGCTAAGGCCATAACCCGCTGGCAGGCCTCTCCTGCCCAGGCTTTGGCGATAGCTACTTCTTGTGTGCAGGGCAGCCCCTCGCTGAGCATCCAGGCCGCCTGGTAAGTAGAGAGGCGGGTGCCGTCAACATCGGTGACCATGTCGGCGCAGTAGTGCTGGATGACCTGGAAGCTGCCGATGGGGCGCCCGTACTGTTTTCTATCCTTGGCGTATTCCACCGTCATGTCCAGCGCCTGCTGGATGCAGCCGGTCATCTCACAGCACTTGCCCACCGCCGCCCGCTGGATTATCCTCTCTATCTCTTTCCAGCCCTGGTTTAGTTCTCCCAGGACATTATCTTTGGCCACTTTAACCTTATCGAAGACCACCTCGCACAGCTTGTCGTTGGCGATACTTTTTAATACGTTGGTGCTTATCCCCGGGCTCTTGGCGTCTACTATGAATAGGGTAATCCCTTTCCCGGTTTTAGCCGCCACCAGCATGTAGTCGGCGACATTGGCGTCGGGGACAAAGAGCTTGGTGCCACTGATGGCGTAGCCGTCGCCCTCGGCGGCGGCTTTGGTTTCTATTCCGCTTTCTTCATAGCTGGCGCTGGGCTCGGTCAGGGCAAGGGTAAAGATGGCTTCCCCGCTGGAAATCTTGGGTAGATACTCCGCTTTCTGTTCGTCAGTGCCGATATCCAGTATGGTAAAGCCGCTCAAGACCACCGTGGAAAAATAGGGACCGGGCAGGCAGGCTCTTCCCATTTCCTCCAGCAGCATGGCTAAATCGAGGAAGCTCATATCGCTGCCGCCGTACTTTTCGGGGAAGGCCAGCCCCATCCAGCCCAGCCCGGCCATCTCCTTCCACAGCTCGGCTGAGTAGCCCTCCTCGCTTTCTTCTATCTCTTTAACCGTGGCTTTAGGCAGCTTATCGGCCAGAAAGTCACGGGCCATCGTTTTTAACATTTCCTGTTCTTCAGAGAGAGCTAAATTCATCATTGCCTCCTATTTCAATCTTATCATTTCTACTGGTTGGGTAGCTCCAGCTTTCTTCCCGCCAGTATGTTCTTCAATACTTCCGAGCTTCCGGCTTGCAGGCTGTAGCCCTTGGAAGACAGGTAGGAATGGTAGGCCATGCCGCGCATCGGCACATTCTTTGACCCCGGCGCCAGCTGTCCGTAAAGCCCGGCTATCTCGATGGCGGCGCCGGCAAGGTGCTGCTCAAAGGCGGTGCCGTAGGCTTTGGACATCGATGATTCCCAGTTGGGGGCGCGCCCCTCGTCCATAACCACGGCAACCCGGTACATGTGCAGCCGCCCTATCTCAAACTCGGTTTTCAGCTGGGCAAGCTTGGCGCGTACCAGCGGGTCCCGGGACAGCGGCTTGCCGTTCCGCTTGGTTTCTTTGACATACTTGATGACGGCTTCAAACAGGGGGTAGTTGGCCATCAGCCGCTCCATGCCGCTCCGCTCGTAGTCAAGCTGGTTCAAAATCTGGTAAAAGCCCTTGTTTTGCTCCCCGATGAGGCAGGTCTTGGGGATGCGCACGTTCTCAAAAAAGACCTCGTTAAAGTGCACTCCGCCGGTGATATCTTCTATGGGGGCTACGCTGACTCCGGGCAAATCGGTGCTGAAGAAAAACTCGCTGATGCCCCTGTGCTTGGGAGCATCGGGGTCGGTGCGGGCCACCAGGTAAATCCAGTTCATGACGCTACCGCCGCTGGTCCAGGTCTTCTGCCCGTCGATAATAAAATCGTCGCCGTCATCGGTGGCTTTAGTTTTAAGTGAGGCCAGGTCGCTGCCGGCGTCGGGCTCGCTCATCCCCAGGCCCACGTAGGCTTCGCCCTTTAGAATCATAGGCAGCAATTCATTCTTCTGCTGGTCGGTGCCATAGTGGACGATGGCGCCGCCTATCTGGCGGTCGGCGAACCAGTGGCAGGCGGCCGGCGCGCCATAGCGCAGCATCTCCTCGGTCAAAATCAGCCGGTCGACATAGGCCCGCCCCTGCCCGCCGTACTCTTTAGGCCAGGTAAGACCAATCCAGCCCTTCTGGGACACCCGCCTGGTAAACTCCGGGTCGTGCCCCATTATCCAGGCATCGCAGCTCGGCTCCCACAGCCCCTGCTTTATCTCCCCCTCCAGGAAATCACGGACTTCCTGCCGGAATTTCTGCTGCTCCTCACTCAGTCTAAAATCCATGCTTCTATCTCCTTATTACAGTCAAAGTACTGCTTTATCCCTTTGGCTTAAGTCTTGCCCAGGCTTCAGGTGCTCTTTATCGCCAGGCAGGTCACCGTCCGGGAGATGCCGGCGATGGGGTGGATTTTGGCGGTAACCAGGTCGCCGATGTCGTTCAGGTTCTCCTGCTCGATGACGGCGATAATGTCATAGGGCCCGGTTACGACATCAACCGATTTCACCCCTTTTAGCTTTTTCAGGGCGGTGGCTACTTCCTTGTTTCGGCCCACTGCTGTTTCGATAAGGACAAATGCCTTGGCTAACATTGGGTTCACCTCCCTCTAATTAGCTATTAACCGACAGCTATATAGTTTAGCATATTTTGGCAGGCTATGGCGAAAATTTTGGCAAACCGGCTCGCCGGCGGTTAAACTGTGCCCGGGAAAATTTTAATGATGGGCTGGCGCGGTGTCAAGGTTAGTCCGCCTTGACACTGGGTAGCTGGCTTGGCTTATAATGGACTAATTATTGGTTGGACTGTTAGCTTTAATTCTACTCAGGAGGAGCGCTTTGGATTATTTCTTAACTGAGCAACAAAAGGAAATCAAAAATCTAACCCGGACCATTGCCGAAGAGAAGATTTTGCCGGTGCGGGCGGAGCTTGATGAAAAGGAAGAGTTCCCCTGGGAGATAATGAAAATCTTGGCTGACGCCGGCCTGTTCGGCGTCTATATTCCCGAAGAGTACGGGGGGTTGGGTGGCGGTCTCCTTGACCTCTGTCTGGTGGTGGAGGAACTGAGCCGGGTGTGCAGCGGCATCGCCGTCAGCTATGCCGCCAGCGGCCTGGGATCATTCACCCTGCTCGAGTACGGTACCGACGAGCAGAAGCGCAAATACCTGCCTGACATCGCCAGTGGCAGGAAGCTGGCTGCCTTTGGCCTTACCGAGGCTGAAGCTGGCAGCGACCCCGGTGGCATCAAGGCCACTGCCCAGCGCACCGATAAAGGCTATATCATTAACGGAACCAAGCAGTTTATCACCAACGGTGGCGACGCCGAGGTATACACCGTTATTGCCTTAACCGATAAGTCAAAAGGCCCCCGCGGCGCCAGCGCCTTCATTGTTGAAAAAGATACCCCCGGCTTTACCTTTGGCCGCAAGGAGAAGAAGCTGGGCATTCGCGCTTCCTCAACCAGAGAGCTGGTCTTTGAAGATTGCCTCATCCCCGCCGAGAATATCATCGGCCGGGAGGGGATAGGCTTTATCCTGACCATGAAGCTTTTAGACCGCTCCCGCCCCGGTTTGGGTGCCCAGGCGTTGGGTCTGGCACAGGGGGCTCTGGAGGCGGCTATAGACTACGCCAAGAAGCGCGTCCAGTTTGGCCACCCCATTTTCGCCCAGCAGGCGGTACAGCAGATACTGGCGGAGATGGCGATACGGGTGGAGGCGTCGCGGGCTTTGGTCTATTCAACCGCCCGGATGGTGGATAACGGGGTTAAGGATTTCACTAAAGAGTCGGCGATGTGCAAGGTCTTCGCCTCGGACACGGCCATGAAAGTCACCACCGACGCCATGCAGATTTTCGGCGGCGTCGGCTACATGCGCGACTATCCCATCGAAAAGATGTTCCGCGATGCCAAGATTACCCAGATATACGAAGGCTCAAACCAGGTGCTGAGAAACGAAATCGCTTTTAAGATGAGGAAGCTCAAGGTGCTGGGAGGATAGCTGTTTAAGCTTGACAGTGGGCGTCACGGTCAGCCTATAATAGAAGACTTGCTTATGGAGGGGAGGTGGCAGGTGATGAAGATAAATGTAGCCCAGTTACTCCGGGCGTCCATAGGCTCGGTCAGGGATTACGAAATAAAACAGGTTATCGATATCACCGGTGACGGTGTTAACGGTCCGGTGCAGGGTAAGGTCAGGCTGATGCGCACCAACCGGAGCATACTGGTCAAGGGAGAACTGGCAACCGAGGTCGAGCTTACCTGCAGCCGTTGCCTGGGTTCGTTCAAGTGCCCGCTCAAGATGAAACTTGAGGACGAGTACTACCCCACCGCCGACGTGGATACCGGGGCGGCCATAGCCTTGCCCGACGAGCCGGGCTGTTTTACCGTTGACCAGCAGCATGTCCTTGACCTGACCGAGGCGGTGCGCCAGTACGCGCTACTGGCTATTCCCATGAAACCGCTCTGTAGAGAAAATTGCGCCGGGTTGTGCCCCTTTTGCGGTCACAATCTCAACCAGGGGCCCTGTGGCTGCCCGCCGCGGGCAGCCGACCCCCGCTGGGCGGAACTGAGTAAACTTAAAAAAGAGAAAGGAAAGTAGTATGGGGGCTTTACCGAAAAGAAAATACGCCAAGGCGCGGCAGGGCAAGCGTCGGTCTCATCTCGGCATGGTCATACCCTCCCTGGACTTATGCCCTCAGTGTCATAGTCCCAAGCTATCTCACCATGCCTGTCCTACCTGCGGCAGCTATGCCGGCAGGGAGGTTATTGAAGTCAAAAGCCCGAAGAAGCCGGCGGCATAACCGGGAGGAATGATTTGCCGCAAGCAATGAAAACCGCCCATGTCTTCCCCGGGCAGGGTTCCCAGTCGGTAGGCATGGGCCTCGACCTGTACCAGAATTATGATGCTGCCAAAGCCGTCTTCGAGCAGGCTGATAAGGCTCTGGGTTTTTCCCTCTCCCGTCTGTGCTTTGAGGGGCCCGAGGAAGAGCTTACCAAGACGGTCAACGCCCAGCCGGCGATAGTCACCGTCAGCTTCGCCTGCCTGGAGGCCAGCCGCAGCCTTAACGGGGCATTGCCCCCGGCTGCCTTTGTCGCCGGTCACAGCCTGGGCGAATACACGGCGCTGGCGGCGGCGGGCGTTCTTGATTTTGCCACCACCGTCTATCTGGCACGGGAAAGGGGACGGCTCATGCATGAAGCGGGCCAGATAACCCCCGGCGGTATGGCGGCAATTATCGGCCTTGACGAGGCACCCCTGGCTGAGGTCTGCCAGCAGACCGGCACTACTATCGCCAATCTCAACTGCCCCGGCCAGATAGTAATCAGTGGCGCCAAAGATGAGTTGTCCCAGGCCGTTGAACTGGTCAAAGGCCGGGGGGCACACCGCGCCATCCCCCTGCAGGTAAGCGGCGCCTTTCATACCCCGCTGATGCAGCCGGCGGTTGACGGCATGGCCGAAATTATCGCCACCCTTAACTTTAATCATCCAGCCGTGCCTATCGTTGGTAATACCACGGCTAAACCCCTCACCACTGCCGAAGCGGTTAAAGAGGAGCTGCTCAATCAGCTGTGTAACTGCATCCAGTGGCAGCGCTCGGTGGAGTATATGGTAAATGACGGAGTATCCGCATTTATTGAAATCGGGCCTGGTAAGGTGCTGGCCGGTCTAATCAAGCGGATAGACCGGGGCGTTAATATTATCAATATCGGCAGTGCCGAAGCGGTCAGGAATATGGTGCAGGGGGTAGAATAATGAATCTCTCTGATAGAGTAGCCATAGTCACCGGCGGCGGCCGGGGCATCGGGCGCGCCATTGCCCTCAAACTGGCCGAGGTGGGGGCGGCGGTGGTGGTCTCCGATATCCTGGAAAAAGAGGCGGGGGCGGTAGCCGGGGAAATCAAATCTACGGGCGGCAAGAGCCTGGCTTGCCTGGCCGATGTCAGCTCGGCGGCGGATGTCGCCCGCCTGGTGGATATAACCGTAAAAGCCTACGGCCGGATTGATATTTTAGTCAATAACGCCGGCATCGCCCGGGACCAGCTTTTGGTGCGGA
>Ga0315539_1000715_pt1 | contig 24960 bp, 22 predicted proteins | sample SalMarSW160150MG_FD_203097 | JGI IMG/M metagenome (GOLD analysis project Ga0315539, IMG submission 203097) | Salt marsh sediment microbial communities from the Plum Island Ecosystem LTER, Massachusetts, United States - Salt Marsh Sediment SW1601-150 ... | reverse complement strand
ACGGATATGGGACTGATTACGACTATGCCACCATAAAGTATGTCCAGTTTCCTACAGGCACTATCGCGGGGAATGTCTTGGATGCGTCAACCTTGGTACCAATCGATAATGTTCTAATTGAAGCCATCCAAGAATCTCTAGTTATCAATAGTGATTACAGCGAAGTAGATGGCAGCTATGGCATACCGAACTTGCCGGCAGGCTTATATAATGTCAGGGCCCAAAAGCCCGGCTATGAAACCAAAACTTACAACGATGTCGAAGTCGTCACCGATGAGACAACCATCCAAGACTTCAATCTGAATCCCAGCCCAGCGGATACCATACTTTATGATGACTTCTCAGGCAAAAGTGCAGACTGGGGGGTTGAGGGTCCTTGCACCTGGTTCCTTCAGGATGGCACTTTTGGGGCAAGCGCCGAAGGCAACGGAGTTTTTTGCTTAGCTACCGCAGGCGACCCCACCTGGACAGACTACATTTTTGAAGCGGACGTTTACGGTATTGCGGGGGTGGACAAAGCCATAGAGTTCAGGGTCGAGGACTACTCCAACCATTACCAAATCAATCTTCGGAGTGATTGGCCAAATGATGGAGATGATTCTCTAATTTTCTGCAAGGTCGTGAATCTAAGTTGTGTCGACTATCACTGTGAACCGTATACAAGCCAGAACAATACCTGGTATCATTTGAAAGTAGAGGCGATTGGGAAACGTTTCAGGATATATGTAGATGATAATCTGGTGCTACAGCATGTGGATGAGGAGAGTCCATTCCTGCAAGGAAAGATCGGATTAGGCTGTTGGACCGGTGATGCCAATACCTGCAACATACGATTCGACGACGTGTTGGTTGCCTTGCGTGATTTTGACTTTCAGCCAAACCCAGACGGTTGGAAGTTTGCCAATAACGGTGACAATATGTGGCCTAAAGAGTGGTGGGAACAGTTCGAAGATTTGTCCAAGGCGTTTCCTTATAATTGGATAGGATGTGGTCCTCCCGGACCTGACTGCCAAGGCCCAGTTTGCAAACCTGCTGAAACGTTTCCAGACTGGCCTCTCTGGGTTGACGTTTTTGGAAGGGAACAATGCTACTTACCACCTCAGTACCTTGTTCCAAATCCTCGTGCCTATAGAGTTTGGTGGGACGTATCAAAATGCGAAGGTTTGCCTGGCTGGTGCTTCGGATTCTGTCTGACCGCATCCCTATACTACGATAGACTGATCGTCCCTGGTTCCTCATGGAACCTGTACGATCTGGAGCTTACCAACGGTACTCGTTATTTGATAAATAGCTATCATATCCATCAATATAGCAAGCAATTTCAGCACTATCAAAACCTAAATGACCACAAATTACCCTCTCAAACCCTGCAAGAAGTGCGTGATATGATTGATAACTTTGCAGGACTTCGATTTCTCGCTATTCGCGGGTTGGATCTGAATGATTACAAATTCAAGTGCCATGTGGTAGTCCCCTGGAAAATAGAACCCCACCCCGTTGATCCAGACACTCAATACATCTATGTGTACGACAGTGGAGCACCGGACATTTCGACCCTCAGAATAAAAATTCATACTCCGACCAACTGGTGGTGGTATATAGCTGGTGACATGACATTGATGCACCGAAATAGAGGTTTGTTTCTTTCGGCACCTGTGAGGGATTTTCTAAATAGACCCTTGATGCTTGATTACGAGGGTGACAAGCTTCATCAATCCTTGATGCCGGAATTAAACAACTACTTACAGATATATTGCACCCAAAATTCCGATATTCGTTTGACTAATTCAATTGGTGAAGAGATGGGAAATGCAGGCGATTCTCTCTACTCCAGTTTTTCCGATGGGACTCATATTATTCCTTTCGGACCCTTTGAAAATAGGGGAATTGGGTTCTACGTGCCAAAAGCTCATTATCAGCTGAATGCCGCACACACTTCTGCGCCACTTTTCTATTTTGATATCTTTGCTGATAGCATCAATTTTTTCTACCATCGTGAGGTCGCTGATACCACAGAAAGCGATGCTCTGCATTTCTCGAGACAGGACAAATGGATAGAGTTAGTCAACCTCGACCAGATTGATAAACTGTTTAGTCTGGAAACTATCACCGCTGTTGCGGATACGTATTTTATATTTGGTGTTGATCGATGCGACCTCTATTTCTCAGACTCCTTGAAATTCTCACCACAGGACCCATATTCTCTAGAGATTTCAAACAAAGGAGCAAGTAAAACCTACACCTTGCGTATCGAAAGAGTCACCACTGACGGCGATTCAGTATTTGTTCACCACTCAATTCCATTGGAAGATAGCTGCGCCCACATCGTTACTCCTGATTGGGGAAATCACTACATCGACTCTGTATTGATCTATATTGACTACGACTTAGATGGTGTCATAGACGATTCCTTAATCGTCGATAATCAATCTGATGTCTTAGCTGGCGATGCCAATGGAGATGGTGCGATCGATGTAGCTGACGTTATGTATTTGATAAATTACCTCTTCATAGGCGGATCTGCGCCTGATCCATTGGTGGCAGGGGATACCAATTGTGACGGTATCGTCGATATAGCTGATGTGATGTATCTTATCAACTATCTGTTTATTGGGGGATCGCCTCCTGGCTGTTAGCCTTCGTTCGGCAGACTATTTTTATTTAACGTGATGAAGCCCCAGCTTGTAACCAGGCTGGGGTTTTCGTTTTGAAAAGGGTTGTGGGGGTTCAATTCATTGAACCCGGCGGGTCGCATGTCCGCCAGAGGCCGATCTGCCTATGGCAGAAATGCCACCCCTACAACTGTGCCCAAGGGCGGTGTCGCATAAATGCGACCGCTACGCTCTTTCTCTTACGCTGCCCCAAGGGGTAGACAATTTCTTCCTCTTCATTTCTTCTACCGTCCGACGAGAGGAGTAAGTCGAAGCCCTGGCCAAGGGCGGCGGTGACGGGGATATGAAATTCTATTTGTTCCACTCCGGGAAGTGCAAAATCACTACAACCTTGATGGTGAACCAAATACCTCAGATGTTATTGAGAAAAGGCTGTATGAGAGCGCATAATGTCCATTTTCTTAAAGAGGACATGAGCGGTGAAGATGAAAAAAAGTTTAAAAAACAAACGTCAGAACCATCAGAACGGTCAGAACCGTCAGAAACATCAGTCAACGTCTCTTGTTATGTAGAGGCAATTCACGCGCAACATCCCGCCAGAGGCGGGAAATCACCCTATCGGCTGTAAGGGCTGGATTTATCCGGCCCGGCGGGTCGCATAAATGCGACCGCTACAATTGGGTCCTTACTGCATTTTTCTCTTATACCTTCGGCTGGGGCCAATACTCCTCGGTTATCTTTTGGTGCGGTTTGAGATTCTTCGTACCCCGCCTCTGGCGGGGCACTCAGAATGACAGGTGGACTGCGTTTCGCAGAGGTGGCAAATCCCCTCTGATCGGGCGGGAGTTGAACTCCCGCTCGTAAAATGCGAGGGATAGGGGTGCAACCCCTATCCCAACGTAGCGATTTCCGATCTCACGCCTCATCATAAGATCCCAATAAACGGTTCGACAAGCTCCCTTCGACCTTGCTCCCTTCGACCTTGCTCAGGGACGGCGAGCAAGATCAAACCGTCAGGGACAGTGAGCGAAGTCGAACTGTCACCGTCCCAAGCAAAGTCAAGGGATTGGGCAACTGGACGTTACGGGAGCATGCCCAATGAATTGGGCAACTACAGGTTACGGGAAATGAAGGAGCCCTTTGAGGTTCGTTATTGTTGCGTTTTGGTTCAATAAATTTGTGGCGATGGACGTAAGTAAAAAAGGCTAAAAAATCACTTGACAGAAAAAAAGCGGTTCCTATATATTTGCGTGAAGAAACCGACGTATTAAGAAGGAATTAAAAGAAGCTAAATAGTCTAAACCGCAACACTTTAAGATTAGGTAACAGGAGGTGAGGGAAATGAGGTGCAGAAACTGCAGAGAGGTCATCGACGAACCCGTTTGGGTGGATGGTGAGCCTTATTGCTCTCAAGAGTGCGCAGATCAAATGATCTTTGAGGAAGAGGAACTTGAAGAGCAATACGAAGAGGAATATGAAGGAGAACTGTATTAATCGGAGGATGTGAAAGAGAGAGCCATTCAACTTCTGATCTTGGCGTCACAAGGTTGAGGCCAAAGCAAGAGAAACGACCAAAATGAATGACCCTTGGGCTGGATGCCCAAGGGTTTTTCATTTCAAGATTCAGATGTTCGCAGCAACCACGACCAACTATCACTAAAACTCGGTCTTGCCGGTGAACTTAAAGTTCTTCATCAGCATGGCCGGAGCCACCACACAACCGATATCCGCCCACCAGGAGTTGACCAGTTTTCTGTCGGCAGAGATCTGCGCCACGTTGGAGAAGGCTTTGAGCATGCTCTCGGTGAAGCGGAGGTTTTTCACCCCGTGCTTAATCTTACCCTTCTCGATCAAAAAGGTTCCATCCCTGGTCATACCGGTAAGAAGCGCATTGGTGGTGTCGATAAGGCCATTTATGTAGTGAAATCGGGTCACCAGAAGCCCGCGCTCCGTCGATTTAATCATCTTTTCCACGGAGGAGTCGCCACCCTGAATAAAGAGATTCAACGCCAAGGCGCCGTCCGAGCTGTCCGGAGTTAAGGCGTGTCCCGTCGATTTCACCTTGTCCTTATGGGCGGAGATAGAATCGTAGACCACCCCTTTGGCCACTCCAGCTTCTACGAAACTCACCTTCTCTTTGGGCACTCCCTCAAAGTCGAAAGGGAAAGCGATGGCGGATTGATCCCTTCCATCGTCATATATGGTGATGTTTTCTCCCATGATTTTTTTGCCGATCCGGTTGGACAAAAAGCTGGTTCCCTCCTGGAAAGGTTTCGACCCGAAGCCGATATAGTTCATCCACTCCAGAAGAGAGGCCACCGCCGTAGGCTCTAACACCACGTCATATTCACCCGGCTCAAGTCCCTGGGGGTCTTTGCTGTCCAAGCATTTCTGGATGGCAATCTGGGCCAGATTCTCTACATCAACATCGTCCACATTTCTGGAGAGATAATCCGCGTAGCCTGAACTATTGTCTCCTGTGACCACGATATTGATGAAAGTCGAAGTCAAAGGCTGATAGCAAGCCACCCCCTTGGTGTTGACCACCGCAATCTCCGATTCACCAGTGGACAACGAGCCAGCAGCGGTCAGGTCGTGCACTTTTGCTTTATCAAAGATCTTTTTGACTTCTTGTGCCCTCTGAATCGGGGAGAAACGCGCGGTCTTTTCAAAATGAGTGTTCAAGCTCAAGATCGCCTGTTTTGAGGGCAATCCTGGAAAATCAGGGTTTTCTTTCTGGTTTTTCGCGATCTCGATGGCATTGGAAAGCGCTTTTTGAAGGTCGGCTTTGATAAAGGAATTGGTCGATGCCACTCCGATTTTCTTGCCCAGCGCGGCTCTGAAATATATTTTGCTGTTCACCTCAAAAACGTTTTGATGGATGGTGGAGTTGGCGAAACGGGTAAGCCCGCTTTCTCCTCCAATATAAACTGCCTCGGTTTGGTCTGCATCTGAGTCTTTGAGAGCAGAGTCTAAAGTGTTAAGTATCTTTTCTTTTCCGATCATTTGCTTACTCCTACCTTGACGTTACGAAATCTCGTGGGCGAGGTGCCATGTGCCACGTGCATAACCTGCATGGGTTCCCCCTTACCGCAGTTGGGCACTCCCCAGATGTGCCAATGCTTTCGGTTGCAGACAGCGTCACAGCTGTTCCAGAACTGAGGGGTGATTCCGGTATAAACGGCGTTCTTGTAGATTTTTCCCAATTTGCCGTCCTTGATTTCCCAGGCGGCTTCCACCCCAAACTGGAAATTCAGCCTTTTGTCGTCGATGCTCCAGCTTTTGTTTATGTCCAGAAGAAGCCCGGATTTGGTGTCTTTCATCAAATCGTCCCGTTCCCACTCCCCTGGTTCCAAGTTTATATTGGTCATGCGAATCAATGGTATCCGGTTCCATCCGTCCGCCCGCATGGTGCCGTTGCTTCTCTGATTCAAAACCAAAGCAGTCTCACGGGAAGTCTGATAACCTACGAATAGGCCATCTCTCACCAAGTCCACCCTTTGAGCTTTAATCCCTTCGTCATCGTACCCGAAGCTCCCTAACCCTCCGGGCAGGGTGGCATCGGCGGTAATGGTCACCTTTTCTGACCCGTATTTGAGCTTGTTGAGCTTGTCTGTGGTCAAGAAGCTCCCCCCAGCCAAGCTGATCTCGGTGCCCAGAACCCGGTCCAATTCAGTGGGATGACCGCAGGACTCGTGCACCTGAAGTGCCATCTGGTTGCCGGAGATGATGATGGTCGTCTCCATTTCCGGGAGTGGGTCGGCTGAAAGGAGCTGAACCGCTTCCTCTCGAATCCTCTCCGCGTTGTCCAAAAGCCTCATCTCCTCCACGAACTCATAGCCACGCGATGCATAATCGCCTCCGTGAGAATTAGGATAGGAGCGCCTTTGTGCCTCCGAGCCATCCACAGCAGTGGCGTATATTCCCGCTCCGCTCTCCAGGATGGACTGCTCTACATAAGCTCCTTCGGTGGAGGCGAAGGTCTTGTCGGTGCGGAAAAACTCCATGGAACCCTCTGCCACCTTGATTTTCTGGTTCTTCGCCATGATCTCGCACGCGTCGAGCAAAAGACCTATCTTTTTGTCTATGGCCACGGCAAAGGGATCAATCGAATATTGACTTTGGTATTTATCCTTGTGAATCTCGGTCTCAGTTAACTTGACGTTTTCCCTTTTGGTCAGGGCGCTGGCTTTGGCGATCTGGATGGCCTGATCCGCCACCCTTTTCATCTCTTCTTCAGTGCAAATCGAGCTGGCCGCAAACCCCCATGCCCCCTGGGCAATCACCCTGATTCCGAATCCCTGATTATCGTTGCGGGATAAAGCGTCTACGTTCCCATTCTTCACCTTGATGTCTTCACCGCAGGTCTTCTGATGCCTGACGTCGGCATAGTCCACCTTTTTTTTCTTCAAATAGTCGATGGTCTCGTTGATTCTATCCTCCAAACTATCCTCCTTTCTCTAGAAAGCACTTATCTGATCACTCCCAGGACGCAATTGAATTTAAGGTTACTCAAAAAAGTTGTTTTGTCAAGGTTTTATTTGGGAAGCGCTGAAAGAATTAGATTACTTAAGAAAGGCAGGAAGTTGAGGAACTGTTGATAGCCTCTTTAGCACGGCTAAATGCCCTGCTCTATGGATTACGCGAAATCTGTGCCTTGAGGTAAGTAATTGTCTACCGTAGGGGCGGGAATTTTCGCATGAATGCATACGCACATCCCGCCCCGAATTGGCCTTTCTCAGCAAGCCCTTTGATTTTTCCCCAACTTCTGAGTATAAGATCCGTCAATCCGTTTGACGGCCTGACCTATTTCAACAAGAGCATCGTCTTGGCTTGTGAGAATCCGTCGACCTCCAGTTTGTACAGATACAACCCGCTGGATACCGCCTTTCCTTTATCGTTTTCCCCGTCCCAATTGATCTGATAGAAACCAGCAGGTTGGTCTTGATCCAGAAGCGTTCTTACTCTCTCGCCCAGGATATTGTAAATACGCAGAGTTACATGCCCTCGTCTCATGATGGTGTATTCTATCCTGGTGTCCGGATTGAAAGGATTGGGATAATTTTGATGAAGCTCGAATTGGGCCGGGCGTCCTGCCAGCTCATCTTCGCCCTCCACCGCGGTGGTCACATTGAAGTCGATCCCGGAGTGATCGGAGGGCATGATGACATCAACTAAGTCTGCCAGCTCGGGAGTCGACCGGTGATTGTACCACTGCGGATCACCGCATTCGGTGGAAGCCTCAACCTTGTAGTCTCCGGTTCGCAGGCCGGTTATCTTATAGCTTCCGGTGGCAGAGCTGGTAGCCGATTTCATGGCCATTCCCCACCCGAAGAAGGAGCTTTCATACGCGGCCACGTCGCAACCGGAAAGAGGAGATCCTCCCATATCATAGACGTGCCCGCTTATCGACCCTCCGATTTCTAAGACACAATCTCTATCAGAATAAGTGCCGGGAGCCGTCACCAAAACAGAATCCGCCTCGCTCCAGGTGTTTTTGTTATCATACCACTCAAAAGCATGGAGAGTGTCTCCCTCGACAAGGATCTTCCAATATCCGCTCCGAAGACCTGTCAGGGTGTAGTTTCCATCTGCGTCGGTGGTGCCCATGCTGAACCATTCAAGACTAGGTGCATAGAGTCCCCATAAATGGATATTCTCCAAAGGCCCCTTTGCAGCGCTGGAGATGTTTCCCTCGATGATTCCGCCCAGACTCAAGGTGAAATCCTTAGACGAAGAGATGCCTCCTTCCGTAACTGAAACCAGATCTGCAGTTGCCCAGCTTGATTTGTCGTTGTAGTAAACGTCGATGTAACCCATCATGTTCATGGTCATGAGCTTGTAGATTCCAGTGGGGAGCCTCTTTATCTCATAGGGGGCAGGGTTTCCCATACCGTAAACGTAACCATAATAGGCCTGTGTATAGGTCGTGTCAATTGCATATATTGCCCCTGTAACCAGAGGAGTTCCGGATAGCGTCAAGGTTCCAGTGACCTTGCCCCCCACCCGAAGGGAGAAGTCTATCCCTTTGGCAGTGTCATTCGAAGCAACCGCTACCATGTCACCCGTCTCCTCAGTGGGTTCGTCATCCCAGTAAATGTCCACAAAGATGGAATCATTGCCAGTCCAGACCTTGTACCAGCCGGCTGGAAGGCCGGTGACGGTATAAAAACCATCCGGACCAGTCGTAGCTAAGGAACTGTAAGATGGACAGTCCTGCAGATCAGCCCAAACCATGACGCCCGCGATGGGAGCACCACCCAAAGCCTGAGTGACCCGGCCGCGAATCGCTCCGGTTCCAGCTGCCGCTTTGTCAGATTGCTGGGCCTTTTGGGAAACTCGAAGACCAAGTGGCAGGGATGTTCGTGCTTCTTTCGGGAGCAAACGATGAATTTTCTCCAGATTCAATTTCTGCTGGGAGGACATATGGTTGTCCGAAGCCCACACATTCATGCAAAGTCCCACTGCCAGCACAAAAACCAGCCCAAAACCAAATCTGTATTTTTGCATTTTACACCTCTCCTGGTTAAATTGTTTTGTGGTTAATAACTACATAAACAAACTCTAAATTCTCGGCCTCTGGAGTGTCAAGCTTTGGCTTGACCAAGACCAGCACCTAACTTAAGTTAGGTGCTGGTCTCTTTCTTTTAACGTGGCGGGAATTCGAGCTTGCCGAACCATTGGTAATTTACCTGTTTGAATAAATTGTCCCGGGCTTCGACGTCGCCTAAGAATGCCCACTCGCCGGGATCAACCCATTCGCCCCGTCCATATTTTTCCGCCATCTCCGCCAGCCTCACGAAATTCTGGTGATGCTCGGATAATCTCAGCTCGGCATAATCGCGAGCGCTCCAGGTGGAGATAAGAAACTGCCAGTCGGAAGCCTGAAGCAGGAGAAGCTCGCGGGCGAGCTGCCTCAGAGTCTTCTTTAGATTTTCGTCTTGAGTATCGCCAAATTCCTGCACCAGTTTTTGCATTCTGACTTCATCTTCATAGATATGCTTCCAGGTCCATTCGGTCCACTCATTAAGCCAGATGTAATGATACCCACCCTCGCCCCAGGAGCCCTCCGGAATGGATATTACCTGAGAGGGCTTGGCTTCATCCAAAAATTCGCTGCAGGTGGTCAGCTCGATTTCGGGATCCTCAGCCACGTATTTCAACACCAGTTTCAAAAAGGTGGTCCCCTCAAACCACCAGTGTCCGAAGAGCTCGGAATCATAAGGGGCACACACGATTCCCTTTTTCTTGGTCTTCTTATGATATTTAACCAGTAGGCTTTTTATCAATTTCTTGAAATGTGAAGCATTCTCAGGAATCCTTTTCTCTGCATCCTCTGGGAAATACTCCCATTTGTCAGCCAGGTCGCTTTTGGCAGAGGTGATCTTCCAATACCGGTGGCCTCCGGGAAAATGCTTTTTGTGAAAGTCCAAGTAATTCCCATCCCCGGGATAGCCCCATTCGCCGCTCCAAACCTGTAGCCCCGTCTCCTGATCGCGGGTGAAGACCGCCACCGGCTTCTGGCCCTCAGCAGAACTCACCAGATAGACCTCTCTGGGGGTCCGGTCAACCTCCTCTTCTCTGGGATGGTATTGTTTCTCGAATTGTCCCCACAGCTGTTTTAGAGACTTGAATCGATCGATATACACGCCGATTGCTTTTCCGCCCTTCAACAAGGCAGCGTCAATTATGAAATAGTCGAGCCCGTTTTCGCCCAAGAACTCCTCAACGCCTTTTCTCAGATAGCTTCTCTTTCCCAAACTGGTTTTCACCGGAGGAGCCCATTTATACCTCGGTCGGTAAGCAGCCTCAGGAAGCCAAATGCCGCGAGGAGGTTTTCCGAAGAATTGTCTGTAGCTGGCCACGGCCTGTTTGATTTGTGCCTGGACGCTGGTATCCTGCGAGAGCAGGGGAAGGTACCCGTGAGTGGCGGCACAGGTCATGACTTCAATATGGCCGTCGTCTTGTAATTTCTTGAATTGACTGACAATGTTCCGACCATATTTGTCTTCGAAGTCCGATTTCATTCTGGAGTAATAATCCTTCCACCTGTGCGCCAGCCTGAGCATCAATTCCCTTTTGTGCTTGCCGAACTCCTGCGTGTCTGCCTCTGCCGCTTTGATCTTGGTTTCCAGGTAGGAGGAGAACTCGTTTTTGAAGGTCTCATCGGCCAACTGCTCGCAAAGAACCGGAGATATCCCGACGGTCAGCTTAGGAGATAAGCCCTCGTCTACCAGCTCGTTTAGGACATTGAGCAGAGGAATATAGGTTTCGGCAGAGGCTTCATTGAGCCAGTCCATGCCGTGCGGCCATTTGCCGTGCGCGATCACATAAGGAAGATGAGAGTGCAATACGAAGGTGAAACTTCCGATGGGATTTTTTTTCATGGGTTTGCCTTTTCAAAGAGATTCTTGGCGAATTCTGCTTCAGTACCCCTATCACCTGAGATGAGTAAAACCAAGGCGTCGGGTTTGGTTGGCTTCCGCCAGATGTGTTACCGGCACTTCGTGGCCTCGCTCTTGCACCTCCCGGCGAAAAGCGAAAACCGGATGGCGGAGACGAACGTAGATGTCATTCCCCTTTTTGGGCCTGGAATCCTATGCCTTTTTCCTTATCCCCTTTTCCGAAGATCTTTATGGCCCCGAACTGGGCCTCGTACTTTTTTATATTCTCCTCGAGTGCGGAAAGGAGCATCCTGGCGTGGGCTGGCGTCATCACAACTCGTGCGTAAACTTTGGTTTTCTGAGTTCCCGGCATAACCCGGGCGAAATCGATGATGAACTCAGAGGGGGAATGAGTGATCAAAGCCAAATTGGAATAGATCCCCTCTGATTCCTTCTCCCCTACTTCCAAATTGATCCTCTGCTGCTTAGCGTTCATACTCTTCTCCTTTTGAGCCAAACCTTCTGAACGGTTTCTTATTCTTCTTGCGTTTTGCACCCAGTTTAATATATTGTGAACAAATGTCAAGCGAAAACTTCAAAGAAGGCAAGCTCTTAGTCAAACAGGGACGAATGAACCAGGCTTCTTGGTCAAAATCGAAGAGGTGTATGGTAATAGCATTGGCGTTGATGAGTGTCTCGATATTCCATGCCACACCAGTCGGGGCGGATTCAAATGAGAAGGGAATAGAATGCCTGGATTGTCTGATCATCCGTTTTTATGAAGATACCAGGCACGTTTTAACCTCGCCCTTTCGTTGGAGCCAACAAGGCCTCATCACCTTCGCTTTTATGTCTGCGGGGACTTTTGGACTGATGCATGCGGATACGGACCTTCAGGACTGGGTGCAGGATCATAGAAATTCGACCACGGATGGAATCTCCAAATGGACGGACAGATATACCAGACGCACAACGAATTTGACCATCGGCGGGTTTTACCTGGGCGGGATGGTTTTCCGCGACAAAAAGGCCAAAGAAACTGCTTTGTTGTGCTTGGAATCGGTGGCTCTGGCTCAGGGGATAACCAAAGGAATGAAGTATCTGGTGGGCAGGACCCGGCCTTCTGGGGATGAGGGCGCCTTCCATTTTGATCCGCTGGAATTCCCCCCGCCATCTTCCTCCCTTTCCTTTCCTTCCGGCCATGCCACCACTGCCTTTGCTTTAAGTTCGGTGATAGCCGAACAGTACGGTAACTTTCTTCTCACTACAGCCCTGTATGGGTGGGCCGCGGCGGTGGCCTTGGCCCGGGTAAACAACGATGCCCACTTTTTTTCGGATGTGGTCTGGGGTGGGGTCATTGGAATTTCGGTGGGGAGGACCATTGTCAGACTCAATAGGAAAAAAGCTTCAGAGAATGTTCGGATTCGTCTGGTAAACCGACCCGATCTTTTGGGGATGGGGGTGGCGATCTCGATAAGATAGGAGGAAGTCATTTGGAGACCATTCAGGCAGAAAGATTCAATCAGATTTTTTCGCGTTGGGGAAGGCATAAGATTCTGATCCTGGGAGACGTGATGCTGGATGAATATCTTTGGGGGAACGTTTCCCGTATATCACCCGAAGCGCCGGTGCCGGTGGTGGAGGTCCTCAAGGAGTCCATAAAACTGGGGGGAGCGGCTAACGTGGCTTTGAACGTCAAAACTTTGGGTGATGAGCCCATATTGGTGGGAGTGGCTGGAGAGGATAAGAACGGCGAAAGGATGATGGAAGCTTTGAATGCCGTCGGAATAGGGGACGAAGGAATCTTTACGGAGAACAGCCGCCCCACCACCATAAAGACCAGAGTCATTGCTCACAGCCAGCAGGTGGTTAGGGCGGACAGAGAGGATACCCAGGAGATATCCCCGGAATTGACGGAACGGATAATCGATTTCGTTAAGAATCGAATAGGAGAAATTGCGGCATTGGTCATATCCGACTATGGCAAAGGGGTGATCACCTTGAGGCTTCTGTCAGAGCTTATAGATCTGTGCAGAACAAACCACGTTTTCGTGGGGGTGGATCCGAAGGAAACCCATTTTTTGAATTACAAGAAGGTCTCATTGATTACTCCCAACCATAATGAGGCCGCTTTTGCATATGGCAAGAAGATAAAAGATGAAAACATATTAGAGGAAGTGGGATGGGGACTGATGGACAGGCTGGAGGCGGAAGCCATGTTGATCACCCGAGGGGAAAAGGGAATGTCATTGTTCGAAAGAAGCAGAAGCCTCACCCATTTCCCCACCAGAGCCAAGGAGGTATACGACGTGACCGGAGCCGGGGACACGGTGATCTCCACCTTCACCTCCTCTTTTGCCGCCGGAGCCTCCTTTAAGGAGGCGGCTTTGATCTCCAACCATGCTGCCGGCATGGTAATCGGCGAAATAGGAGCTGCTCAGGTCACCAAGGATCAACTGACGGAAAAGCTGAAGGGTTTCTTGCGCGATTAGTCTGAGCTGATGTTCACACAATAGAAAGGTGAATATGGCCGGGAAGATGCAAAAGAGACTTCGAGCTGTGATTGGTGATCTTATGGCTTACCAACCCGAAAAAATCATACTCTTCGGTTCATCCGTGAGAGGAGAGGAAGATGAACACAGTGACATAGATTTGGTGATCATAAAGAAAACCCGGGATAGGTTTTTGCAGCGGTTGAAGAAGGCGGCGCTTCTGATAAAGGAGCCGATATCGGTAGATCTTTTTGTCTATACTCCGGAGGAGTTCGCCCAGATGCTGGATGATGAGAACTCCTTTGCCCAGACCGTGGCCAAAGAGGGAGAAGTAGTCTATGAAAAACCAAATAAGTGAAGCTCAACGCTGGCTGCGCCAAGCTGAACATGACCTGAAGGTGGCTGAGAGACACGTTGAAGAAAGGTTTTTTTCTGATGCCTGTTTTATGGCGGAACAAACTTCTCAGAAAGGACTGAAGGCTTATTTGTTCTTCACCGGCGAGCGCTTTGTCTTTTCGCATTCGGTTACTAAACTCGCTTTTGATTGTGCAAAAAAGGACAGGAGGTTTGAGGCGATCGTAGATTCTGGCAGAATACTGGATAAGTATTATATTCCCACCCGGTATCCGGATGCTTTGGCCCTGCCATCTGCCCCCTTTGAGGTCTATACCGAGAGTGAAGCAGAAGAGGCGCTGAAATATGCGCGCGAGATTCTTGATCTGGTTCGGAAGGAGGTTGTTAAGAAATAGCGCAAGTTGGCTAGAGAATGTAAATGTGGAATCTTTGAAGAGCCTCAAGTCCGAAATGGAAAAGATAGTCAGTTTGGATCAATTAGTCAGAATAAGAAAAAGAGCTAAGCGAAACCGCCAGAAGGTGGTGTTTACCAACGGGTGCTTTGACATCTTGCATCGAGGGCACATCGAATGCCTAAAAAAAGCGAAGGACTTCGGCGACCTGCTTATATTGGGACTAAACAGTGACTCGTCAGTTAAGAAACTCAAGGGTGATAAAAGACCGATCATGCCCCAAGAGGACAGAGCCGCAATCCTGGCTTCCCTGGAGATGGTGGATTACGTGTGCATATTCGATGAGGAAACTCCCCGCAGAATCATCACTGCCCTCATCCCCGATGTCTTGGTGAAGGGGGGTGACTACAAGAAGAAAATGATAGTGGGGAAGGAGGTAGTCGAGGCTCATGGAGGGAATGTGCTTACCATTAAAGAGGTGAAGGCCAAATCCACTAAGAACATCATCAGGAAAATCCTCGCCCGTTATGGAAGGGGCCCAGCCCAAATTTGTGCTTGACACGACGGAATTAAAATATTATCGTTTTTCGAAGCCTTGAGGGGCAAGACCGGAGGAGAAGATTTTGGAGCAGCCACGTTTGGAGGAATCCAGGGATCCCTATTCTGACGGATCAAGAAAGGAAACTGGGGTTGCGACAGAGGAGAGCCCCAAAAGAGAGAAGAAGATCCATTTTGAGACCAAAACCATGGCGGAGGTCTACGCCAAACAGGGACATAACAGAATCGCCCTGGATATCTACAGAAGGATTGTCCAAAAGAATCCGCTAGATGCGGAAGCCCAGAAGAGAATCTCAGAACTGGAAGCAAAACTCTCCTCCCGTAAGGAGAGGTTTACGAAACCTGGAGGCAATTCCACATGAGGAATAGAATAAGAAAATTACAGAGCACCTTAGGTGAAGAGAACTTAGATCTTCTTCTGCTCACTCATTTACCTAATGTTCGTTATCTTTCCGGATACAGTGGTAGCAATGGACTGGTCCTGATCTCCCCCAATGGCTCTTTGTTCTTGACCGATTTTCGATATAAAGGGCAAGCCAGGCAACAGGTTAAGCATCTAAAGGTAGTGATAGCGGAAAGAGAGCTTATCCAGACCCTTCCCACTTTAAACTTGCTTAAAGGAAGAAGGTTAAAACTTGGTTTTGAGTCCCATCACCTCACCTGTGCAACTTATCAGAACCTGAAAGCCCTTTTGCCAAATTGCCTCCTGGTGCCTACCGACAATTTGGTCGAATCCCTCTCGGTCAAGAAAGACCAAGGGGAAATCGAGAAGATAAGAGAAGCGGTGAGAATAACCGATCTGGTCTTTTCCGAGATTTTGGACTTCATCAGACCCAAGGTGAAAGAACAGGATATAGCTGCGGAGATCGAATACAGGTTCAAAAGGCACGGCTCAAGCATTCCTTTTTATGAGACCATCGTGGCTTCCGGAAAAAGGTCCGCTTTGCCGCACGGGGTGGCATCAGGCAAAAGGATACAAAAAGGAGATTTGGTTACTCTGGATATGGGAGCAACGTATGATGGCTATACTGCCGATATGACCCGGACCGTGGTGGTGGGAAAAGCAAACAAAAGACAGAAAAAGGTGTATAGTATTGTTCTGAATTCTCAGAAGCAAGCCCTGAGCAGAATTAGGCCAAGGATGAGAGCCTGCGATCTGGACAAAGTCTCCCGAGGAGTAATAAAAAGGGCTGGGTACGGCAAGTATTTCGGACACGGCCTGGGGCATGGGATTGGATTGGTGATCCACGACAATCCTGCGATAAATCCGCGAAACCAGCAGCTCTTGGAGGCGGGCATGGTTGTCACCGTCGAGCCCGGGATTTACATCCCCGGCTGGGGCGGAGTGAGAATAGAGGACGACGTCCTGCTTACCAAGAGGGGACGTGAGATCCTGACAAAGGCAGATAAGAGCCTGATTGAATTATAGAGGAATACAGGGAGGAAAACCTTTCAAATAGGTCTAGTTTTTCTTGTGGCACAGAGTCTGAAGAAAAGAGGAGAAGCGTAGGGACGTTCCGATATTTTGTGCCTTGACCCTCAAGAGGGAGGGGGTAGTCATGCGGGTTTCCAAAATCAGGAAATTGATAAAATTGGTGGAGGAATCGAACATAGGTGAGTTGGAGGTAGGTGGTTGGGGACAGAAGGTGCGAATTACCAAAAAGCCGAAGCAGGAGAATAACCCATCAACGGACCAGTCGGTGACCACCATCGCCGTGGAGCCGAAAAGCGAAGCGGCCAGCAAGAGTCAAATCGCTCCTCCGGAAGTAGCGAAGGTGGTAGAAGAGACAGATCATCTGGTTCCCATAAAGTCCCCCATGGTAGGGACCTTCTACCGGGCACCTGCTCCGGATGCCAAAGCTTATGTGGAACTTAATCAGCAAATTGCCGCGGGAGAAGTGGTTTGCATCATCGAAGCCATGAAGCTGATGAACGAGATAGAGTCTGAGGTGGCGGGGAGGGTGGCCAAGATACAGGTCGAGAATGCCAAACCGGTGGAATTCGGGCAGACTCTCTTTTTGATCGAACCTGCATAACGACAATACGAAATCCGGTGTTTGGGCTCTCTCAATATGCCAGCAGCGGGGTGCGAAACAGCATCCAATTATTTCAATAAGCAGAGTGAATAACCCTTTCGTTTATGTCGAAGTTAGTGGTAGAAAGGCTGGTGGTTGACTTTCTCAACGGATTGAACGGTCACACGGAAAAAGGAGGGGTTATATGACTTTAAAACAGATGCTGGAAAGCATGCTTTCCGCCAAGGCTTCGGATCTCCACATTCGGATTGGGGTTAAACCCACCTTACGCACCGACGGCCTGCTTCGCCCCATTGGGGAACAGCAGGTGACTTCGGAGGAAATGGAAGAGATAATCAACCAGGTCTTAAGCGAAGATCAGAAAAAAAGGTTTCTGCAAAGAAGCGAGCTGGACTTAGCGTTAAGCGTCTCCAAAATGGGGCGCTTCAGGATTAACTTCTACCGCCAGAGAGGGACGGTGGGCGTGGCCATCAGGGCGGTGAACACCGTCATTCCTTCGTTTGAGGAACTCAATCTGCCTCAAGTGATAAAAACATTATCCGACCACAGGCGAGGGCTGATTATCCTGACCGGGACTACCGGAAGCGGAAAATCCACCACTCTGGCGACCATGGTTGACCACATCAACACCACCAGGGCGGAGAACATCCTGACCATCGAAGATCCCATAGAATTCATGCACCGCAACAAAAAAAGCATAATCTGTCAAAGGGAGGTGGGCGCGGATACCGAGTCTTTCGTCTCCGCCTTAAGGCATGCCTTTCGTCAGGACCCCGACGTGATTCTGGTGGGGGAGATCAGAGATCTGGAAACCATGTCCATAGCCTTGACCGCCTCAGACACCGGACACCTGGTCTTGACCACCTTGCATACTCTTAATGCCGTGGAAACGGTAAACCGGATCATCTCGTTCTTTCCACCACATCAGCATCAGCAGATCAGGCTACTTCTGGCCGCCACTCTGAGGTCCATAATTTGCCAGAGGCTTCTGCCCAGGTCGGATCGTCCGGGGCGGGTGCCGGCGGTGGAGGTTTTGGTGAACACCGGGCTGGTGGGTGAATACATGATCGACCCTCTCAAAACCCCAGTGATCCCCGAGCTTATCGAGAGCGGGGCCATTCAATACGGCATGCAGTCTTTCGATCAATCGGTCATGGATCTTTATAAGAAAGGTATGATCACCTATGAGGAGGCGCTGCTTCAGGCAAGCAATCCTTCCGATTTTGAGCTCAGGGTTAAGGGCATTACCGGTGCCTCTGATCGGGGATGGCATGAGTTTGAGAAAGTCACTCAAAAGAAGGAATCTTAAAGGAGTTTTACCGGAATTCCGTGCTTTTTGAGAATCAGCCCCGATGAGGAACGGAGGCCTTGGCCAATATGGGCGCCCGTCGGGGAAAGAATTAGTTGGGAGTATCCTTGTTCAAGAAGATTCTAATCGCCAATCGCGGCGAGATTGCGCTGCGAATTATCCGCGCCTGCAAGGAGCTGGGTATAGCCACGGTGGTAATCTTCTCCGAGGCAGATCGGGGTTCTCTCCATGTCCGCTTTGCAGACGAGGACGTCTGCATAGGTCCCGCCAAATCCCAGGACAGTTACCTGGATCCAAAAAGAATAATCAGCGCAGCCGAGGTGACCAACGCGGATGCGATTCATCCCGGCTACGGTTTTTTGGCCGAAAATCCCGATTTCGCTGAGATCTGCGAATCCTGCGACATAAAATTCATCGGACCCTCCTCCGAGATGATCACCTTGATGGGAGACAAAGCCTTAGCCAAAAAGACCATGCGCGATGCAGGCGTCCCGGTGATACCGGGAAGCGATGGTGTGGTGGAATCGGCGGAAAAAGCCCTAAGCATCTGTCACCAGATCGGTTTTCCGGTCATCATCAAGGCCGCTTACGGTGGGGGGGGGACAGGAATGAGGATCGTCAGGGACGCCGACCAGTTGAAAAAGGGATTGGAGATGGCGAAATTAGAGGCAGGCAGCGCTTTCGGCAATTCAGCCATCTACATTGAGAAATACCTTCCCAATCCCAGGCACGTGGAGTTTCAAATCCTGGGTGACCAGTTCGGAAACATCATCCACTTGGGCGAAAGAGACTGTACCGTTCAAAGGAGACATCAGAAACTCCTGGAGGAATCCCCTTCCCCGGTTGTGGACGAGGAGTTAAGAAAAAAAATGGGAAAGGCGGCCACCGATGGTGCAAGAAAGGTGGGCTATCAGAGCGCCGGGACCGTCGAGTTTCTGTTAGACCAGGAGGGGAACTTCTACTTCATGGAGATGAACACCCGAATCCAGGTGGAGCATCCGGTGACCGAGGAGGTCACCGATATAGATCTGATTAAAGAACAGATTCGGCTGGCCTGCGGGGAAAAGCTGACCCTTTCGCAGGAGGACGTTTCTGTAAAAGGACATGCCATCGAATGCCGGATAAATGCGGAAGATCCTCAAAAGGATTTTCTCCCCTCTCCGGGAACCATCACCAGCTTTCACGTCCCGGGAGGGCATGGCATTCGGGTGGACACGCATGCCTATGCCAAATACGTGATCCCACCCTACTACGATTCGATGATCGCCAAATTGATTGCCCACGGAAAGACCCGGGAAGAGGCGATTCTGAAAGCCCGAAGAGCCTTGGAGGAGTTCATCATCGAAGGGGTGGAAACCACCATCGGATTTCATAAGAAGATCCTTTCGGACAAAAGATTCATAAGTGGCAGATTCGGTACCTCTTTCGTGGAGGAGATGCTCAAAGAGAGATTGGAGGAGGTGGAAAAACATTGAAACGACGCTCGTTTCGGGGTGAGGATGCTCGAAGTAGGCTTTTAGAAGTTCGATTTTTTTTCGGAGCAGCGAGTTTCTTTTAACCAGCCTGGATGCGAGCTTCGCTAACTTTGAACCAAAAACAAAAGGCAGGTTGAATCCAAGGAGGAATTGTGGAAAGCAAGATTGAAATCAAGGATGACCTCAAATATACCAAAGAGCACGAGTGGGTGAAGGTCGAAGGCGACATGGCCACGGTAGGAATCACCGACTACGCTCAGAAGGAATTGGGGGACGTGGTTTTCGTGGAGTTGCCCCAGGTGGGAGCCAAGGTGGAGCACATGAAGCCATTCGGCGTGATCGAGGCGGTGAAGGCCGTTTCCGATCTTTTCTCGCCTCTCACCGGAGAGGTGGCCGAGGTCAATAGCCTATTGGAATCGCAATCCAATCTGATTAACTCAGACCCTTACGGACAAGGATGGATCATTAAGATCAAGGTGCAAGACTCCAAGGAGCTTGAGGCCCTGCTTTCCTCCGCCGACTATAGGAAACTTATGGAAAGCAAAAACTGATTAGAAAGACGCGTTCGGGAAAAAATCCACATCTTGAATTGTTACGTGAGATCCCGCCTTGTGCGGGCCTGCACCGACTTTCCTTAAAATCAGCAGGATTAATCTTTCGTTTATAACTTCAAAACTATTACTATGAGTTACGTCCCTAATACCGAACACGACAGGGTGGAGATGCTGAAAAAAATCGGGGTGGAGGGTTTCGAAGACCTGATTAGCTGCATCCCGGATTCTGTCCGCTTAAAGGAGGAACTGAAGCTTCCTCAACCTCTCTCTGAGATTCAGCTGAGTAAGCTTTTGGCTGATTTATCTCTTCAGAACAAAGATGCGTCTCAAATCATCAGCTTCCTGGGGGGAGGAGCATATGATCATTTCATCCCCGCAGCGGTGGATCATATAATCTCCCGGTCGGAGTACTACACTGCCTACACTCCCTATCAGGCGGAGGTCAGCCAGGGCACGCTTCAAGCCATCTACGAATTTCAGTCCCTGATCTGTGAGCTCACCGGGATGGATGTGGCTAATGCCTCCATGTACGACGGAGCCACGGCAGTGGCAGAGGCCGCCTTGCTGGCCCATGCGGAGACCAAAAGAAACGAGATCCTGGTGGCTGGCTCGGCAAATCCTGGTTACAGGGAAGTTCTCTCCACTTATTGCAGATCACTCAGGCTTAAAGTCAGAACTTTACCGGTAAGCGAAGGTTTGGTTGATCCTGAAGCGGTCAAGAAGAACGTTTCGGAAAAGGTCGCCTGTGTGATCGTCCAGAGCCCTAACTTTTTCGGATCGATTGAGAACATCGACCAGATAGAACCGTTAACTCATTCGGCGGGAGCTCTCTTGGTTCTGGCCTGTGATCCGATCTCTCTGGGCATTTTGAAAACGCCGGGCGAACATAATGCTGACATAGCGGTTGGCGAAGGACAGGCCATGGGAAATTACCTGTCCTTTGGCGGACCATACTTAGGCTATTTCGCCGGTAAGCGAAATCTGATCCGACGGATGCCGGGAAGAATCGTCGGCACCACCACCGATACTCGCGGAAGACGGGGTTTCGTCCTCACCCTTCAGACCAGAGAACAGCACATAAGAAGAGAAAAAGCCACCTCCAACATCTGCACCAATCAGGCCCTGTGTGCCCTGGCATCCTGTGTTTACCTTTCCCTCCTAGGAAAGTCCGGAATCAGAAAGGTGGCTGAATTGTGCCTGCAGAAAAGCCACTACGCTTCAGGTGAAATCACGAAGATCGAGGGATTCAAAAGGAGATTCGACGCACCCTTCTTCAAAGAATTCGTGGTAGAGACGCCCCTTGCCCCGAAGAGAATAATGAGGTCACTTTTGAAACGGAATATCTTTGCCGGAATCGACTTAAGCCGGTTTGACCGGAAATTGAAGAATTGCCTTCTGGTGTGTGTGACCGAAAAAAGGACCAAGGAAGAGATCGACTATTTGGTGGATGAGTTGAGGAAATTAGCTTGAGGGTTCATCCTGACGGAGTGATCTTAGGGGAAGAGCACATGTTCTGCCCGAATTGCAAATACGAGTATAAACCGGCAATCGAGAAATGCCCCGATTGCGGAGCTGAGTTGGTGGAAAAGTTGCCGGAGCCAGTGTCAAGAGTCGAAGAGGAATCCAAGTTTGTGTTTCTTTGTACCGCGCAGGATCTGGTCTATGCCAGTTTGTTAAAAGAGACATTGGAAGCAAACGAGATACCATGCCTGGTCAAAAGCGGGGGAGGGGTAATGACGACTCTGGAACCCCTCTCTGGTTACGCCAAGATATACGTTCCAGAAGAAAAACACGAAGAGAGCTTAAAGATCAAAGAGCAACTGGAGGAAGATTCATAATTGAGGAGGACCTGTCGAGATCTGAGGAAAGCCTCCGGAGTATCTGCCTTTAGGCAGAAATGCAGACCTGGGATAGAAAAAATATAGATTTTGGTTCAGTTGAAGCTGAACACTCCAGGGAGGTTTTTTTGGTGCGTTCGAGGCCTTCATCAAGGGCTCGACACAAGGTTTTTTCGAAAGCTGGGAGAAGAGATTCATGCCGTTTTGTCCATTATGCAAGGCTGAATACAGTCCGGGAACAAAAAGATGCCCCGACTGCGAATGCGACCTGGTGGAGGAGCTTGCCGAAGAGGAGGAGGCAGAAGACCTGCGAGTGGAGGATGAACCTGAGAATTTGGTTCTTTTATACTCCACCCGGAATCGCGTTTACGTGGAGTTTCTGAAAGAGACTTTGGAGAACAGCAACATTCCCTGCTATGTGAAGTCCTTTGGGAGCTTTTTGGAAGAGGGATTGGGTTATGTTACCAAGGGGAAGAGTGGGTATAAGATTTATGTCCCTGCGGACAAATATGAAGAAAGCGTGGCCATAAAGGAACAGACGGTGGGCGATCTTTAAGTTTCCCATCAAATCATCTAACTGTTAACGGGAGAGGCACAGATGAGAAAAGAGGTATGGTTGGCAGCGGTTCTGTTTTGGGCAGTGGTTCTATTTGCCTCGTGCGCCGAGAAGGCACCAGAGGGAATCCAGTGGGCTGCTTCTTTGGATGAGGCCCTTAGAACTGCTCAGGAACAGGAAAAGCACGTAATCGCCGATTTTTGGTCGGAGGCGTGTACCTGGTGTGATAGGTTGGAGGATTCTACCTTTACTCACCCGGACGTAATTGCCCTTTCCGAAGATATGATCTTTGTGAAGGCGGAGGCCAAAGAGGATACCGTCTTGAGGGACCGGTACGAAATAGCCGGTTTCCCCACGGTTATACTCTTGAAAAGCTCGGGGGAAGAGATAGACAGAATCTACGGCTTTCTCCCGCCCGAGGAATTTGTGTCAACCATTCGGTCCTACCTGCAGGGAAAGGAAACCTTAGGGGATATAGAGAACAGATTTCGGGCAGATACAACTGACGTGGAGCTGGCCTTTAAGCTGGCGGAGAAATATGAGGCGCGCCGGAAGTATGACCAGGCTGCTTTGCATTACCAAAACGTGGTAGCTCTGGATCCCGAGGACAATAAGGGGAAATCTCAAGATGCCATGCTTAATCTGGCCTGGCTTGAGATGAGAAAAAAAGAGTATCTTAAAGCAGTGGATGCATTCAGGAATTTTCTGGAGAAATATCCGGAAAGCGAAATGATCGAAGAGGCCGAGAGATTCATCCCCTATTCTTATGCCAGGGCTGGTGACACCACCAGGGCCGTCAAGCTTTATGAAAAATTCCTTCAAGACTACCCCAATTCCGAGGACACCATCTGGGTGAGAGAAAGAATCGAGGAACTGAAAGAAGGGTCAACGGATTAAGTGGATCGAACGGATCTGAGAGCAAGTATTCGCGAGATATTGTCAGGCAGCGTCGTACGCGCCAGGACGCCCTGCGAGATCGTTGGGAAGTCTCGTGCGTTCTTAAAACGCACAAACAAAAGAATTGAGAGTATGAGATAGAAAATGTCGAACGAAAGAGCCAAACCGTGGTATAAGAGTCCTGCTTGGCCAGGTCTCATAGTAGCCACGTTCGGTGTGGTCACCACTATAATGATATTGATATGTTCGAGTCCACCAGCTGATTTCAGTGTGTATCTTAATCCTATGGAGGCATCAGTACAACAAGGTGGCTTCCTGACACAGCCGATTGTTACTGTGAAGGGCGTTCACGGGTACAAGCATCAGGTTAGGCTTAGTGCTTCCGGACAATCTTCTGATATGATCATCACTTTTAATCCTCAGATCGAAAGACCCACCCCGGAATACCACTCAGCGGTAACGATAAGTGTAAGCCGGGATGTTCCGATGGGCGACTACGCAATAAAGATTAAAGGGACCGGAGCTGATGGAAAAGAGCACACGTGTACATATATTTTAACTGTTAAACCAAAGTCTTCAATGACTCCATCGGACACATCTACACTAAAGAAAGTCGTTAATGTTTCGGATGCATTCGCTCCTGGAGGCTGGATGGGTGATTCGGAGGATATAACATTGGAGGATGCGTGCACGGACAAGCCCCATTCGGCGCCGGTTTGTATAAAAGTCAGCTATTCCGCGGGTTGTTCACAAGGGAAAAAATGGGCAGGGATTTATTGGCAATATCCGGATAAGAATTGGGGAAATATGCCTGAGGGGCGAGATTTGACCGGCGCAACAAGATTAACGTTTTGGGCGAAAGGAGAGAAGGGGGGAGAGAAGGCTGAGTTCAAGGTTGGGGGTATAACCGGTAGATATCCGGATTCCATTCAGCCATCTGTTGCTACAGGCGTCGTGATCCTATCAGACGCTTGGCAACAATATGTAATCGATTTAGCTGGTAAGGACTTAAGCCATATTATAGGGGGATTTTGCTGGGTTACCAACAAAAACCAGAATCCCCACGGATGCCATATTTACTTAGACGATATAGAGTATGATCCATAGGAACCCGTCAGACGAAATCTCAATCGGGAAATCTTAAGGAAATGAGCGAAAAACTGATATTTGAACTCTCTTCCCCCGGAAGAACGGGATACTCCTTGCCCCCACTGGATGTACCTGAAAGGGACCTGGAGGAGTTGTTGCCCAAAGAAAAGCTGAGGGGAAAGGAACCTCTTTTGCCGGAGGTCAGCGAGGTGGATGTGGTCAGGCATTTCGTCAGACTCTCCGTCATGAACCACCATGTAGACAAGGGGTTTTATCCTCTGGGCTCGTGTACCATGAAGTATAATCCCAAGATAAATGAGACGCTTTCGCGCCTTCCCGGATTTTTGTACCTTCATCCTCATCAAACTGAGGAAACCTGCCAGGGTGCGCTTGAGTTGATGTTTGAATTGGGAG
>Ga0315539_1000710_pt1 | contig 25077 bp, 20 predicted proteins | sample SalMarSW160150MG_FD_203097 | JGI IMG/M metagenome (GOLD analysis project Ga0315539, IMG submission 203097) | Salt marsh sediment microbial communities from the Plum Island Ecosystem LTER, Massachusetts, United States - Salt Marsh Sediment SW1601-150 ... | reverse complement strand
CAAATTCCACCGCACACAGCAACCCCCAAAATACGGTTGATACGAACAGTTACGACCCACCGGGCTACCTTGATATAGGGACGACTTATTACTGGGCGATTGATTCCAATGATGCCGGGACAATCTATACCGGTGATGACTGGAGTTTTACGACATCGATAATCGATCCTAACAATGCTTCTAATCCAAACCCGTCCAATGGTTCAAGTCACGCTCCTCTTTCATCCGTTTTGTCCTGGGATGCTCCTATAGTATATACACCGAGTAGCTATGACGTTTATTTCGGCACAAATCCTACCGCACACAGCAACCCGGTAAATACGGTTGATACGAACAGTTACGACCCGCCGGGTGACCTTGATATAGGGACGAGTTATTACTGGGCGATTGATTCCAATGATGCCGGGACAATCTATACCGGTGACGACTGGAGCTTTACGACTTTATACGGCGACACTAATATCCTGACCAATCCCAGTTTTGAGAGCGGGACTAACGGCTGGATTGCGCGAAACTGCTCAATCAGTGCGGTTACCTCACCTGCTGCTCATAGTGGCACTTACTGCGCCAGGGCTTACGATAGGACAGAAACTTGGCAGGGAATACAACAGGACGTAAGGGACAAAATGGTAATAGGACAGAGCTACACTGTATCCGGCTGGGTAAGGACCAGTACCTCGGCCAGTTCAACTGTCCAAATAACTTTTCAGCAAACAGACGGTGCCGGGAATAACTATTACTGGGCTGCTGACGGCACCGCCAGCAATAGCGGCTGGATTCAGATTTCCGGCAGCTTCACACTGAATGTAACGGGGACGCTCGCGGCACTTCTTGTATACTTTGAAGGCCCGGATTCAGGCATAGATATATATGTCGATGACGTTGTCGTATATGGACCGGGAGTAACTCCAATTGACCCCAATAAGGCCACTAATCCGACTCCGATCAACGGTGCAAGTGAAATTTCTGTTTCCACCGGTTTGTCATGGAATGCCCCTACAGAATATACGCCGAGCAGCTATGACGTTTATTTTGGAACCGATGCCAACGCGCACAGTAATCCTAAGAATACGGTTTATACGAACACTTACGACCCGCCGGGTGACCTTGCTACAGGGACGAGTTATTACTGGGCGGTTGATTCCAATGATTTCGGTACAATCTATGCCGGTGACGACTGGAGCTTTACGACTTCTATACCGGTTGTAAAATGGAGAGCAGATGCACGATGTTTTTTAGATGGACCATCAGGTGAATTTGATGATATATCTGTCAAAGACCCGTCCATTGTATATTCCGGGGGTAAATGGCATCTGTTCTATACCGGACGTGACAACAATTATTGGCGAATGGGGTATGTTTCTGCAGCCTCAATATCAGATTTGAATAGCGCAACTCGTTATTATCTGAGTTCACTAAACGTCGGCTCCTATTTTTGTGCGCCGCAGATATTCTGGTTTGAAGCAAAAGGCAAATGGTATTTAATTTACCAGAGCGGATCAGGGCCGACCTTTTCGACCAATACGGATATCAACGACCCGGGTGGATGGACGACCGGACAATCGATGGGTTTTTCCGGTGGTGTTGTTGATTACTGGTGTATTTCTGACGGCAACAATGTGTACTGCTTCTATTCGCCACTGGACACTACAATTCAACGGCGCAGCACAACCGTTGCGGATTTCCCATATAATTGGTCGTCAGCTACAACTGTAGCCACCAATGTCCATGAAGCGTCACATGTCTATAAGAATAATGCGGATGGCAAGTACTATATGATGCTTGAAGATGTTACCAGGCACTTTGAATTGTGGGCCGCAGACAGCCCCGGCGGGTCGTGGATAAAGCTTGCCGAAAATTGGGCGGCTAAAAGTAATCTTATAGAAAGTGCAGAGCACTGGACAGACCAGGTTTCGCATGGAGAAATAATCCGCGCAGGAGTGGATGAAAGAATGGAAATCAACGATATATATCACTGTGAGATTCTGATCCAGGGAGTAGTGGATGGAGATTATGGAGCTTACGAGAACATCCCCTATGATCTTGGGATTATACAGGAGTGTCCTGTGGGCCCGGCTGATTTGGACATTGATTGCGATGTTGATTTTATGGATTTTGAAATTCTTGCCGGGCAGTGGCAACAGCCGCCTGGTGAACCTTCTGCGGACATCGCACCACCTGGCGGTGATGGGATAGTTGATATGGACGACCTTGCCTTATTGCTGGAGAGTTGGCTTTTGGGAAAATAGTATTGGAAATGATTTATAATTCTTCTGCGAACAACTTTTGTATATGCAGTCTCGCAGCCTTGTCTTTAGTCAATTTTTATCAGAATTTTGCCTTAAAATACTCCCGTATTATTCCCGTGAAAATCATCGCGTGGGCTCACCTCTTATGCGTAGCGAGACTTTATATTCTTGTTCAAATTATTAACTGTTCTATGTAAACAATGTTGTTTGTAATGTCTTTTCAGCGATCAGGTTATCGGTTTTGTCACAAGAAAAAGCAGACTACATTTTATTTTTTGGAGTCATGTATCTTCTGATATTACGGCCACGTACAAAAATCCGGTTTCGTTTCTGAATAGGATTTGATAGAATAAGGTCTAATAAGGCGTTAAATTCGACTATTGGCGGCAAAGACAATTGGATATGACAGGATATGACAAAGGAATACCTCAACTATGCCAGATAGAGAGGTGGTAAAAGCTCAAAAGTCGGAAGTTTGTTTTTTCTGTGGCAAAGAACCTTCAGACGAAGAGTCAGCTTATCTTTATCCAATGTGTCAAGTCTTACAGATTAAAGGGACGGACTTCTGGAGAATTTCAGCGATAGTTGGTCTTGTGGGTGCTGTAGGGGGATTTGTTCCGGGAAAAAGGGGACTTTATAGGAAACGAATAGTCGAGGTACCACGGTGCAGCGGGTGTAAAGTGATAGGTGACAGCGTAAGTACTTGGGAAGCTGAGACGGTAGATAAGGGTGAATTCTATGGGGGAGGCGTTGGTTTCGTATTAGGATTACTTTTGGTCTTAGTAGCTAAAATTCCGATGCCGGATGCTCTTTACGTTTTATTTGGAGGATGTATTTTTGGTTTTCTCATTGGTCGATACGTAGGGAAGCAAAAGACTTGGTTGGTGCGGAATGCGCTTGGTGAAGCTTCTGAACAGGAGAAAAAAGCAAGTGAATTCCCAAGGATCAAACTAATGTTAGAAGAGGGATGGCAGCTAGGGGAAGAACCTACTGAACCGGCAGGAGTACAATTCTTTGAAGTTCCTCCAGAAAAAGAATTGGAAGTGATGAACGCACTCAACAACACCTAAGTCAGCTGTCAAAACGGTAACCTTTTTTATGGTGTTTGAAAACTTCGAATACCTATAAGCGCCCTGCCTTTATTTTTTCAAACAGTTATTTGAATAATTCCATAGTCTTCTCAAAATAGACTCAGAGTTGGTTGTTGCATGACATTGGAACAAAAATTAAAAGATAAAATTAAAGATAATCTTAAAGCTTATTAATATCGCGTTCTTGAACTGATTTACAATTTGGATGTAGCATTTACATGCGCAAAACTGGAGGCGGGGGGATTCGAACCCCCGTCCCGTGACACTTCAGGATAAAGCCTCTACATGCTTAGTCGCTCTATTGAGTCAAAACCACAGAAATAGAAAAGCCGTGGCTGAGCATAGCAACCACGGCCAAAAGTACAGGGCATTTTCTCCGGTTCATAATATGTTAGCAATAAAGGCAATGACTAATCGATTATTACTTTTGTCCTGAACCTATCTTTGCGCTGATATATTTGTCTTTTAGAAGATCGCCTAGTTTGAAGGTGACAACTTTGCCAAGCTCAATAGACCTGTCTATTTGTTCACGAAAAGAAATAGCAAAATCGTCGGACTTCAAAAATGAAGTGGCGAGGCTCTTGCTTTTCTCGGCTGCAAACAGGCCTTGTATTTGGTCTGCCGAGCCGGGCACAACGGCGTAAATCGCCGTTGCGAAACCCGCAAAATAAATCACCAGAACTTTAACGATCTTCCCTCTCCAGCCGAGCATAGTTTCCTCCCTCCGGAAAACATCTCTTCGGCTCCTGCCGCCCCCATTTTCTATGACTAACTACCGTTATTACTTTAAGATATAAGAGGGTTTTTGTCAAGCTTCAACTGAAATTTTATTGGTACTTTTAAACAATTTGCCCTGAGACTTTAGTTGAGTTTAGTCCAGCCGCTTATTGAAAGAGAACATTCACTTGACTCAGCTATAAATCCGGTCCAGGCACTGTTTCAAGGTTGTGCTGACCGTTATGACATCGTCCCTGCTCAGATTGTTGTAAAACGGCAGCGCAATAGTGCTGCTGCAGACCGATTCGGTAATGGGCAAGTCGCCGGCCTTATACCCGAATTTTTCAACCATAAACGGCTGTAAATGTACCGGCGGGAAATAATTGCTCACCTGAATGCCGTTTTCAAGCATTGCCTGCAGGATTTTATCGCGTTTTCGGCCGTCCGGCTGAGCAAGCCTTACTACAAACACAAACCAGCTAAAATCACAACCAGGTGCAGCCTTGGGCAGGATTAATCTCTCATCGCCGGCCAACTGCTGCTGATACCATTGTGCCACTTGATTGCGTTTGGCCTTGATTTGTTCTATCCTTGAAAGTTGCACTGTACCGATTGCACAGTTTATATCGCTTATACGGAAGTTATAGCCTAATCTCTCGTGTGCCAGCCAGCCGCCGGTCTTTCCCCGTCCCTGGTTACGAAGCGACTGGCACAGCTCGGCCAGCTCCTGCCTGTCGGTCAAAATCATCCCTCCTTCACCGGTTGTTATCTGTTTGTTGGGATAAAAACCGAAAACGCTCATTGTTCCGAACGAGCCGACCATTTTGCCGTTGAGTGCCGAGCCGAGGGCCTCGCAACTATCCTCAATAACTTCAAGGTTGTGCCTTTTTGCCACCTCGCAGACCCTGTCCATCCCTGCCGGATTGCCGAATATCTCCACCGGCAAAATGGCCTTCGTTTTTTCACTGATTTTTGATTCTATTTGCGCAGGGTCTATGTTCAGATTTACCGGGTCAATATCCACAAAGACCGGCCTGGCACCGGCCATCATAATAGGAGTCGCTGAAGCGATGAAGGTAAACGACGTAGTGATGACCTCATCGCCGGGCCCAATTCCCATCGCAAGCGTGCACAGGAACAGTCCGCTTGTGCCGCTGTTGACGGCAACGGCATATTTGCGACCAATATAGGAAGCAAAGGCCTGCTCGAATTCGGTTATCCCGGGTCCCAGGGCAAGATTAGGCCCGCGCAGAACATCACAGACCGCTTCTATCTCGTCCTCAGTAATGTCCGGCCGTGACAAATATATTTGCATAGACGGCTCCTCCTGCTATTGTACATAAAACGGATAGTTCAGGAGGGATTGTACCGTCTAAGAACCGGCTTGGCAAATTGAAAAAGGATGCACCACTCGGCACGTCACACCCTGCCGGTAAATACGCGCAAATGCTTGCTCATTACTCTCGAGTTTCGGGGCCGGCTTTGGGAACGGATGACTCCGAGAAGTACCTGGACGGCAACTATAACACAGACGATTATTGAGAGCCGGTTTTTGCGCTGCTGAAAGAAGACCGGAAAAAAATTAATCTCCTCGCTTGTCCTGCATCTCACTATATGCGCCCTGGATTTGGCCGTCCACTTTCCCGTAGATAGTTACCATCTGGCACTTGAGGTCCAAATCGCCCTGCAGATGGGCTTCGGGCTCGATTGTGAGCATCTGTCCCCTGAAGTAGAGTGTGCCGGCCACTTGTCCGTGTATTTGTGCAATTTGCGCAATGATAGCTATATCGGTGTGACAGTCTGCGATTATCTTGACTGTTTGGCCTAAGTAAACCGTCGGCTCGGTAATCTCTTCATTTACTTCAATGCTTTGGGCCGTAACTTTGCTAAATCCCTGCTGTTCAAACTCGCCGCTTATTTCTTCAATCTTCTTAATCCCGTATTTAACCCCGTATACCCCCAGCGCCACAACAATAATAAACAGCACGAGAGTCACCAAACACCCGATGCTGCAGCCGATCACCCACTTTTTCTTCTTACTTTTCTGTGGACCGGCCGTATCTGTGTCCACCCGCAGGACGTTATCATTCATTGTTTATATCTCCTAAACGCAGACTCAACAAATATACCTGTATAAAAACCACATCACAACAACTTTATAAGTCCATAAATCGTCTTGCCCTCAGGAACAAGTGGGATTCGGGGATTCTTTTTCAGCAAAGCTATGAATTTGGCAGGCATTGTCAGCCAATATACCACAGACCAGTTGGCCTTTTTTCAATGGCTGGGCCGAGTTAACCTCCACCTCGAAATACCGTTTAGACCTGCCACTCGGCGGGTTCTGTCGCTCGATAATAACGGTGATTTTCTCGCCGATGAATTGACTTCGGAACCTGGCCTGAAGCTGTTTGTCTAAATTATGTAGAATCATTGAGCGCTCTTTTATAACTTTAGAAGGTACAACAGGTTGCATCTTCGCAGCGGCCGTACCGGCCCGCTGGCTGAAGCGGAAGACGTGCATCTTTGCGAAGCCTATATCCTTTGCTATAGCAAGACTTTGCGCAAAATCTGCATCTGTTTCGCCCGGAAAGCCTACTATGATATCTGTAGTGATGGCAGGCCTATCAAGGCTGTGTTTAATTTTTGCAACGGCCCTGGTAAACTGGGCAACGGTGTATTGCCTTTGCATCCGGGCTAAAATCCGCTCGGAGCCGCTCTGTAATGGCAGGTGCAGGTGGGGCGTCAGATTAGAACACCTTGCGTAAGCGTCGAGCAGCTCGTCGGTTACATCGCCTGGTTCAAGAGAGCTTAACCGAATCCGCGACAGGCCCGGCACATCGGCAATTTTCAGGAGTAATTGAGCTAATTGATTTGGCTGAGATTGACTCCAGTTCTTGCGTTTGACCGTATTCTGGCCGTAAGCTCCGATAAAAATGCCGGTTAGAACTATCTCCTTGTGTCCTGCCTGAACAAGTGTTTCTGCTTCTTTCAGGACCAGCTCAATCGGTTTGCTGCGGATGTTGGGGCGAACGTGTGGTATGATACAGTATGAGCAAGCGCCGTCGCAGCCGTCCTGAATCTTGAGAAAAGCCCTCGTTTGACCCTTGAAACACCTCAGCAGCCCAAGCGTTGGTTGGGCCCGGGGATCATTTTTATCCTTGATTTTAGGCGTGTTTATTGCTTTAATAGAGATAGGCTTTTTGCTTAGCTGCGGGGCTGATAGGCGGGACCGGGCTGTCTTTTGTTGAGCAATCAGTTGAATAAGCTTATCAGCGAGATTGTCCTGATGGCCGATTAGGTGGAGGTCCCTGCCCAAGCCAGCCAACTCGTTGTTCAGGAGCGAGTTGTTTGGAACAGAAGCAAGGCAGCCTGAAACGAAGAGTGCGGCGGTCGGATTCAGTTTTCGCGCTCGTCGAATGGCCTGCCGGCTCTTGGCCGAGGCGGTATGTGTAACACAACAGGTGTTGATAACGAGCAGTTCCGGCCGGTCGTCTGTTGTAACGAGTTCAAGGCCCTGTTCTTCGAGCAGCTGCCTGATTTGCTGTGTTTCGTACTGGTTGACTTTGCAGCCAAGTGTTTCAATAGCAAAAGTTTTCATAATCGTATAATTTATACTCTCAGGGATTGACAAACAAGTCCGAAAAACCAAAAGGAGGACTCGATAATGGCGGCAAAGTCCGGCTCAGTCTGGTCAATAGATATAGGCACCAGCTCGTTGAAGGCGCTGCGTCTGCAGGTAGTGGAGGATCGGGTTGAGGTAATCGACTTTGACAATATTGAGCACAGCAGGCTTCTGACGGGACCGGAGACTGCGACCGAGAAGAGAAACGAGCTGGTCGCGGAGACTCTGCGCGAATTCGTGGGACGTCACGGACTAAGCAAGGATGAAATCGTGATTTCGATTCCCGGCCAGAGCAGCTTTGCGCGCTTCATAAAACTTCCTCCGGTCGAGCCGAAACGGATTCCGGAGATTATCCGGTTTGAAGCTATCCAGCAAATACCGTTTGATATTAACGAGGTCGAATGGGACTGGCAGCTTATGGAAAAGCCGGACAGCCCCAATGTTGAGGTGGGTATCTTTGCGATAAAGAACGACCTTTTAAACGCGGCGCTGGAGCCCTTTAATAAAGTAAACATAAGGGTCAGTTGCGTTCAAATGGCGCCGATGGCCCTGTATAATTACATACTGTACGACCGCAAGGAACTCAGTGAGGCCGAGAATAAGGCTGTGATTGTACTCGATATGGGGGCGGAGAACACCGACCTGGTCATCTGCACAAGAGCAAGTGTCTGGCAAAGGTGCATTCCGCTCGGTGGTAACGCCTTTACACGAGCGGTAGCCGAGACCTTCAAGCTGGACTTCGAGAAGGCTGAAAAGCTCAAGCGAACGGCTCCGATGAGCAAATACGCCCGGCAGATATTCCAGGCAATGAAGCCTGTGTTTACGGATTTCGGTGCTGAAATTCAGCGCTCGCTGGGATTTTACAGAAGCGCCAGACGGCAGACCAACTTCAGCAAGGTGGTAATTATGGGCGGCGGGATGAAGCTGCAGGGCATCGGTAAGTTCTTACAGCAGTCTCTTCAGGTACCGGTGGTAAAGCCGGATTCATTTGAAAAGCTTGCTGTATCCTCAGTGGTCTCAGCGGCCAAGTTTCATGAAAATGTTTCCGATTTCGGCGTTGTTTACGGTCTTGCTCTGCAGGGACTTGGTCTGGGCAGGATTGAAAGCAATCTGTTGCCGCGCAAGGTGGCGCGGACGATGTTATGGGCGAGGAAAGCCAAATATATTGCTGCCGCCGCGGCGGTGTTTCTCGTGGTCTGTCTGGCGTGTTTGGCGCGGGTTGTTTACGATAAAGGCAGATATCAGAGCAATGAGAATGTGCGTCGTAAAGTTGCAAACATTATAAGTTCGGCAGAAAGTGCCAGCACAAAGCTCAAGGAAGAAAAGGCGCTGGACTCTAAGTATGAGGCCGTGATAAAAAAGGAACTGGAGCTGTTTGATTACCGCAATGTGATTCCACTGATACACCAGACAATAATATCCTGTCTTCCCAACGCCGAAAACAATCCCGAACAGGCCGGGCTGTACAAGGCATTCTCGGTTGGTGACATTGGAAGAATAAAGCAGGTTGAGCGTAACGAGCGCAAGCAGATATTTGTAACAAGTCTTTCGGTCGATTATGCAGAGAATATTGCGGAGGCCAGGCTTGGTGATTTTGCAAGGCAGAGAACAAGGGGAGCTCCGGGGATGCCGGGAGCTCCGGGGATGCCGGGAGCACCGGGCATACCCGGTGGTATGATGATGCCCGGCGCGCCGGGGATGCCCACCGGCGGTGCGGCGGTGCGCCGCACAACCTCGAGACGCAGGAGTCGGGCAAGTACGGCAGATGCAAAAAAAGAGGACGCAAAAACAGAGGAAGAAGCGGGCTTTCTTGTGACCATAGAAGGCTACAGTCCCTACGAGAATATATCAGAGCTGCTTGACCCGGTAGGCGTAAGCAATACGCAGTCCAGATGGGGTGTAGTCACTCGGCTTATGAACCTTGATAAGACCTTCATCTGTGAGGGATGTGGCAAGATGCTGGTGGGCCAGGACGAGGCGCAAGTACCAAAAATATGTCCAAATTGTATGGACAAGCCGTTCAAGCCTATACCCTTCAAGTTGTACGAGAGGACCAATATCCAGCACTTCAAACTTGAAACGGGAGAGGTGGAAGTAGATAGCGCGGATATGCCCATGGGGATAGGTCTTGAGGAGGACAGGACCGCCATAACAAAGCAGTCTCGGCAGGAGGAAAGGACGATGGCTGCAGGTCTTTCGCGGCGCACAGGCCGGACAACGTCCACGAGAAGGGGAGCTCGAGAGGTTTTAGTTGACCCTATGACTCGCGAGGTTATTAGCAAGATTGTCGAACGCAATGAAAACGGCAATGAGAAATATGATGTGTTCGGCAAACCTTTATATATAGTCAACGACCATTGGTTCAGAATACAGGCCAAACTTGTCTGGAAAAGCGAGCCTGATGAAAAAGCAAAGGAGAAGGCAGAGGATGAGTCTTCTTCAAAACAAAAAAGAAGCAGAACAAGAAGAACAAGTAGAAGAAAATAACCGATAGTGCCGATAGCGGCAGAAGATTGGTTACTAAATGGACAACGGCGAGGAAATAACAGTAAAGATATGCCAACAGAGGTAATACGAGACGATGGGTTTTATTAAAAAATATTTATCTCTTATCATTCCGACGGCGGTTACATTGGTGGCGGTGGTATTTCTTACGGTCAGTTTACTGATGGCCCAGTCTCTGCAGGAGCAGCTGGAAGAAAGCATATCAACGGCCCGTCGGGTTTCGACATACAAAGGCCAGAAAATTTCATCTTCCCAGTGGAAGCTGGAACGCAAGTACCAAGAGGCGCATGGGCGTGATGCCAATGAGATATCGACCGCGGCTAAAGAGAGCTCGCAACGGGAACTATTAAGCTACAAAATATTTCCTGAGCCTAAAGAGACCTCTGCACAGATATTTAAGGAATTTGGCCAACGTTATCGCCAGATTCTGGAAGAGCTTCTCGGCAGTATTGGGGCCCTCGACAGTCCGACTGATGTCGAACTGAAGAGCCTGCTTCAACGGCCCGCCAAAGGAATTGAAAGACAAGGAGAACGGCCCGGTTTTGTTATTCGAGACAGAGGATGGACGGACAGAGACGACGAAGGGGATCTGGCAATAATCGAGATTATTCGCAAACAGCGAGCAGAGACTATACCTGTTTATGGCAATCCCACATATCTGAGTGGCTATAAGCTCTGGGATGAGTTCATCTACGCAGGCAGGCAGGATGCAGTCGAGAAGTGCTGGTATTCTCAGCTCGGCCTATGGATTCAGAAAGACATTATCGATACGATAAAACAAATGAATGTCGGCTCAAGCAGTGTTTTCACTTCGCCTGTGAAGCGGATTTTGGGCGTAAGCTTTATAGGCCCCGTAACAGATCAACCACCCGCGATAGACAATATGCCGAGATACGTTTCCTCACCAACAGAAGGGCTTACGACGCCGTGGACGGACAGGATAGGTAACGAGGATATAGATGTTGTGCACTTCAGCGTTTCCGTGGTGATAAACTCAAAGGACGTGCTCGGATTTATGCAACAGCTTTGCTGCGAAAAAGAGCATTTTTTCAGCGGTTACTTCGACAAAGAACAGTCCCACCGGATGAAACACAATCAAATAACGGTCCTCAAATCCGAAGTAAGGCCTATAGACCGGGTAAAGGAGTCCGATAAGGGCTATTATTACGGGGATGACGCGGTAGTCCAGTTGGATTTAGTCTGCGAATACGTTTTTAATCGCGCCGGGTACGACGCGATTAAGCCCCAGTCGATAAAGAGGCTGTTGGGTCAATTGAAAGAAGACAAGAAAGACGAGGATAAAGCCACAGGGCGGAGGCGGACCAGCAGGCGTAGAAGATAGTAGAGAAACAGAAGGCGAATAATATAGATCTCCTGAGCATAGTGAGAAACTAAGAAATGCGCCGAAAAAGCAGCAATTTTCTGGAACTGTATGCCGACAAGTTTATTCTGGGCATCTTTGCGATTGTGAGTATCTGGCTGCTGGTTTTTCAGGTTTTGAGCAGCAGCAGTTCCGTCGAGTATGATTCCAGGAGTTTCGAGCCGGGCAGGATAGATCGTTACATCGAAACACAGGCCCGAGAATTGGAAGAGAAGCTGGGTATGGAACCGGACGGAAAGCGGGAATACAAAAGTAAACTGGATACTTACAGGTCTCTGCTAAGCTCGGCAATAAATGGTGTTGACAGCAGCTTGTTTTTACCCATGCCAAACTACGGCAGTAAAGTGGTCCACGGCGAGAGGGCTTATCAGATTCCACCGATAGGCCCGGTGAGCGATGTAGCGGCCTATCTGGTCAGGGGTGTTGCTTATAATCCGCTGCAGAAGTCCGAGACGGACAGTGTTGAGTTGGAGGATGAGCTGCTTGATGTGGACCTTGTTACGGTTCAGGGCTCGTTTGATGCCGGAGAACTGTTTGCAAGGTTCTTCGAGAATTTTGCAGGCGATAAACTACCCGAGCAGTGGCGTGACGGGAAGCTGGCAAGGCCGATTTTTGCAGCGGTCAGGCTGGAAAGGCAACAAATGGCTAAGGACGGCGGTTGGCCTGATGAATGGCAGAAGATGGCTCGACTGAAAATAGACTCTATGAGGGACGTTTTTAAAATTCCGGAAGATGCCTCCAAGCTGCAGTTAGGGGTGGAAGTTTTAATGGTCCAGTTTGACAGGCCGGAGGTTAAAGTCGGCTTATTGCAGCCTGAAGTTTACGACTTTGCGTTGCCAACCGAGAGCTGGCTGCCACCTTTGTTATTCCAACAGCGTCAGGAACGCATGGAGAAACTACGGCAGGAGGAAGAAAGAAGACTCAGGGAAGAAGAAAAGAGACGAAGATTGGAAGACCGTGAACGCGCCGGTGGGGGGCGTAGGCGTGAGAGACAACCCCGAGATATGGGTATGGGTGGCGGTGGTATGGGCGGCGGCCCGATGGGTGGTGGTCCGGTGGGCGGCGCTCGAGATCGTCGCACTGCAACCCGACGAACGCCAAGGCGAGAAAGCGAAAGGCCCCGTAGAACACCTGCCGAGCGGGACCTTGAAGGCTCGAGAAGCGAGGAGACAGTAAAGGATGAACTGGTGCAATACGAGGAGATTAGAGTCACTGAGATTACCAATTTTGAGGAAGTGCACAGGCCACTCGTCTTTTGGGCTCACGATGAGACGGCCGAGTCGGGCTTCACTTACAGGTACAGGATTAGCATCGGGGTTTTTAACCCGATAGCGGGCACGGAATGGTTTGGTGACGAAAGCCAGCAGCTAAAAGATCAGATTATATTGTGGAGTGACAGCTCAACCGTTACCGAGTCGATAACTGTGCCTAAGAAGCTGTACTTCTTCCCTATGCAGGTGCGTGAAAGCGATAAGACTCTCACTGTTGACGTCAGAAAGTATTCACTCGGCAAATGGTACGGCAAGAACTTTAAGGTTAAGCCGGGCGAAAGTATTGGACAACTCGTTAAACAGCGAAGAACCGACGAGTTTGAAGACGTTGGGCCCTCGAGCATCGACTACCAGACGGGTACGACTTTTTTGGACATAGTGGACGTCAGCGACTGGTTCGGGCCGACAACGCTGCGTCGAAGAGAGTATTCGGATGTTCTTTATACACAGGACGGCGTCAATATTGAGCACCTGCCGGTCCAGGCGCGTTATTGGCCGAGTGAGTTGCGCAAGAAGCTTGATGATATCGACAAAAAGCAAGCCGAACAGGAAGAGGGGTCGTTGGTTTTACGCGGCAGGAGGACTCCGGGCCAGCAGAGAACCCCACGGCGGGGTCCCGGAGTGCCTGGAGCGCCCGGCGGAGGAGCACCTGGGCAGTTTATGCCCGGCAAGCCATTTTAAGTTGCGAGCGGTTATTGCAGGGCCTTAGCCACCCAGCAAAGCCGGACATTGGGCGGCGATGAGCGGGACAAAGGCGCGGCATCCATTGTTATCCTAACCTCACTATCAGGCAACAGGTCTATGAAGTTATCACTCAGCCGGGCGTATGGCTCGGTAGTTATTTGCACGTCTTTGGCCAGCGCATTGGCCTTGAGCTTTAGCTGCCATTTGTCCTTTTCAGTTCGGTGAATTTGGGGAGTAATCCGAACGTCGGGCCAATTGATGAATTTATCCGGCCAATAGAAAAATTTGTTTTCTGCGATTTTCCTTCCATCGCTTTCGAGGGTAAGTTGAACGAAACTATTGTCCGGCTTGGCCGGTTGTACCATTGCCTTGGGCAGGATAAAGGGACTTGAAGCGGTATGGGGACTGATAGCAACGGGCAAGACGGTCTTGTCGATTACATTACCATAAAAATCGGTAAGCATGCAGCTCAGCGTCGCGGTTATTGGTCTGTTAGTCTGGTTGACGGCAACGACTGCCGCGGCCTCGAGCGCGGGTGGCAGGTTCTGGAAGCGCTTTTTATATCTCGGAACGGCCGCGAGCAGGACCGGAGCGAAGAGGCGAGAGGCGTAATAGTAGAGGGCCTTCGGCCTTGCATCGAAATCAATAGCGGCCCAGCTTATAGCGGGAAAACAGTCGTTTAGCTGCCAGAAGAGCAGGCCATAGTTTCTTTGCCAGTGCGCGCGCAATTGCTCGATGAAAGTCTTAACGCCGCGGGCCTGGGTTAGCTGTGAAAGGTATATGAACTGTTCGAGGTTCCTGGCGGGGCCGAACAGCTCGGCCGTATAGCGGTGCAGACGGGCGTTGCCGTTGAGCTGATAATTGTGTTTTTCCATAACGGGGCCTGTGATGCTCAGCTTTTCAGCCGGCCCGCCTCGCCCTTCGGAAGGGCTGGGCCCGAAACGGCGGATGGTTTCAGTGTGCGGCGGGCTGGCAAGGCCGAACTCCGTAACAAAGCGAGGGATTCGGTCAGGCGGCAGGAGGTAATTGCTGATGGGCTCATCGCCGTTCCACACGTTCCATTGGTGTGTTGTGCCGTAATTGGATTCCCTAGGCCTTAGCGGAGTGGTGGGGATATAATCTCGGTCGGGGTCGAGCTCGCGGACTAATCGTGGCAAAACCTTATGGTAAATGGGCTTGCCGTAGAATTTTTTACCTTTGCCGAGCCGGCCTGCCTCGTGAAGCCAGTCGATTTCATTATTGCCGCACCATAACGCCAGGCAGGAATGATTTCGGAGGCGCTTAATTACAGCCTGGGCCTCGGTCTGGACCTGCTCAAGGAACCATTTTCTGTCGGGGTAATAAGCGCAGGCGTACATAAAATCCTGCCAGATGAGTATGCCGAGTCTGTCGCATATTTCATAAAATTCGTTATTCTCGTAAATCCCGCCGCCCCAGACCCGCAGTATATTCATCCTTGCGTCTTTGGCCATTTGCAAAAGCCGTTCGTAATCAGCGGTACGTGTATCGCCGGCGAATACGGAGGCCGGGACCCAGTTTGCACCCTGTACGTGAATGGGTTGGCCGTTTACAACAAACTGGAATTTTTCTCCGTACTCATCTGTGCTGCGGTCTAAGTGTAGTGTCCTTACGCCGAATTTTGCAACGGTGGTATCAACGATTTGACTTTCACAGATTAACTCGGCCTTGAGGTTATGCAGATACTGCACGCCATAGCCGAGCGGCCACCAGAGAATGGGTCTTTCGATGCGAATCACGGCGGAGTGGAAGTCCTCGTCCTCGGCGAAATGCAGGTTGTGCTCGATGTTCAGGCTGCCGCCGTGAATGGTCAGCCTGCAAAGGTAACGGCCCTGCCGGCAGGTTTGAAGTCTGACGGCTATACGAATGTCCGCGTAGTGCTGATTGCATTCGATGGTGTGGATGTGGACCTCATCGATACGTGCTTTTTCCGTGCCTTCGAGCCGGACAGGACGCCAGATGCCGCAGCCGGGAAGGGCCGGAGACCAGTCCCAGCCAAATTGATATTGAGCCTTCCTGATGTAAACCCGCTGCGAATTGCCGAGGACGTGATCACCGATGTTTCCGTAGCGGTGCTGCAGCGCCTCGGCCCAGGCCAAAGCAGACTCGAATTTCACCAACAGGTGATTGTTTTTGTCCTTCAGCAGACCTGTCACATCGAAACGATGGGAGATAAACATATTGTCGGTCTTGCCGACGAGTTTGTCGTTGAGCCATATCGAGCTTACCGTGTCGAGCCCTTCGAAAAGCATATCGATTCTGTCGCAGTTTAACAATTCGTCGGATACATCGAAGATTTTTCTGTAAACCCACGGCTTTTGGCTGACCCAATCGAAATTTTCAGGATTCGCAAGTAAATCGGGCTCGTCAATTTGGCCGGCCTGTATAAGACTTCGAAAAATAGAGGCAGGCACATCGGTTGACAGCCAGTTTCCTTTATCAAGGTCGCGCATTCTCCTGGCGGACGGCGGGTATTCCTTGAATTTCCATTTGCCGGTCAGGTCCAAATTTACTTTCGACATCCAGCCTGTTCCTTAAATTATTTACGGCGACTCCGCCTCAATGAAACTACGCGTCGGTAAAAGCGGTATTATAAGCGCATCACAAAAGATAGACAAAGGTTTTAGACGATTTGCGAAAAGTGTTTTGATAAGCACCGGTTATGGGTAGGGCAGTTGAATTTCAGGTAAATATAAAAAGCTGCACGGCCTCAAGTCCCGATACATCGGGACCAGCTCTCAAAGGCGCCCAAGCCGTCAGGCCGTGCAGCATCGCCGAGGACGATATTGCAAATCCTGCATAGCTTCAGTCAACATCGAAAAAGCTGCCGACGAGCCAGTAGAATACCCAGCCGATACAAAGAAGCGCACATACAGCAATAAATGAAAAAGATTTGGTAAATGGCAGACCGATTAAGACCGCCATCATAACCATTACCAGCCGAATCAGACCTTTTATGGGCGTGAATTTCATTGCCGCGTCTCCCTTCCACGGCGGTGTAAAATGAAAGAGCACTGCTGCGTTACACTCACTCGAGGTTCGGGAGAACCCTTTCGGGTTGCAAGAGGCAACGGCGCTCATTTAAGCGAGCTGATGGGAGAACCACAGCCTTGTGCGAGAATTACACAAAATAGCTGCGGTGCTCCCTATTAAAAGAGAGCACCGAGCCTTCCAAACACTCCCGAAAAACAACTTACTCCCGATTTCGAGTGAAGCGTTTGAAATCTCAGTGATTCACTCTTGGTTAGTAACCGATTTCTCCCGGTTTCCTTTATAATACTCGATTAAGGCATAATCTAACAAGGAAATTTCCAAAAATATTGAGAGAGAATATGATGAATAGTAAAATTTAAGACAAGGCAACAAATGGGACTTGCAACAGGCTCAAAGGCACAATTGGTTATTGGTTGTAGATTATTGATTATTTGCTGTATTGGAAGTGAATCCGGCCTGCTAAATGGCGGAGACTAAAAACCAATGGCTGTTTTGATGCGAATTTCAGATTGCGACTTGCGGGCAATGCATGTCCGGCTTATACTTCACGCGGATGAAAGCCCTGAGTTATACTATTATGGGGAAAGTAAATAATAGATGGACAAGGGAGACCCGAAGAGAATGGAATGGACTATTGATTATCTCGAAGAAGATGGCATTATTTTCGCAAAGATATCTAGCCCTGTAAATATAGAGAGAATCAAACAACTTTGTGAAGAGATAGAGTTGTTAACACGCAAACATAACTCACACAAGTACCTTGTCGACCATAGGGGCGTGGAAATTGTTATCTCTGTGTTGGACATCGATAACGTTCCCGGTATACTCAAAGAAATTGGTTCTAATTTTGAGGGGAAAACAGCCGTCATGGTGGATTCTTCTGCGCCCAAAAGTGATTTATTCAATTTCTTAAAGAACGTCTTAAGCCTTGCATCAATGCAGTTAGAGCTTTTCTCCGATGAAGACAAGGCGCTCGCCTGGCTGAGGGCGGATTAGTAATCGGCGCCTTTTGAAGGTCGGGTATAGTAGTAAAATTAGTTGGAGTAATCTTTGGGGGCATTTGCGGGGCTGTTTATTCTTATACACTGTGCTTATCTGTCCCTACTGATTATTAGAAGTGCTTTCATATCAAGGCCGGCTCAATATCTTCGGATGGCTGGTTTGTCTCGGCGGGTATAGTTGACGAAGAAGTATCGCAGTAACAAAATTTACGCGGCAGAAAATCTTATTACCTCTATTTCAGGCCTTTATCCTGTATGGAATCTATTTCACCCTGTCGCGTGTATTTTTCACGAAACTTTTTGCTGAACCACCATTCAAGTTTCTGCGACGGTGTCAACCCAACCTTCCGTAGGACCTCTTCGAGAGAAATCCCTATTTCAGATTTATCGAGAAATCCTAAAGCACTGAAAACAGCTCCATCGGCAGTACACACAATAAATTTTTCTGAACTATTTGCCAGAAAAGCAAGAGTTTCAGCTTCCCCCGGGTCTATTTGATATTTTATGCCGATTGTAGTTTTTTTACAGAAAAGATTGTACATCGGACGGGATCATATCGATGATTTCAATTCTTCCCTGCTCGGCAGCTTTCTCGAAAGGAAAATCAATGTAACCCAGAGAGCCACGTTGGCTGGTGTAAACCGCTTCCTCCACGACGGTTCTTGCGATGGTAATTTCACACCGTTCGATGAACTTTTCCCATAAACCAATTTCGAAAAGTTTGATAATAGGACCAGCATCAAGCAACAGGAATTGAAATTTTTTCATCCGTGAAATCCTCGTCCTCTGTCAGATATTCCTGTGCCTTTTTGTAACTTATATCCATATACTTTGCAAATTGCATTAACGAAAGGCGCCCTTCTCTTAACGCTCGCTGTGCCAATTGGTAGTATCGTTCGGGAAATTTGTCCGGCTTGTATGATTGTCTTGGGCTGATACAACGCATATATTCCGAGGCGGCTTTACGATATGACTCAACTTTCTCCGCATTGAACATAAATATGCCAGCTATTCTATAAATTAGAGCTTCCAAAGATACATCATATTCCCTTGCTATATCATCCAATTGGTCTAGCGAAATTTTGCCTTGTTCATTTATTCTTAAACGTACTTTTTGTTCCAACGGTTCCTGAGGCATCAATAGTGCACTTGCGAAAGCATTTGCCAGTTTCTCCTCGTCTTCACTGGGATTGATACTATACGGTTCTTTTGTTCTGAAAACAGTCCAAGTTAAAATGTGAAATAATTCATGAGCAAGGTCATAACTACGCCGCCATTGTTTATTTCTGCTGTTTAGTAGAATGGCAGGCCCAAACTCTTCCGATACAGTCGCGATAGAGCTTCCCGAGAAATCCAGATAAAATATCTTGACATAGTAACTCTCTTCCAGCGTTTTTTTTAGCGACCTAATTGGTATGTCATCAAGGGGAAAAGCCTTTTGAACTTTATGCGCAAAAAACCTTGCTATCGAGTAATTAAATTCTTTGTCCTTAGGTATATCTGGTTTTGGCAGATCAGGTTCTTTTACTTCGTTCATTAGAATCTCTAGTCTACGATATTGATGGCAAAGCTGGCGGAATTGCGATTCTGTTTGCTTCCTCTCTTCCTCAGAATCCGGTTGGGCACGCCATAAAAGAATTTCAGGAGGCGCTAATTGTTCAGATAAAAAAAAGTCTATTGGTTTGCGATAAATCTCCGCTATACTACTGAGCCGGGAAAACTTCGGTTCACGTTTGGAGTTCTCTAGGTCGCTTAGCGCAGTAACACTTATTCCTGCTAAGGAGGCTGCTGTCTCCAGAGTGTATCCAATGCGTGTTCTGGCTATTCTTAGTTTTTCTCCGATGTTCATTTCGCTCCCTCCGTTTCTGTGTTACAGAAGATTATATCATATTTTTCGGCAAAATGGTCGTGTTTTTTCCGAAAAACAGAAAAATTTCTGGATTTTGTTTATTTGTCCATATTTTAGGTAATTCACATCGTCAATTCAGTACCTTCTGATGGCAGGTTTGTCTCGGCGGGTATAGTTGACGAAAAAGTATCGCAGAGCGTCTATAGGATGGTCATACAGGCCGTCCTTTAACGGCAACTCACTATCGGCAGCGCTGGCAGTCTGCGGGTAATGATAACAGCTAAGGGCCTCAATTAGTCGCGGACAGGCAGGCGAGATTGCCAGCTTTGTCCTGCCCTGCCCGTCACGCAGGGCGCGTCTGATTAGCTCTATCCCCTCCAGTATCCCGCTTCGCCGATAACGTGTGCGTATACCGAGTGCGCGCAGCTCGCTCGTTACGCTTGTGCCCGTAACGTCGCTTCGGCCTGCGCCTGCAGGGTCGCAAAAGGTCGCCGTTACCTTTTCTTCGCTGACCGGCGTGCGCTCTTTTAGGACGGCCGCGTGCACGTCGATGCTTGCCCTGCTTCGCATATATTCATCGATGACTCGCACAAAGCCATCGCCGTCAACCTGAATCCACAAACAGACAAACGGATTAACGAAGCCGAAGTCGAGTGAGCGATACAAGGGCAGGTTCGGGTCGTAATCGAGAGGCCTTACGTGCTCGGCCGGGTCGAACTCTGCAAAGACAAGATTTTCAAGCGAAGGTCGCCGACAGAGCATCTCCGCCTCCCAGCCGGCCCGACTGCTTCGCTGCATCTGCGTTATGCAGTCGTCGATTTTCAAATATCCGGCTGCGCTCTTTGCCCTGCCGCCGCAATCGCTCCAAAGTGGACACTGCGAACAATTTCTCTCGATGCATCTTTCAATCACTTCCCAGAGACACCATTTGAAAATCGGTACTTTTCTTTGCTCGGCGGACGATATCACTTTGTGCATCAGGCCGAAAGGCCGATGCATTGTGCTGATGACCTCCATCGCCGCGATGATGCTGCCTGTGCTTTGCGTGACAAACTGGGCGGCCGCGAAGACCTGTTCGTCGAAAAGCTCGACCTCATCGCACCGCAGCTTCTGGATATGACAGCCGCGAACGCTCGTCGCCGACTGCGTTAGCACCTCGACCGATGAGTTGTTTACGAAGTTGCACTTTTCCTTTCGCACCTTACCCTTAACAAAACTGGAGAAACCTTTACTTAAAAACTCGAGCAGGTAATCGTACATTCTGTTTGATTGTTCGAGCGAGCCGCCGAGTATTCTCACTTGGCAATTCGGCTTAAATATGCAGTCGAGCAGTGTAGCGACCGCGGCAAGCTCGGTCTTTCCGCCTCCGCGATTCGCCCAGACGGTAGCGTCGGCGTTAAGTTTTCTGGCTTCGCCGTGGCACGGGCTTCCAGCCCGTGAAGATGGAAGACACGGCCAGGATGGCCGTGCCACAGGATTGGCCGTGTCACGTGCAGGGTCAGCAGTAAAATCGCTGAAAAAGCAGTACGCAAGATAATCCATCGGCGCCGCGTGCTGCCGACAGATATTTTTGCTCGGCACGTCGATACCCAGAAAGACCTTGACGTAGTTCTTCAGGTCCGCCTTTGTCCTCGGCCGGCTTTGCCTTAGTGCCGAGTAAACCTTCGTCGCTTTGTTAAGTAATGAAACTTTTTCTGTTGTGCAAATAGTAGTCATTAATCGCTCCCCAACATTCTTAATAATTCTCCGTATTCGTCCACTACCTTCCGGACAGCTATGTCAATCTGTGATTTTTCCTTATCGCTTAGTTTCCTTGAGAGGATATCCGCCACCTGCCCAGCAGGAATCATATACATTCTGCCGACCTTGACGGCCGGTATCTGGCCCTTTTTGACTCTCTTGTAAACAGCGATTCGGCTGATGCCCAAAAGCCTTGCTAATTCCGGTATGGTCATATACTTGTTTTTAACCATAGCTATCACCCCCACTTATGAGGTTAACTAGCTTAGTAAGATTAACCTGGGTTAACTACAGAATTTGATATTTGGAAAATTAACTACGTATTCATAATAGGGACATAAGCTGAAAAATATTTCCAAAACTTATAAGCTGAAGTGCAAACTTATGTTAATTTTATTAAAAGATTTGTACTCTCTTGATGGTTGTTCCCACTTCCCCTACTATCTATCATAAACCAGAAAAGGTACTAGAACACTCTTCTATAGTTTCCAAGTCATGATTGGTATCTTTATCTGGTTCTTGATAATTTACCGCTTGAGTAATTTGCACAACAGTAAGTCCTACTGCTATCGCATGTTCTCGGTATAAGCGGTCAAGCTCAGGATCTACTAAAGTCAATTCTACCATCTTGTTTGTGTTAATGTCGTTCAAATTCTTCGTCCTTTATTTTTTTCTGGTTGGGTTTGCATCCTTTGCGTTGTTATTTTTTACGATAGGTTCGCTTTCATCACCGATTTTAAGTATATCAAATTCCTCTTTCCTTATCAAGTCTTTTCTGGATTTTCTTTCTAACTCATATAATTCGCTAAACTTCCCCATTAGTTCGGTACTTTTACCAAAATACTTTATTTTTCTCGTAGAAATACATATTCCTAGGTCCGTTTCCTGTCCAACTCCTGGTGCGACTTCAGCGACTTTTTTCGCTCGGTATACAGAATAAGTCGTCTCCGCCTCACTAGCAGTAGGATTATATGTCTCAATCAAGGACACTAATGCATGCATACTTCCCGTCCCTATTGCATGAAAGCCAATCGGATTATAGCAATCTACTAATCCAGGATTTCGTATTCCATATATACTTGGTCCAGATTCATCAACTCCAGCGATAATCGCCTCAAATTGTAGCATAAATGTCGCAAAAGCATGGTCTATTTGAGCATAAATTTGCGGAGGTAAAATTTTCGCGCCAGCTTCAATAAAAATCTTGTGATTTATACCCCTGCTTCTCAAGTGGATTGCCTCGAGAATTTGCAATCTTTTTCTTTGAAATATTTCTTTAGCATGTTCAGCAATTTGAGCAACTGAATGAACGGTATCTCCTACAGGTTGCCTTACAGTATCAAAAATCTCTTTTCCTAAAAGAGCATCTCCAGCGGACAATGCTATACAATAGTCATTAATTTGGGTTAATTTTGGCAAGCTATGCTCGAATTCAATTGGAGGAGAAGATGCGGTTACCATTCTGTCAGTAGCAAAAGCAATTATCTTGTGTTTTTGATTTATTGCAGCTATGCAAACAGTCATTTTTATCCTTTCCACATAAAGACTTTTTGTTACAACTCATGTATTTTTAAAGCTCGATTTTTTGCCTATGTCGTTGGTCCCATAATTAGATTTGCATTAACTCTGTATTATAGTTGGTTCCCCACATTGTTCAATCATTGTTTTTTGGGTTTTTTCTTCGTTTGCCAGGGCGGCGAGGAGTCGGCTGGCAAGCTGTGGGCTAAGTTCCTCTCCGGCCGGGATGGATTCGGAGTCCTGCTTATCGTCGTTTTTACCGTCAGTGAAGGGCAGCGAGATAATATCGAGGCAGGCTTTACGGGCCGTCTCTTGGCCCTGCGATTCGGTAAGGGCAACCAGCTTCGCGGCCGCTACCGGCGCATACCGTGCGATGATTAGACGGCTCTGCCGTCTGGCTGAGTCGATCCGGAACTGCAGCTCGGCCGAGAAGGTCTCATCACTCAGCCACCTGCGAAACAGCTTTGTGCTGACGCCGTTCCTACTCAATACCGAGGCCTCGTCCAGGCCCGACTCGAACAGCTCGTCGATGAGCTTTAGCTGTCTTTTGCTGAGTGATTTTCGTATTTTGCCATCACTTTTTGCGGTCATGTCGAATACCTAAATGTAGTTTTTTAAGTTCATAGTTTTTTAGTTCAGAGTTATGAGTTCATAGTTTCCCGATAAATCGGGATTCGTAGTTCATAGTATTTAGTTCTTAGTATTGGTGGGGCAAGCCCCACCCTACATATTTTGTAGGGTGGGCTTTAACCCACCGATTCATCTAAGAAAGCCTTAGCGATTTTTATTAATGCCTCCGCTTTTCGCTGAGCGGTTGACAATTCAGCCGATGAGCCTTTCGCCGCTATCGCCAATGCTTCATCGAGAAGACCCTTCTGCTTGTCCGTCAAAAAGAATACGACCGCGATTGCAAGCTGCTTTGCCTGCTCAGTCAGTTTAGGTACAATCTTTTTTTTAAGAGCCAGTTCCATTAGCCGTTCGATTTGCTTTTTGCTTTCCGGCAGCAGTCTCGAGAGTTGTCCCGATTTATCGGGGTCGAACTGCCCGGCCAATTTGCTAATAAGCTCGCTTCTTTTATGGAGGTCGTCCCGTCCGGCGAGCCGGTTAAGCGTAGCCAGCAGCAACTCGGCCTCGGCCTGGTCCACATCCCATACGATGCACTGTGCGTTTGAATGGCCAAGTTTTCTGAGCGCCTCGCAGCGGTGATGGCCGTTGATAATCTCGTATTTATCCCTTTTTCGCGGGTGTGGTCTTACAACAATCGGCTCGTATCGGCCGGTCCGTTCGATGTGCGCGACAAGCCTGATAAAATTTGTCTTACTCATCCGGTTCGGATTGGCTGGGTTGGCCGTTAGTTTACTAAGCAGTATCAATTCAATCGTACTCTGCATTTCCTCTGTAAACTCCACTCTATTAACTATGAATCCCGATTTATCGGAGGACTATAAACAAAGAACTAAGAACTATGAACTAAGAACTAAGAACTAAAGCAGTCTTTTTCATCTGAGTATTAACCGTTAGATCCGGATTGAACCAGATATAATAGACCGGCCGATACGTCAGCTTACTTAGAATAAATCCCGACCGCTCGGGACCGGGCGGCATCAGCTTGCGTTTGCCGTAGGACTGAAGAAAAAGTTTTGCCTGCCTTTCGAAGAAATTAGCCTGCCGGCGCGAGAGCTTTTTTAGTTTCTTCTCGGCCGCCTCGGCATCAAGCAGCATCGGCCCTTCGATACCGATTAGGCTGAAGGCCTCGGTCATCTGCACACATCGTGCCGGCGTTTTTGCCGAGTATGCCTTCATTCCCGCCCTCTCGAAAAACGGGTTGACCGCACCCATCACCGCCATCGCCTCGATGATGGGTACTCCCAATTTCGGCATCGTTTCTCTTACCAGCCGGCTTGCCAGCCCCAGCCCGCGATACCTCGGCTCGATAATCACCCTGCTTATGCATCGAATGTTCTCATTTATTATTTGTAGTTGTCCCGCCCTGCCGCCAAGGCCGGTGAAATAATTGTTTGTCGCTATGTTTCTAAGTTCAAGGCAAGGCGCAGGCATGCTGTAAACAATCACGCCGACCACTTCGAGTAACCATCTGCGAAGTGGATGAGTATCTTCGAGCGCGTAAATCGCCTTGAAAGGCCCGAGCCTGCTGTCGCGATAATGGAATCGTGCCAGCTTCCTGTAGGCCTCAAGACCCGCCGGTACGATTCGCAAATCCCTTGTTATTGTGCATCTACGCCTGTTCATTTTTTATTAGTTCATAGTTCATAGACAAGAGTTTATAGCTTTTAGTTCATAGTTTATAGTCTACGAACTCATAACTACGAACTCATAACTACGAACTCATAACTACGAACTCATAACTACGAACTCATAACTACGAACTCATAACTACGAACTCATAACTACGAACTCATAACTACGAACTCATAAC
>Ga0315539_1000709_pt1 | contig 25081 bp, 15 predicted proteins | sample SalMarSW160150MG_FD_203097 | JGI IMG/M metagenome (GOLD analysis project Ga0315539, IMG submission 203097) | Salt marsh sediment microbial communities from the Plum Island Ecosystem LTER, Massachusetts, United States - Salt Marsh Sediment SW1601-150 ... | reverse complement strand
CTGTACCGGCGGCAAGTGTTTCATGGCTATCCGGGAGCGGTCGGGCGCCTTCAAGAAGTATCCCAAAGACGAACCTCTAGAGGTTGTGGGATACATCACTTGCGGAGGATGTCCGGGCGAACGTCTGGAGTTTGCCCCGGCTGAGATGAAGAAGTATGGCGCGGAAGAGATCGTCCTGGCGTCGGGGTTCCTGGCCGGGTATCCACCCTGCCCCTATCTGGAGGATTTCATCCAGTACATCGAGAACTACGTGGGCCTTCCCGTGGTCGTAGGCAGCCACCCCATGCCGACCAACTACGTCGACGCCCACGCTGCAGCCGGAGACTGGGACAGATGCGGCGCGCAGAAGTACCTGGGCCCGCTGACAGACGACCCGAAGGCCAGTGATCGCTACGATTCCACCCAGCCTGGTTTCTTGAAAACCAAGACCTGAGCTCTCCCCGTCGGGTCAAACCCAGCAGCCACTACCTGAGGGCTACCGCGTCGATCTCCACCAGGGCGCCCTTAGGCAAAGGTCCGATCTCTACAGTGGTGCGCGCGGGCGGATCGGAGGGGAAGAACTCAGCGTAGACGACGTTCATCTCGCCGAAGTTCTCCATATCCGTCAGAAAGACGCTGAGCTTCACCGTCTTGTCGAGCGAGCTACCGGCCGCCTCCAAGATGCTCTTGATGTTCGTCAGAGCCTGTCGGGTCTGTTTGCCAATACCCTGGCCGATCAGTTCGCCCGTGCTGGGGTCGAGCCCCAGCGTTCCGGCCGTGTACACCAAGTCGCCAGCGATCACCGCCTGGGAATAGGGACCTACAGCACCCGGGGCCTTGTCCGTGGCCACGATGTTCCGATCCATCAACAACCTCCTTCGTATAGTGGGCTAGTACGCACCTATCTCCCCCGCGTACCGGTACATCTCCTTGACTGCCTCCAGGTTCATTCCGTTGAACACGCTGCTACATGTGGAGAACATATAACCTCCTCCTGATGCACCCTGGCCCATGCAGCGTCTCACCTCTGCACGCACGGCGTCCAGGTCCGAGTCGCACAGCACAGACGCCTCCACGTTCCCCACCAGAACCAGCTTCTCCCCGAAGTCGCGCTTGACCTGCTCGAGGTCGACTCCAGCATCGGGCTCCAATGAGTGCATCCCCACGAACCCCGCCTCGACAGCCATGGGCAGCAAAGGTGTGACATCTCCATCGCTGTGCCAGAGCACTGGCGCCTGGGCTTCGTCCACGATGCGCTTGTGGTGCGGCAACACAAACTCGCGCCACATGTCCAACGAGACCATCGGTCCCCCGCTGTGGGCGGCGTCCTCCCCGAGGACAAGCAGCTCCGCGCCCAGATCGGTCGCCCTTCGGAGGATGGCGATACAGTACTCGGTCCGGTTCTCCAACAGTTTGTGGATGAAACCCGGACTCCTGTATAGTGCCGGGAAGAACCTCTCCATGCCCACAGCCATGTACGCCGCCGTGAACGGGCCGACGTGGGAGCCGAAGAAGAAGCAATGGTCGGGATACCTCTTCATGGCCTCTTCCGTCCGGCGGGCATCGAAATGCTCGTCGACGTAGTCCATGGGAGGGCTGTACTGCTCCAGATCTGCCTCGGTTCCCACGACGCCCCCTGCATACCAGCCCTTCTGCCAGACCCGGCCCCACTCATCCACACCTTCCGTCCAGGCGTTGCTCCCAGGAGGAGTCTGATAGGGGATGAGGACACAGTCCAAGCCCAGCTCCACGTAGGTCCTCTGGAGGTCCCCACCACCCACCTCGGCTACCAGGTCGTCGTTATCGAGCCACACCTCGAACAACGGCACCCGATCCGGTTCCCGATGCTCCAGCGCCGCGAGAACGCGCTCCCTTGGTTTCATCCCGCATCTGCCTCCTCAGTCCCGCCGGCGAACAGCGACCCTCCATCCAACATCGCCCAGGCCAGAATAGCCTTGTGCATGTGCAGCTTGTTCTCCGCCTGATCGTGGACTATGGAGAAAGGACCACCGAGCACCTCGTCGGTGATCTCCTCCCCTCGGTGGGCGGGTAGACAGTGCATAACCATGACACTGGGATCCGCCAAAGCCACGAGTCCTGTGTTGACTTGATAGGGTCGGAAGGTGCGAAGCCGCGCCTCTCGCTCTCCCCCCTGGCCCATGTTGGCCCACACATCCGTGTAGATGATCTCCGCGTCCCTCACCGCCTGCTGAGGGTTCCTGACCACCGTTAGTGTAGCCCCGGTCTCCCTGGCTGACTCTTGCGCCTGCCTCACGATCTCGGGGTGCGGTTCGTACCCCTCGGGCGTCGCTACACAAATCTCCATTCCCACCCTGCCAGCGCCCAGAATCAGCGAGTGCGCAATGTTGTTGCCATCGCCCACGTAGCCCAGTTTCAATCCCTGCAATCTGCCCCTCTTCTCGTAGATGGTGAACAGGTCACCCAGGATCTCGCAGGGATGGACGTAGTTGGAGAGCCCGTTGACGACGGGCACCGACGCCCTGGCGGCCAGCTCCTCCAGTTCGCCATGATCGCGAACGCGCGCCACCACGGCGTTCACGTACCTGCTCAACACGCGGCCCACGTCTTTCGCGCTCTCACGCTGGCCCAACTGGACCTCGTCTGGCGAGAGGTACACTGTTCGACCACCGAGATGACTCATGGCCACATCGAAGGAGACCCTCGTTCGCAGGGAGGGCCTTTGAAAGAGCAGGGCCAGGCTCTTGCCTGCTAGCAGGGGGCTGTTGCCGCCCGCCTTCCGCTCTTCTTTGAGCTCACCGGCCAGGCGCAGCAGGCGCCACACCTCGTCCGTGCTCAGATCGGCGATGCTCAACAGATGTCTGATCTCGCCTCCATGGCCAGGTTGCCCTCCTCAACCAGCATCCTGAGTAGCTGCAAAGCAGCGTATCGAAGGATGCATCAGGTCTGATCCCCCGCGAGGCTCCCCTCCCTCGATGGTGTATGGACTGGGGACATAGGTAACACTTGTTCGGGGACATGGGTAACACCTAGAATGGGGCATACGGTCTTGTCAGGAGGACTTGAACCATGCCCTGGGAGGAAGCTAGCATCGTGTCCCAACGTCTTGAGTTTGTGACCTTGGCGGTGGCGGAGGGTGCCAACATAAGGCGTCTGTGCCGTCGGTTCGGGATCAGCGCCAAAACCGGCTACAAGTGGATTCAGCGTTTTCAGGAAGGTGGGGAAGGGGCTTTGCAGGACCGTTCTCGTCGGCCTCACTCCAGTCCCCAGCGCACGCCCCAGGGCATCCAGCGGGCAGTCCTTCAAGTGAGAGATCGGCATCCAGTGTGGGGTGCTCGCAAGATCAGAGCGCGCTTGGAGGCGCAGGGGATGAGTGACCTCCCCAGTGTGAGCACCATCACTGCCATTCTGCGTCGCAATGGACGGCTTGATGCTGAGCAGGCCGACAAACACAAGCCATGGCGACGATTTGAAGCCGAAGCGCCCAATGCTCTGTGGCAAATGGATTTCAAGGGGCACTTTCAGGTGGCTGAGGTTCGCTGTCATCCTCTCACGGTGTTGGACGATCACTCGCGATATCTCCTAGGTGTGTACGCTTGCGGCGATGAAAGGTGGAGAACGGTACAAGGGCACCTCACCACTGTTTTCCATCGCTACGGGTTACCTGAGCGCATGCTGGTGGACAATGGTCCTCCTTGGGGCTCAGATGAGATCCACCAACACACCCCACTGACAGTCTGGCTGATGCAGCTCGGCATCGATGTATCTCACTCCCGCCCTTATCATCCTCAGACCTTGGGCAAGTGTGAGAGGTTTCATCGCACCTTGAAGACAGAAGCAATTGGAAAGCGCGTCTTCCTCGACCTCAAGCATTGCCAGCAACACTTCGATGGTTGGCGATATGTGTACAACTTCCAGCGACCCCACGAGGCTTTGGGTATGGCAATCCCGGCCAGTCGGTATCGAGAAAGCACCAGGGAGTTCCCAAACAGTCTGCCACCCATCGAATACGGCCCTGGGGACGAAGTACGCAAGGTGCAAGTGAAAGGTGTGATTTCCTTCCGCAACCGCGAATTCAAAGTGGGAGGGGCCTTCAGAGGTCACCATGTAGCCCTACGTCCCACTGTCACCGAAGGACTCTTCGATGTCTTCTTCTCGCATCACAAGATTGCCCAAATCGACCTCAACAGCCATAATGGGAGTGACTGAAAGTGTTACCTATGTCTCCGAACACCCGTTACCCATGTCCTCGGTCTGTACACTCATGAGGCGGCGCCTCTGGCGGTACCTGCCGCTCAGGATGTTGGCACGCCAATCACCAGACTACCCATCGAGCCGGAACCTCTGATCAGACGATCAGATCCACCAGCTTGAACTCCACCGTGTCCACGAGGCCCCTGTTGGTGATGCGCAACTCTGGGATCACCGGCAGCGCGAGGATGGACATGGTCATGAAGGGCGACTCCAGATCGCACCCCAGTTCCTTCCAGGCCCTCGCCAGGGACTGCACCTGCTCATTCACCGTCTCCACGGGCTCCTGAGACATCAGTCCAGCGATGGGCAGAGGGACCAGGGCCAACACCTCACCGCCACGCACAGCGATCATCCCACCACCTGCCTCGGCCAGCGCGTTTCCTGCGAAGGCCATGTCCTCGTCGTTGGTGCCCACGATGAGCAAGTTGTGGCTGTCGTGGGCGATAGTGGAAGCCACAGCGCCAGCCTGGAAGTGGAAGCCCTTGACGAAGCCCAGGCCGATCTGCCCACTTGCACCGTGCCTCTCCACAGACGCAACCTTGGCCAGATCGTCCTCTATTGAGGTGCTCACCAGGCCGCCCACAACAGGTCGCTCCATCTGGAGGTGCTTAGTCACCACCTGCCCACCACTGACCTCCATGACCCTCAAGGTGACACTCGGATCACCAGCAGGCGCTCTGACCTCGAAGTCCGGGTCCAGCAGCGGCGCTGGCAGCCGGACCGACTTCCGCGCAGAAGCCGGGTATTCGAACTTGGGCAAGTCCACCAACATCCGGCCTGCCTGAGCCACGACCATGCCATCCACCAGGACCTTCTCCACCCGCATCTCCTCCAGATCCTGGACCAAGATAATGTCGGCGCACTTTCCCGGACTGATACTCCCCAGGTCGTGTCCCAGGTGGAAGTACTCCGCCACGTTGAGCGTCGCCATCTGAATGGCCCGCACCGGGTCCAGCCCCTCTTCGACGGCCCGCCTGACCACGTGGTTCATGTGTCCCACGTTGACCAGCGTATCCGGGTGGGTATCGTCGGTGATCATCATGGCGTGACGGCTGTCCACACCCGTCTCGGTGATGGCCCTGATGGTTTCCTTCAAGTCGCGCCACGCGGAGCCTTCGCGAAGCATGACGTACATACCCAGGCGCAGCTTGGCCAGAGCGTCTTCTTTGCGCGTGGATTCGTGGCACGAACTGATGCCCGAGGCGATGAACGCCTGGAGCCCTCGCTCCGTCTCGGGGATGGAGTAATGCCCCGTCACGACCTTCCCCGCCTGGAGAGTGGCGCGGAGAATGGCGTGGACGGCCTCGTCCGCAGCCAACACACCGGGCATGTTCATCATCTCCCCCAGCCCGGCCACGTACGGCCAATCCATGGCCTCTTCAATGTCAGCCGGGCCGATGGTTGCCCCCGCATCCTCGAAGCCTGGCAGCGCTGGGACGCAAGACGGCATAGCCAGGTACACCTTCAGAGGCAAGCCCTGGCTCTCCTCCATCATCTGCCTGATGCCCTCCACCCCCAGCACGTTGGCTAGCTCGTGGTTGTCGATGAAGACTGCCGTCGTTCCGTGAGGAAGAACCGCCCGAGCGAACTGAGTGGGGGTGATCATGCTGCTCTCAATGTGGACGTGTCCCTCTATCAACCCAGGCAGTAGGTGGTAGCCGCTGGCGTCGAAAATCTCCGTCGCCTCGCCGATGGTGTGGTCAGCCTGGCCCACCATGGCTATGCGACCGGACTTCACGGCCACGTCCATCCCATGCAGGATCTCGGCCGTATGCACGTTGACCAGCGACCCTCCCCGGATCACCAGGTCAGCCTTGACGCGACCCATGGCGGTATCCGCCAGAATCCTCGTTACTTCCCACAGAGGTCTTCGCTGCGGCGCGTATGGCTTCATTGGCTTCTCCTGTACCTCGGGGGAGCGCGCCCGACGAGGGCTGCTAGACAACGTCCTTCAAGAAGAACTCAAAGGGGTCCTCGATCACGCGACGGAGGTCCTGCAAGAACCTTGCACCTGTCGCTCCATCCACCACGCGATGATCGACGGAGAGAGTGAGGTGAATGGTAGGTCTGGCTACCACCTCCCCGTCCTCCACCACAGGTCGTTCGGCGATGCGACCCGTGGCCAGAATGGCGCTCTGAGGAGGATTGATGATCGCCTGGAAGATGTCCACACCCAGCATGCCCAGGTTTGTGAGTGTGAACGTGCCTCCTGTGACCTCGTCCAGGGACAGTCTGCCTTCAGCGGCTTTCGCCGCAAGCTCACTTCGGGTCGCCGCGGTCTGGGTCAGGCTGAGTTTGTCGGCGCCGCGTATCACAGGCACTACCAATCCTTCGTCTACCGCCGTGGCCAGGCCCAGGTTGATCTCTTGGAAGAGGCGGATCTTCCCATCCTCCCAAGTGGCGTTGGCGTACGGATGAGCTCTCAGCGTTGATGCCACAAGCCTGATGAGCAGATCGGTGAACGTGACGCGCACATCGCCCTTCTTCTCGCAAATAGGGAGCAGTCTCTGTCTAACCTCCACCAAAGCCGCCGCATTCACCTCCACACTGAGGTAGAAGTGGGGCGCAGACGAGAAACTCTCGGTCATCCGCTCAGCCATCAGCTTGTGGACCTGGTTGGGTGAGACCAGTTGCCCACCTTCGAGAGCTGGCCGGACACCCTCAGCCGCGAAACCCAAGACGTCCTGTTCGATGATGCGACCGTCGGGTCCGCTGCCCGGCACCGCCTCGAGTGCGATGCCCTGTTCACGGGCTATCCGCCGTGCGGCAGGAGATGCTTTCGGACGCGGCCTGGATTCCCCTGCCCCGATGCCGGTATCGCGGGCTCGCTTCTCGGCGGCCACCACATCCTGCTTGATGATCATGCCATCTTGGCCGGTGCCGGTCATCTTGGCCAGGTCTAGGCCCCGGTCACGAGCGAGCCGCCTGGCCGCAGGAGTGGCCATCACCGCCCCGGCCTCCTGTTCGGGCAGTGGCGGAGGTTCACCCACCGCCGCCTTCTGTTCTGGAGCTGTCTCGGCGACGGACTCCGGCACCTCCTCTCCGGGCGCCACGATGTAGGCTACGACCTGGGCAATGGGCACGGTCTCGTCTTCACCTACCAGGATCCTGCCCAGGATGCCCGAAGCCGGGCATTCCACCTCCATGACCACCTTGTCGGTCTGCACCTCGAAGAGTACCTCGCCCTGCTCCACCGTATCGCCCTCTGCTTTCAGCCAGCGTACGATGGTACCCTCTTCCATGGTCAGCCCCAGCTTGGGCAGAATCACCTCTTGCACTCTTGTCCTCCTGATCAGAGCGTCGCGCGTGGAAGAATGCTCGCGCGTCACTCAGCTGGCATCTGGCCCCCGACCTACTCACGAGGTGGCAGGATCGTCACCGTCCACGAACGATGATGCCTCCAGCCGGGGGATCTCCGCCCCATCGTCTCCCGTTGGAATCGGGCGTAGCCTCGTAATCAGACCCCTGCCCACGGGGTTGGGCCGGTGGACAGGCCCGGTGAGGCTTCGCTTGGAGAGCACCGTCTTCGCGGAAGCTACAGCGGGCACAGACCGGGTCAGCTCCTGAATGCTGGCACGAGCTGTGTGGTGAGGGTCTCTAGATAGCTGTTGGGCGGCAAGGACGGATCGCTTCCGTAGGCGAAGTCCACGATCTCCGCGCTAAGCCGCAAGCCGACGCCGTCGATGACGATGGTCTGGCCCTTCTCCACCAAGACCGCCTCCCCGCGGTCTTTCATCTTCTCCCGTAGCACTTCGCTCTTGTAGGCGAATTCACTCATCAATACCTTGGTGACCGTCTGGACGTTGTCCATGTCCGTCTTGTCGAAAAGCCAGACCTCGAACGCCGCGATCTTGTCAGGACTCCCTTCGCCCAGTACCTCTGAGAAGCCAACGCCACAGGCTCCGTAGAACTCGCCATCGGCCCCGTGGGTCTCGATGTTGAAGGATGTGTCGTACCCGTCGTCACCGAAGCCATAGGTTGTCACGAAGCGGCCCAAAGCTACGCCGCCTGGCCTCTCTCCAGGGATGAGCTCCTCTTCGCGCCCCTCATCGGGCAGCCCCGGGATACGCTGCCGCACGATGCGGAAGATGATCAGAGCTATCAAGCCGACGATGAGGAGGAGAAGGAGAACGAGACCACAGATGGGCAACATGGAACGCACTGTGGAGAAGATACGCGCCGTACCTGTCTCCGGGCTGGGCTCAGGGCTCGGCGTGGCCACGGAGGGAGTACTGTCCAGGACCGTCCCCAGGTACTGGATACGACGTTTGCCCTCCGCATCCCCGGCCTTCTCTCGCTCCTCGATAAGCTTGGCCAGCACGTCGCTGATCTCCTCGTTCCCGAAGCCCTCCATACGCTGGCGCGCCAGATCGCCGTCGGAGTTCACACTATAGGAATCAGCAACTAGAGAGACGTAGGTCTCTTTCTGTCCTGGGCGCAGGTCCCAAGGATCAGCATTCGTCCAGGTGACAGGGAAGAGGATCCAACCGACGACCATCCAGCCGAAAATGCAGCCCACCACCAGACCCACGATGCCAGCCAAGATAGCTCGCTGCCCGATCCTTGCCATCATATCTTGCAGCATTACCTAGACCCTCCCCCTCGTACAGAGTCTTCGAGCGTATACACAGGCATTCTACCACATGGTGCTGCTGCACACAAGCCATGACGCAGCGTCGGCAAGACACAATCGCCGGTGCGCTCTATCACGCTCCCGCCCGGTAGCCTGTCCCTCGCTCGCTACCCGGCTCCCCTTGCCTCCACACCTCTCGAGAGCCAACCGTGACAGCGCGCCTGCCGCACGGCAACCTAGATTATGTCCACCGCACTCGGTCCCATTCCGTCCTCCCTAGTCCAGTACCCTGAAGTGCTTGGCCACACCTTGGCCCCGGTGCTCTCATAGAACACGTTATGTCAATGTGCCAGCAACGTGTCTGCAGCCGCGCTGGAAAAGTGCCGGCGGTAGGCCGCCGTCTCTTCCAGCAAGCAGCGCAGCCTGGCAGCAGCCCCCTTCACGTCAGCCCCGGGCACTCCAGAGCCTGGAGCCAGGAGTATCTCCTCACCCTCGCCCTCCACTATCGAGATGTGGCCACGCTCCACAAGCCAGTCCAGACCCAGGCGCACTGCGGCCTCTTGTTGGGCGGTGGCAGCTGCCAGTTTGGCCAGGTTCACCCTGCCCTGGCTGATGGCGAGCGCTCTCTTCACCAGACCAGCCAACCGTTGGAGGAACTGCTGAGGATCATCCATGCCGGGATCCATACCCACGAGGTATACCTCCCGTGGCGCCACCTTCTTCAACACTCCCTGCAACTCCCTCCACCCCGGAGGCCCTGTCCAGATCACCAACCCCTCTGACGGCCCCAGTTCGTGTCGGTCTGCGCCCTCTATCTCCATCCTGGCAGCCGCCTCAGCCCACACCGCCACATCCCCGCGGGCTCGAAGCACCTCCAGCCATCGTCTGGGTTCGGCTTCGCCCCTGCGGTCGATGGTGCGCGGCGCCGCACGTTCCCGCACGGGCTCGACCACCGCTGTCTCCAGGGGCCGCGCGTCGACCCACTCGATCTGTAGCTCACGCTGGCCACGGTAGTCGCTTGCCCGCACGGTGTACGCCAGGTCGAAGCGGCTCTCAGGCAGCGACCAACTGGTCCCCTGCCACCAGATCAGCCTGGCCTGAACCCCATCTGCATCTTCGACGATCATCTGCAGATGCTCGCCCTTGCGACCAACTGCGCTCTTGCTGGCCAGTGTCAGATCCTTTGTAGCCAGCGTAGGGGCCGGATTGCCGGGCCCAAAGGGTGCCAGCCGCTCCAACTCCTCCACGAGATCGAGGGACAGCTCGGACAGTGATACGTAACCCGCGACAGGAAGCCCGGTGCCGTCCTCGACGCCCTGAAGCATCTCCGACACGGTATGGGACAACGCTCGTGCGAAGGCTGCAACTTGGTCTGGATCCATGGATAGCCCCGCTGCCATGGGGTGCCCACCGAAGCCAGCCAACACATCAGCATGAGCCGATATGGCCGCCGTGATGTTGCAGCCCGCAATAGACCGGGCCGAGCCCCTGGCCAGCTCTCCAGGCGGAGTTGCGACAAGCACTGTGGGCAGACCGTATCTCTCCACCAGCCGGCTAGCCACGATGCCGATGACGCCGGCCGGCCACGACGGGTGGCTGAGCACCAGAGCGCCCCCCTCCAGCAACGAGGGGTCCCGTTCCACCTGCTCCACAGCCGCCTCGAACACCTGATCGCTGAGCAGTCTTCTACGCGCGTTGAGGCCCTCCAGCTCGGTGGCCAGCATCCGGGCCCTGCTCAGATTTTCCGTGGTCAGCAACTCCACAGCAACGCTGGCGTCGGCCAGCCGCCCCACAGCGTTGAGCCGGGGCGCCAGGTAGAAGCCGATGTGTTCTTCGGTGAGCCACTCTGGGTTGAGGTCCGCCAGCTCCATCAGCGCCTGCAGCCCCAGCCGCCCTGTCTGGCGCAGCGCTTTCAGACCACGCTGGAGCAGGTACCTCACGTCCTTCCTCTGCACCGCCACGTCGGCCACGATCCCCAGGGCAACCAGGTCCAGATGCTGCTCCACCTCGTGGGGCCTGCCGGCCTGTTCGTAGAGCGCCTCCACCACTTTGTAGGCGCATCCTACACCTGGGAGCTCCCTCAATGGGTGGCTGCCGGGCAACATCTTGGGGTTCACCACGGCACAGGCATCGGGCAGAACGTCTGGCAGATCGTGGTGGTCGGTTATGACTACATCCACCCCCGCCTCGCGGGCGTAGGATACGGCGTCGTGGGCGCTGACGCCCGTGTCACAGGTGAGCAACAGTTGCACGCCGTCGGCGATCAATTGCTTCACAACTGGTAGGTTGACCCCGTGAGATTCGCTGGCCCTCACAGGGATGTGATAGCGGACCGAGGCTCCCAGATCTCGCAGTGTGGAGAACAGGACCGTCGTCGACGTCTGGCCATCGACGTCGAAGTCACCCCACACACAGATCTCTTCCCCTCGACGAATCGCCCTCTCCAAGCGCTCCACTGCGCTGACCAGATTCGGCAGGTCGCTCGCCGGGGCAGGCTCGTAGCACTCGGGGTTGAGAAAGGACCGCGCAGTCTCGATGTCCCCCAGGCCCCGTCGCACCAGAGTCTGGGCCACCAGCGGATGCCCGCCCACGGCGCTGCGGAGCGCCTCGGGGACCAGGATCTCCCGGGGCTCGATCCACTTCCTCACGCTAGCCCCCTAGTACTCAATCTCGGCAATCTGGTCGAAGTCCAGCGAGATCTCGAATCCCTCCTCAACGTCCCAGTCCTCCATCGCCTCGCCGAGATCTCCAGCCTTGACGCCACGTTGACAGAGTGACCGGTAAGGACAGAAGTTGCAGTGCCTCTTGTCCGCCGCGAGCTGGAACTCCTCCTCAGCGAGATTCTCGATCTCCTCGACGAGGGAGCTTAGATAGGCCCCGTCGTCCGCGTACTGCTCCGGGCCGTACTCGAAGACCTCAGGTTCTTCCGGAAAGCTGGCGAACCAGTAGACCATCTCTGCTTGCTGGGGCAGCAAGGGTCGGTTCCCGTTCAGGTGCGCGCCGCCGCGTACCAACAGGTAGAGGTAGACCCTGGTCTGTAGCCGTTCCGCAAGCCACTCGCGTCCGCGCCGCCGACGATAGGTCTTCCAATCCAGGATCACTGCACAAACTTCCGGCTCCACCGCCAGGAGGTCGTACTTGGCCACCAGACGATGACGGCTCATTGGGGCCGAGAGGACCAACTCCGGATAGTGAATCTGGGGGATATCTCCAGGCCCCTTCTCCAGGTAGTTGAGCCACCAAAGCCTCAGGTTCGCGTCGGTGAAAACCTCGGACAGCCGCTCGGCCGAGATGCCCGACTGATGCTGAAACACCAGGTGGTGGAACTCCACCCCTTGCTGAAGATGGCGCTCGTGCTCCAGGGCAGGCTCGGCCACGATGGCTGGCCACAACAGTCGCCGCACGTAGCGCAGATAGAAGCGTTGCGGGCAGTCTACGTAGTCCTGAAGACTACCCTGGCTGAACTGGAAATCATGCGGCAGGGCCATTCCCCTCTCCCTCCCAGAAGGTACGCAGTTCAACAAAGGGCACGGACTGTTGCTGATCGCCCCGTCTTCCCGTGTTCCAGGTCAGAACTAGTTCTTTCCTGGCCCGAGTGATTCCCACGTATAACAGACGCAGCCTTTCGGCCGCATAGTCGAATCGCGCATCGACCGTGGCCTCAAGTTCCTGGTACGTACTCTTTCCACCCAGGAGCGCCTCCAGTTGAGCCAGCGCTTCGGCCTCCAAGTTCAGATTGTCGCGGATGAACCACCTCTCGGAGATATGGCTGTCGTGAGGCTGTGCAGACGGGAAGTTGTAGTTGTTCACGGACATCAGGTGCACACGATCCCACTCCAGCCCTTTGGACTTGTGCACCGTGGCCACCACCACCTTGCCCCTGTACCGCTCAGGATCGAACCCCACGTCGTCCCCGCTCAAGCCCAGGAATCGCCTCTCGTTGCGGGCGACCACCGCCAGTTCCTCCGTCAGCTCCGGCAGGCGCCAATCCGGATGGGTCTCACTCGCACGCCTGAGGATCAGAGCCAGCTTGTGGGCCAGCGCCAGTTCGGCGGGCTCGTGGAACAGGTCCTGGGAGAGAGTCAGTAACAGCTGGTCGATGGGGAGCAGGCTCGCCCCCTGCCATCGACGGACCACTCGCCGGAATTCTGCCAGCGTTTCACGCCGGTGCTCCGATTCCTCTGACAGGCTCAACCCTTTCAGCCAGTCCCCATCGGCGCGGGGCCACAAGAAGTCCTCTACCTGGCGGCACTTGCCCAGAGCGCCCGCCGCACGGCCCACCTCGGCCCTGGCCTCGTCGTCCTCTCTGTCGTGGCGCCGCCACACGCGGTACGCGGTGGCCAGCTTCTTCGGCGAGGATGGGTCGGCCAGGTAGTTCACCACGTTGCCCAGCGCTCCGGCCGTCTCCCGCGTGGACCTGGTGCTGCGCAGGAGTTCCACGTATTCCAGGCCCCGTCTCTTCAGCTCCTCTGCCAGCTCGAAGCCGCGCTCATTGCGAGGCACCAACACCGCCACGCTCTGATCCTGGTGTTGGGGCAGCCAGCGCGCCAGGCTATCCGCCACCAGACGAAGCTCCTCCGCCGGGGTGAGCCTCTGGTCGACGATGTTTATGTGTCCAGAGGTATCGGGAGGATTGGGCTGCGGATCGCCGGGGGGCGTCGGCTCAATGTGGGGCAGCGCCAGGGCATCTCGGAGCCGCTCCACGTGATGATATCTCTGGGTCCAGTCGATCAGATGATTGGCCAGCTTGATGATGCTGGGCGTCGACCGGCCAGAGTTGGGCATCTCTCTGGGCACGACGCCCTCTTCCTTGAGGAAGTCGCGCAGGAATCGCGGGCTGGCCGTAGTGAAGGTCTCGTAGATGGCCTGGTTGGGGTCACCCACACGCACCCAGTTGCCTTCGCTTCCCACCAGAAGCCGCAGGATCCTCTCTTGAAGCACACTGCTGTCCTGGGCTTCGTCCTCCAGCACGAAGGGCCAGCGGCGCCGGAGCCGCTCCAGATACTCGTGGTCCAGTTCCAGGGCCCGCAGCGCCAACCGGATCAGATCATCGAAGTCCACCGCGCCCCGATAGGCCAGGGCCCGCTGATAGTCCGCATAGATGGTCAGCCCCATCTCCACCAGAGCCAAGCTACCTGCGTACCCCTCCAGGCGCTCTCGAATGTCTGCTGGGGTGAGCTCCAGGTCCTTGGCCTGTCTGATGAAGCTCAGGGCCACGTCGCTGACCAGCCGCGGCCACTGCGCACGGCGCACCCAGTCGAGCTGTCTCTCCTTCACCTTTGGCGAGAGAAACTCCAATCCCACGGACGGATTGCTCCTCAGCCAGGCCTGCGCCGCGCCCTGTCGGATCTCATCTGCCGCACGCTCGTCGACGATCAGGAAGCCCTCGGATAGCCCTACCAGCTCGGGTCGCTCCCGCACGATGTCGTGGGCCAGGCCGTGCAGCGTGCGCACCCTGTAGCCGATGTTGGGCAGCAGGCCCCGCTGGCGCACGAAGGTCCCCACGCGACTGGCGAAGTTGTCCACCGCGGAGTTGACCAGAGTCACTACCAGGACCTCCTGTTCCTCCTCGAGCAGGCCGCTGGCCACTAACTCTGCCGCCAGAAAGGAGAGGGTATAGGTCTTGCCGCTGCCAGGGACAGCGGAGACCCCCATCCTGCCGCCTCGATAGCTGAGTACTTCCTGCTGTTTGGGGCGCGGCTTGAACATCAACCCTTCCCCTCAGCTTGGACCTGGCGCAGCACTCGCTGGACAGCCTGAAGCAGAGGCCCCTGCTGCTCGTACCCCTGCTCCCCGAGCTGGCTGATCCCCAGGTAGATCTTACGGCGGCAACGACGGATCAGTCCCCGAGTGAGTCGGTGCAGGGTCTCCTGCCTGTACTCATACTCGTGCTCATCGGTCCACAACGCCCCCCGCTGCCAGTGGCGGCTCAAAACGTAGGGGTGGGTCAAGGGCTGGTAAAGGCGTTCCCACCAACCTCTGCCCCCGGCGTTGAGCCAGAACTGGTACTCCACCGGCCGGTTGGCCATGAGGAACGTGTAGGCGGGGGCCAGCAACACCGCATCCTCCGGCTCCAGGTTCCAGCCACGCACGTACTGCGCCGCGACGAGACCCTCCTGCACCACCTCCACGTACTCCTGGCCCAGGGGCTTCTCTCCCTCGATGGCCTTGTCTCCCACGACCCAGCGGAACTTGCGCACCGACTCGATGAGGTTGGCAGCCACCTCGCCCGCATCGTAGTGGCGGTGGAAACCGTAGCCGCTCTGAGAAAGGACCTCTCCGAAGAGGCGACTGAGGAAGTGGTCCAGAGGAACCTCCGGACTTCTTGTATACTCTTCCAGCCAACGACGCAGGGACTCGTAGGCCTCGCCCAGCACGAAAGTAAGCCGCTCTTGCATCTCCGGGTGAATCCGATCGAAGGAGCTGAGGGTAGGAGCTCCCCCCTGCACCCGATACACGATCTGGGCCAGGAACTGCGCCCGGACTAGGTCCATGCCGTCGACAGCCAACAACAAAGCGTGGGCCACGTCGGAGGAGCTGGGGCAGATCCCCCACTGAGGATGGGCGATGGCGGCCAGGGTGAGCAAGCATTGCGCGGCTGGCTCCTCCCGCAAGGCCCGCGACGGGCGATGGGAGCGGGCAGGCACACCCCTCTCCTCCAGCCGGTGTTGGAGAGAGAAACGCAGCGCACCGCTCAGGAAGGGAGCAAGTATGGCGATCTCCCCGGGGGCCACTCCCTGCTCTTGCACGAGTCTGGTGACCTCGTTTGCCACCCAATCCATCATCTCCGGGTGGTAATGATGGTATTCGTACTCCAGCACGGCCCGCACGTCGCCCTGGGCAGGCTTCGCTGGTCTGCCCAGGCTTTCCGCCAGGCGGTGTGCCAGCACCTCCAGATCCGGCGAAGTGACGATCGATTCCTCGAAGACCACGGTCTCGTCACACAGCTCCCGGAGTGCGTAACCACTCTCCGGGTCAGCACCGAGGAAACGGCGGTACCCTGCATCCTGATCGTAGATGAGGAGGGCCGACTGGCAATGGGGCAACCACTCCTTCAGCAGGTCGTGGGCGATGGGGGTGTCCTCCTCCACGTTGTCCACAAGCAGATGTGTGTACCGGTCCAGCAGGTAGCTTCTGCACAGCGGCAACGTCCACAGGTGCTTGAGAAAGACCTCGAGCTGGAGGGAGAAGTCCAGCAGGTTGTGCTCCAGACAGTGCTCCCGGAAGCGGGTCGCGCAGTCCTGGGCCTCGTCGTAGATCCGCTTCTCGCTGGGATCGCCCGCCCAGGCCTCCTTCAGCCGCTCGCCGATCTCGCTGTGTGGGAAGCCCACCACCGCCGCCTTGTTCAAGTCGTCCAGGATCTGGCTGTAGAGGCGGTTGCGGTCGATGACCAGGGACTCGAAGTACCCCTGCTCCAGCAGGGGCCGCACCACCCGGGCCATGTAGTACTGGGCCGTTTCCAGAGTGAGGAAGGTGGGCTTTCTCTCGGGATGTCCAAAGCCCGCCCGCTGCGCCAAGAGGGGCCAGAAGAGATGCACCATCCGCCGGGCCAAGCCGCCCATGGTGAGCACGGTCACCTGCCCACCTGGGGGCAGATCGGGGCTGTGCAAGGCCTCGTAGTAGGGCGTGGCCAGTGTGCGCTGGGGCACGAAAACCAGGATGGACTCAGCGGGGACGCCCGAATGGAGCAGGTGGAGCATCCGCTGCACGCCCGCCGTGGTCTTCCCCGACCCCGCCGGGCCTTGGAGAGAAATCTTGCTCTCCACGGGTCGCTCCACCACCGCCCGCTGCTTGTCAGTGAGCTGGAGCCCGTTACTCTGTGTCACGCCGTCGACTCCTCCTCAGGACCAACTGCAGCTCCGTCCTACAGTCCACACTCGGAGTGGCTCCACTCATTCTCGGCCAGCGGAACCTGGGTAAACCGGTCGTGCGCAGTGTGCGAGGCCACAGCTACGGAGAGTCTTCTTCCTGAGTGTCAGTCTCAACCACCGGGTACTTCTTGGCATAGTACTTGCAGACGAGACTAGGTTCCTCCGCGGACGCCAAGTTCCCGCCTGGGTGCTGCAGCGTCCACTGGACAGCAGCCTGAACGACCGGATGAGGGCAGTGCCGCCGATACTCGCTCAGGTACTCTGCCGCGGACGCGCCCAGGGCCCGACCCATGATCAGCACGCAGTTCTTCACGACATAGGGATCCGCCTCCTGCTCGACTAGCGCACGGCAGTCGTCCATGGTCACGCCGTCCCAGCGGTCCGAGTACAGCAGTGCCTCCGACGCCTTAAGCTTTTCGCAAGGCATCGAAAGATCGTCTTCCATGGTTCGAACCATCAGATTGATGGCACGATCAGGTACTGACGGTCGAACATCGGCCAGGGCTCTGATTGCGCAGGCTCTCACGTACGGAGATTCACTCAAACCGGCAATGCGCAGAAGTGACCTATGATCACCGCAGTCGGCCAAGCCGCAACAGACCGACTGAACCGGCACGAGGCAAGGCCGCTCCAGGACAAGGTCGGCCAGCAGAGGCGCAGCGTCGCCTAGGCCAAGGACGCACAGTCGATAGGCGGCAAATCGCAGACGCCTCCTCGCTCGGTGGCGAACGGCCCGCGTGCCCCCTGATTGCAGTAGCGTCTCGGCGCTATCCTGGCACAGCGCAGTGAGGTCATCCCTTAGCTGCGCGTGAGCATCAGTCCACTCCGGGTTGAGACCCGCGAATTCGAGGAGCCAATGATTATGCAGGCGGGGTTCTGACGGGAACGGGGGAATCTTCAGTCCTCCGCCGAACAACCCACGCCACCGTGATCGGTATTGGTCGATCTTCCTCCGGAGCCAGGGAACTGATACAAACAGGGGTATAAGCGCCAACAGTTCACGATACTCCCTGACGAAGCGCCACTCATCCCGGAGGTAACCGGCGATCGGTGCTCTGTCCAACTTGTACACCTGTTCCATCAAGGGCTTGAATCGCTTCCTATCCAGCTCCGTAAGGCAGTCGGCCAGGGACGTTTCGTTCACATATTGACCGCCAACCTGGGTGAAAGTCTTGTCTTCCGACACAACAAGATCGCCCAACTCCCTCAGTGCGGTCTCCAGCCGACAGCGAACATGGTCAGAGTCAACGATGTCGCTATCGATGGCGAATACCATGTCATCAGCATAGCGCGTGTACACAACACCTTGGATCTGCGATAGGATTGCGTCCACCTGCGACAGATAGAGATCAGCCCAGAACCCAGAGGCGACGTGTCCCTGAGGCAGCCCCATCCCTGTGGAATGCGGCGGCCCACAATCCCGACAGAGAAGCGCATGGACAAGTTCCTCTGTCAACCCACTCACGCTTGTGGTGCGGTTAATGATATCGACCAGCGTGTCTTGCTCTATCTTCTCGTAGAACCTCGTGACATCGGAACGCAGCACGCGGCGAGACTGCGCAGACTTATGAGTCCGCCTCAGGTACGCCTTCCAACGGTTCAGCCAGTACTGGTAGAGGAACTCGTCGCGCCGCTTGTTCAATCTATAGGCGTAGCTTGCCCGGCGGAACCTGTCTGCTGAACTGCCCACCGCCTGAATGACAGCTGCGGCAACGGCTTGTTCTTCGAGTCTGGCGACTCGTTTTGGCCGCGTTTCACCTTCTTTCTTGGGCACATCGAAAGGCATCGCGTGTTGCATGTTCAGAGCCAGCCAATCGTTTGCCAGCATGCTCTTCCGAAGCCTGGACAGATTCTCTTCGACGTTGGCGTCGAAAAGCCGGACTTCTATCTCATCCGTGAGAGCCTCGTGCGTGGCGTGCCGACGTGCTCGTGCCCAAGCAAGCTCCAGATTGTCAGGGGCGAGAACCCTCCGCCACTGGTCATCCCCTGCGCGGACCTTGTCGGCGACAACGAGCCAGTCGTAGTGATATGTGGTGTCGTGCCGAAGCCGACCATCCCGGCTTCGCCAAAGCGATGATCGTGGATTCTCGAACGTGAGCCTGCGATCCCTAACCCGGTGGCACTTCACATCATGCGCCACCAGTCTGCGCGACATGCCGTTCGTCATCGCCGAGAGCTGTTCGTGCCACCACTTGCCGGTAGCGGCATCCTTTCCCGACGTTACGATGCTCAGCAGACCTACGCTGCCTACGCCCCAGTCTTCGACAATCCCTGTGAGCGCTCTAGCTTCGGCCTCTCCGAATCCGGGTTCGCCCGGAGGCTCGCCCCCGAGCACCCTTCGTATTCCCTCCCAGGTTGGTGTGCTACCCCTCGCAAACGACTGTCCAAGTGCGCGCACGACATTTGACATGACAAGTATGACGATGTCCTTGTTGGACGGTCTGTGGGATCGAGTGAGTTGCCACATGACTTGTGGGAATCTCCCCTGTACCTGGTCAAGATTGACATCAATGAGCCAATCCACTAGCGACTGTGAGTACATGCCCACCAACCTGGAGTACAGGTCAAGCATCGCGGCGCCAGCATCAACACCAATGACCGACACTCGTACGGGGGACAACAGCCCTCCCCTTGCGAGCAGGAATTCCTGATACCTTTGCAGGAGCGCCAGCAATGCGGCGCTCGCAGCCCCGGCCCCGCATCCGACATCGATTAGCGTTACCGCGGGCCAGCCTAGCACGTTGGAGCCTTTGCCATCACTCACAGAACGCGCCTCAATGTCCGTGAGGGCCGCTAGGCACTTGAGACAATGAGTCGGAAACAACCTGTGCGCCTGAGCTGCCGCATTCTCGGCCGAGTCTACATCAAGATCGTAGGTCAGATTGTCAAGCTCGGCGAACGTACCTCTCAGCTCTTCGATCAGTACTGTGTAGGCATTCTCGAGGGACTCGCCCAACCTTAAGACGGATGCATCCGCCATCTCCCCCAAGAATCTCTCCACGCTCATGTGTTGCTCTCCCGCCCTGCGTTGGGCCTTAGATACCCGGGCCTTCTGACCGCGATGTGACGCGCACACAAGACCACTGGTGACCGTGGTCCCATCTCCGGCTTATGACACACGAGAATACACACCCTCTCGACAACGTGTGCAGCCAGACGAGCACCGATCGCGACCCCCACAAAGCCCCCAAATCCCAGTGTATAGGGCTTAGCCACATAGAGGAGGTGACACCCCGTCCTACACCATCACCACCGGCCCCTTCCCGGCCTTGCTCAGGATCTCCACGCCCTTCTCGGTGATCACCACCAGGTCCTCGATTCTCACGCCGCCCCAGCCGGTGATGTAGATCCCCGGCTCCACGGTCAGGGTGTTGCCCGGGCGCAGCACCGCCTCTGAGGTCGTGCCCGCTCGAGGGCCCTCGTGGACGGCCAACCCCACGCTGTGGCCCAGGCCGTGGCCGAAGTGTTTCCCGTATCCGGCAGCCTCGATCACGTCACGGGCCAGAGCATCCGCCTCCCGTCCCGTCATGCCCCGCTTGATGCCGGTCAGCGCGGCCATCTGTGCATCCAGGACCAGGTAGTAGATCTCCTGAAACCGTTGGTCCGGCTGGCCCAGGAAAAGCGTGCGGGTCATGTCGGAGTTGTACCCCTCCACCCGGGCACCCAGGTCGATGACGACAGGCTCTCCCTCCTGGATGGCCCGGTCCGAGACCGTGGCGTGGGCCATGGCCCCGTTGGGACCACTGCCCACGATGATGTCGAAGGCCGAGGCTTCAGCGCCGTGGGTGCGCATGTAGGCCTCCAGCTCCCAGGCCACCTCCTTCTCTGTCACGCCGGGCTTGATGAACATCCTGATGTGAACTATGGCCCCGTCGGCGATGGCCGCCGCTCTCCTGATCAGGTCCAGCTCACCCTCATCCTTGATCTGTCTCAGACGCTCCACCGTATCTTTCACGGGCACGAGCTCGATCTCATTGACAGACAAAGCCCACTCCTCGTGCTGGTCATAACTCACGTGGTGGCTCTCGAAGCCCACGCGCCTGATCCCACCGTCGGCGGCAAGGCGGCCAAGCTCCTTCCCCAGGAGGGCAGGTCCCGCTTCCACGATCTCGAAACCGGGCGCCTCCCTCTCCGCCTGCTCGGTGAAGCGGAAATCGGTGATCAGCATGGCTTTGTGTTGCGTGAGGAACAGCGTCCCATCGGTGCCGGTGTAGCCGCTAAGGTAGCGCCGGTTCTCCGGCTGGGTGATGATCATGGCCTCGAGTTCTTGCTCTGCCAGCACCTTGCGGAGCTGCTCCACGCGCGTTTCGTAGGAATGCATGTCAATGGTTCCCTCCTCATCGGGACAGGGATAACCCAATGTGCTCGGCCTGCTCGGCCAGCGCGCCTGACCCCTGCTTTCGGTTGTGGAGGCGGTTGAAGGAAAGACGAGGTGCGAAGAGAAGCTAGCCCTTGGCCCTGGGGTGGCTCTTCAAGTACACCTCCCTCAGGCGGCTGGGCGTGACGTGGGTGTATATCTCGGTGGTGGTCGGCTGGGCGTGGCCCAACAACTCCTGGACCACCCGCAGGCCAGCTCCCCCCTCCAGCATGTGTGTCGCGAAGGTGTGCCGCAGAAGGTGGGGAGTCACCTTCCTCCAAAGACCCGCCAGCTTGCTGTACTTGTCCAGAATCAATCCTATGCTGCGTCGGGAGAGCCTCCCGCCAAAGCGGTTCAGAAACAACGCGTTGGTGGCCTTCTTTCGTAACAATCTGACCCTTCCGTCGCCCAAATAGGCGCGCACTGCACCAATCGCCGGAACGCCCAGGAGCACCACTCTCTCCTTGCCTCCCTTGCCCCATACTACCATCTGCCCTGTGTCCAGGCTGAGGTCGCCCAAGTTCAGGCTCACCAGTTCGCTCAACCGGACGCCTGCGGCGTAGAGGAGCTCTATAATAGCCCTGTCCCGCTGCCCCAGAGGAGTGGACAGGTCAGGGGCATGGAGGAGGGCTTCGACTTCCTCGGGTTTCAGGTAGCGAGGTAGCCTCTTGGGAACCTTGGGAGAGGATACTAGCTCGAAGGGGTTACGTTGAAGCAGTCCCTCCTGGAGCAGGTAGCGACAGAACGACCGCAGCTCGGAGAGCTTGCGAGCCATGCTCGCCTCCACGTAGCCCTCCTTGCGCAGCCAGAGGAGGTAGCGGCGTAGCACCTGCCGGTCGACGCCCTCCCACGAAACTATGCCCTGGTCCTCCAGGAAATCGAAGAACTGCCGGATCTCCTGAGCATAGTTGCGGAGAGTATAGGGCGAGGCGTCCTTCTCCACCTTGAGGTGGCCGACATAGCGATCAAGCTGCTCATCCAGCGTTTTGCGACCACCCGTTTCAGCCATCAAGCGGCCTCCAGCCCCAGGCTAGGGCAGGTTACGCAGTCTCAGCCTCTGGAACCCCCTCTTCCTTGGGCACCCATTCCAGCACCGTGCCACACTCCGTGCACTTCACGGAGTCTTTGCCGGCTTGCGTCAAGAGCCCTCCACACTGCGGGCAGGGCTCAGGCACCGGTCTATCCCAGGTGGCAAACTCACACTCCGGATAGTTGGCGCAGCCGTAGAACCACCGCCCTTTGCGGGTCTTCCTCTCGATCAGATCTCCCCCGCACCGGGGACACTCCACGCCCACCTTGACCACGTAGGGTTTGGTGTTCTTGCACTCCGGATAGTTGCTGCAGGCGATGAACTTGCCGTATCGCCCCATCTTGATGACCATGGGGCTGCCGCACTTCTCGCAGTCTGTTCCCGCCGGCTCTGGCGCAATTTCCACCTTCTTCATCCCCTCCGTAGCCCGCTCGAGCTGACCCTCGAACCGGTCGTAGAACCCCCGCAGGACGGGAACCCACTCCCTCTCACCCGAGGCGATAAGGTCCAGGTTCTCCTCCATGCGGGCCGTGAACCCAAGGTCCACAATGTCGCCGAAATGCTCCACCAGCAGGTCGTTGACGATGAACCCCAGCTCCGTGGGATGGAATCGCCTCTCCACGAGCTGCACATAGCCCCTGGTCTGGATCGTGGATAGGATGGGTGCATACGTGCTCGGGCGTCCGATACCGTGCTCCTCCAGCGCTCTGACCAGAGTGGCCTCGCTGTAGCGCGGCGGCGGCTTCGTGAAGTGCTGCTTGGGCACGAGCTGCAGCAGGTCCAGCACCTCTCTCTGCGACAGAGGCGGCAAAGGGGGCGCCTGCCCGTCGTCCTTTCTGAGATCCTGGTAGACCCTGAGAAACCCGGGGAACACCACCACCGATCCCGTGACGCGGAAGAGATAGGGCATCTCCCCAGCCGGGTCACCCGCTTTGATGTCAACCGTGGTGCCTTCCACAACCGCTCCCGTCATCTGGCTGGCCACGAAGCGCCTCCAGATGAGATCATACAAACGGAACTGCTGTGGACTGAGATACTGTTTGATCGCTAGCGGCTCCCGTCGCACCGAGCTCGGGCGTATCGCCTCGTGAGCTTCTTGGGCCCCCTTGGCCGGGGTCTTGTACCTTGGTGGCTTGGCGGGGAGGTATCGCTTCCCGAAGTTCTCTGTGACGTAGCTCCTGGCCTCGGCCTGGGCCTGGGCCGATACGTTCACTGAGTCGGTGCGCATGTAGGTGATGAGGCCGACGCTGCCTTCAGAGCCGAGCTCAATGCCCTCGTACAACTGCTGGGCCGTGCGCATCGTGCGTCGTGCCGAGAACCTCAGCCGCCGGGAGGCGTCTTGCTGCAAGGTGCTGGTCCGGAAGGGCGCAGGAGGCATCCGCCGTCTCTGACGCTTCTCCACCTTGGCCACAACGTAGCTGGCCCCCTGAAGGTCGTCAACGATCTTCTGGGCACCTTTTCGATTGTGAAGATCGACGTCCTGGCCCCTGATCTTGTGCAGCTTGGCCCAGAAGCTCTCTCGCGGCTTCTGGCCCCTCGTCTCCTGCTTGGCCAGCTCCGCCTCGATGGACCAGTACTCCTCTGGAACGAAGACCTCGATCTCCCTCTCCCGATCCACAACCAGACGGACCGCCACCGACTGGACCCTCCCCGCTGACAGTCCACCTCGGACGCTCCTCCAGAGTAAGGGGCTGATCTGATAGCCCACCAGCCTGTCGAGGATGCGTCGCGCCTGCTGGGCATCCACCAGTTGCATGTCTATGTCACGGTAGTTGTCGAAGGCCTGTCTGATCGCGTCCTCTGTGATCTCGTGAAAGACCACTCTACGCACGGGGCGCTCGCCAACCTCTGCCTCCTCCACGAGGTGCCAGGCGATGGCCTCACCCTCCCTATCGGGGTCCGTGGCCAGGTAGAGCTCACTGGCCTTCTTTACTTCCTTCTTGATATGCTTGACAGTCTTGCGCTTCTCATTGGGCACTCGGTACGTCGGCTGGAAGTCGTTTTCGACGTCCACGCTCAGCCGAGACTTCAGCAGATCTCGTACATGGCCCAGCGTGGCCTCCACCCTGTAATCCTTGCCCAGGAACTTGCCTATCGTACGGGCCTTCGCAGGAGACTCGACGATGACCAGCTTGCCGTCTCCCGACGGCACCTCCGGCTTGGGGAGCGACGCGTGGGCATCGGTCTTGCCCATACGAAACATGTTGCTCCCGCACACAGGACATGTCCCTCTCGTGCCCGGCCGGCCCTTATCCGTGTAGACTGGGTGCGGATCCGCCATCTCTCTCTTGGCTTTGCACCGCACGCAATACGCCTCCATGCGTCAAATCACCTCACAAATAGTGCTCTAGTCCTTCATTCTCCAGCTTGTCCACTAGCGCCTTCACGTCCTCCGCGCGGTCCCTGGGACAGACGAGGATCACGTCGTCCGTTTCCACCACGATCAGGTCTTCCACACCCACCGTGGCCACCAGCCGCTTGGGGCTATAGATCAGAGATCCTGTCGTCTCCAGTCCAAAGTGAGTACCCACGACGACGTTCCCTTCGTCGTCCGCCGGCAGCAGATCGGCCAAGCTGGCCCAACTACCCACATCGCTCCAGCCCATCTCCGCCGGTATGACCACCACGTCCTGTGCCTTCTCCATCACCCCGAAGTCGATAGTTTCCTTCTCCACCTCCGGCCAGGTGCGCTCCAGAACCTCGTCCTCATCTTCGGTCCCCAGAACACCCTCCAACTCGGCCAGGCAGGCAGACAAGCGCGGCAAGTGTCTGGCCATCTCCTCCAGGATCACCGAGGCCTTCCAGATGAACATCCCGCTGTTCCAGAAGTGACGTCCGTCGCTCACCAACCGCCTGGCGGTCTTCTCGTCCGGCTTCTCGGTGAAGCGGCGTACGTTGTACACAGCGCACTCACCGGTGTGCTCCAACCGTTCGCCGGTCTCTATGTAGCCGTAGCCCGTGTGCGGCTGACGGGGGTTCATCCCTAACGTAACGAGGTGGCCCTGCCGAGCCACCTGTTCTGCTAACGAGAGCACCTG
>Ga0315539_1000707_pt1 | contig 25107 bp, 23 predicted proteins | sample SalMarSW160150MG_FD_203097 | JGI IMG/M metagenome (GOLD analysis project Ga0315539, IMG submission 203097) | Salt marsh sediment microbial communities from the Plum Island Ecosystem LTER, Massachusetts, United States - Salt Marsh Sediment SW1601-150 ... | reverse complement strand
TGTGGCGAAACGAACGCGACAGATATTTGGCGAAACCAAGCGACAGACGAATGAAACAAGGAAGGTAAAAAAATGAAATTAACCATTACGCCAACTTGACAACAGGCACGCTTTCAGAGATGACAAGTGCCAACCCCGTGAGATAAAGTCATTTCTATTATTTACAGCCTATCTCACGGGGTAAAATTTCACTTGAAAATTAAGCCATTTTCGGGTATAATGCCCGTCAGAAGTCAGAAGACGGAAGACAGAAGACGGAAGACGAAGGACAGAAGACAGCCTGTCCGGCGTAGCCCGCCTACCCAGAGGCTTGTCCGGCGGGCAGGCCTTGGCGAAGACGGAAAGACAAAGAACGGAGGACGCAAATCAAAAGTTCACCCTATGAGATGGCGGCTGCGCCTATCTCACGGGATTCACCCTATGAGATAAAGTCATTTCTATTATTTACAGCCTATCTCACAGGGTAAATCAGGGTAACAGGAAATCAGGATGACTTATGGTAGTGATCAGTCAGGTAGGGTGTGATGAAATCGCACCGATTATATTGGGATATGGAAATGGTGCGAGGTTTCGCACCCTACGTTCTACAATTACGACTACGGCGTACAATTGTCGAGAGTTCTCTAGCTCTCCGTAAGGAGTCCCTATGACTACCACAGGTACAAATCGGCCTATTTTTATGCAAAACAAAGCCAATTTCAAAAAAGCCCGAATTAACGTAAACTACTTTTTGCAAAAGGATTGTGAAAATGAACCACACCACTGTAGGCAGGGAAAACAAAGCCAAACAAAGCCAATTTCGAATCGGAAAACAGATGACAGAGGATAGTTTAGCCGGCACACCTGTGGTGCCGGGGGTAAATCACAAAATTATTATTTGGGTCAATTTGATTCGATTTTTGGAAAGCCAATCGGCTTTGCGGCGAATCATTTTAAGGAAATCCAAGCCGGTGAAATCGCCAAAAAAGCCAGTCGCAGCCACAGGCAAAACAGCCTCGGCTATCATCGTCTCAACCATTAAATCAACCAAGGAATTCAGCTTCTTTTTGTCCAGCCGTGCAAGTTCGCGGTAGCCGTTTAAGAATTGAAGGAGTCTTTCCTCATCGAAATAGTCGGGCCAATCGGCTGGATCCGATTTGCCGCCCGTTTGACCTGGAGGCTTATGAGAGGCAACTATCGAAAACTGGAGCATGCCGTTGGCAAGGTCGGTGACAGGCGGAGCAACCTTGACTGCGTCGAAGTCCAGTACCGCTGCAAACTTGTGTGCGGAAAAGAACATATTGCCCGGATGCCAATCGCCGTGCACAACCTGCTGCCGCCAGGATACAAAGCCGAGCTTATTAACGCGGATGCTCGAATCATTATAAAGGTCAAGCAAGACCTCAGCGGTGGTGAGCGATTGCTTCTTTGGACTGGTTTTTTTGCCAGCCCCGATGGTCTTAATATGTCTGCGGACGGCAGATGAATCATGGAAGCTGATTCGTTCAGGCTCATCACGCAAAGGAAAATCGGCTAAACAAAGGTGAAATTTAGCTAACTTCCGGCCGGCCTGGGTAGTGGCTTCGGGCGAGCCGTCGTAGCGGACGCCTCTGACGAATTTGAAGAACTCGTAAACGTGGTTGTCCAAATTCAGGATAGTATTATTCTCACTGCGGGTCGGTACGAGAGAGGCTAATGGAAAATTCTTATTGACCAGATGGGTTTGCACATCGTGGGCGAAAGCGACCCAACTGAGGTCGTCTTTGCCGCGCGGCCGACGTTTTAAGACAAATTTACCCTTTTCGGATGTCACGACCACTTTGGGGACGCGCCGGCTGCCGGCGGCAAGGGGCTTTACCTGATGAATTACGCCGATGTCGTAATGACTGAGGACGCGTGCAAGCTCCTCGGAAGAAAAATGTGCGCCGCCTCTGGGCATAGATTCGTATCTCGTCGCTGGTTATTCGTGGCGGGATTCCTGCAAAGGGGTGTCACTCGTGATGCGAATCCTGGGCCACGTTTGGATAGTTACGTCGCCAATTGAAGAACCATGATTAGAAAGAATATTGCGGCGATGACGCTTAGGATCAGCACCGCCATTCGGTAGCGAGCGATGGTCTCTTCGGTATAGGCGTATTCACCAAAGTCAACAGCTTCGCCTTTTCCCAACTGCTCAAGGACAGAAACATCAAATCTTTTGTGCGCTCGCAATGGCGGCTGTCCGTTGCGAAGAGCCTCCAAATCCATCAGCAGTTCCTCGACATTGTCGTAGCGGTCATGCCTTCGTTTGGCCATCATAATTTCAATGACTTCGGACACGCCGGCTGACAAAGATGTGTTTATATGGTCAGGTGGAATCAGCCTTTCACGCAAATGTTTTTTCATCACCTCCATAGAGTCATCTGCCATGAAGGGAACCCGACCCGTCACCATATTGTAGAATGTACTTCCGAGACCGTAAATATCCGCTCTGCCGTCGATGTCGATTTTGCCGCGAATTTGCTCCGGTGCGATATAATAAGGTGTGCCGTAAGCTTTGCCAGCCTCGGTTTCCGCCAGCTTGATGTCCGTCACCTCACGCGCCAAACCCATATCCGCGAGTTTCACCACGCCATCATTACTTATCATTATGTTCTTCGGCTTGACATCACGGTGAATCAGACCGTTCGCATGGGCGTGTGCCAGAGCATGGGCAACCTGAATGATTGTGTCCAGCGCTTCTTTTTCCTCGAAGATTTTGCCCGCCGCGATATCATCGGCCACAGTCCTGCCTTCAACGTACTCCATCACAAAATAGTGGTACCCTCCCGCCTCGCCAACGTCGATGGCCTGGACAATATTATTATGGTTGAGCTTGCCGGCAGCCTGGCCTTCCTTATAAAACCGCTCCACATACTCCGGATTCTCGGTGAAGCGCCTCGGCAAAATCTTTATCGCGACAGTCCGGTTTAAGCTCAACTGCGTCGCCTTATAAACAACCGCCATCGCACCGGCACCGAGTTTGCCGTGTATTTTATAGCCCGGAATCTGGTGCGGCGCGGTTTTGCTCTCTCTCAGCCTGACCCTCAATCGAGCCGCCTGGTTCCGCGTTATATAACCAAGCTCGACCATCAGATTCGCAAGCTCAATCGGATTGGTTTCCCGGCGGATTTTCATCTCCTCAACCGCACGCCGCAGCTCCTCCTTCGTGCAGAGACCCTGCTCTACCGCTACCCTGCCAAATAACGTATCGTAACTTGTTTCGTCCTTCATTTTGCCCTAAAGAAACTCGTCACGGCGTAGCCCCGACCTGTCGGGATAGCCGGGCAAACCATACGCCTTGAGCAAGCCTATCGCTCGGCTTCAGCCACAAAACAAATTCTACATCCGATAATAAAGCCATTCGAGCTAATTATCGACTTACAAAATGCCTTGTCTAAAAAAATTGCCGTTTCTGCTGCAAAGACAGAATTCGCCCGATGGCAAAATCGACCTTTTAACACCGTGAGTTTAGCAGTTTTTCCCCCGGTACCCCGATATGAATATAACAAAGCTATTAATAGAGTTCCTCGGCACCCCGTCCGAAGCTCTTATTTATCGGCCAATTCGCTGCCAATTTCATTGGCTTTCTCCGTTCGGCTTCTATAATCCTGCAAATTCCCTGCTAATACTCTAATCCTTTCCCGCTCCGGCTCGGAAAGCCTTCGCCGAGACGAGTTATTGTATATTATACACAAGCCGGCACATTTTACCGGCCTAAAAACCAAAAACTATAATTTATACGGAATTAAAAAGCAATAGTTCTATTTAAAGAAAGTCGACAGTTTTTAGTCGATAGTCGATAGTTTATAATCAAAATAACCAATTACCAGTAGCATTTTCTGTCTTCCGTCCCGCCATAGGCGGGTAAACCTCTGTCTTCTGTCATCGGTCTTCCGTTCTCCGCCTTCCGTCCTCGGCTAAGGACATTCTTCAAGAAAAATAAAATTAAACTTGAAAAAAGTCTTCTAAACATGCAATATAATCCTACGTAGAAATTGCAGATGATATAGTTTTAGGAGACTCAAGATGAAAGCTCGTATTTTCTGTGCAGTTTTGATTTTAATGCTTCATTGTCAAGTTTTTGCAGAGGTAAAAGACCCTGAAATGAAAGCCTGTGAAGGCAAGGCTCTTCATGTCAGGCCGTTTGATTCGACTCAGGTGCGATTGCTCGATAGCCCGTTCAAACACGCCCAAGATTTGTGCGTCAAGACTCTATTGAACTATGAGCCGGACAGGTTGTTGTCCAATTTCCGCACAAGAGCCGGCCTTGAGCCCAAAGCAAAACCTTACGGAGGCTGGGAATCACAGGCGCTCATGGGACATTCTCTCGGACACTATCTAAGCGCCTGTTCACTAATGTATATATCGACCGGCGACAAACGCTTCAAAGAAAGAGTCGATTACATCGTCGATGAGCTTGAAGAGATCCAAAACACAAACGGAGACGGCTACGCGATGTGCGTTCCACGCGGCAAAGAGCTATTCAAGGAAGTATCCGAGGGCAAAATTGAAACACAGAGGTTTAATCTTAACGGCTGTTGGGCGCCAATTTACACTCTCCACAAAGAAATGTCGGGGCTGCGTGACGCTTACCGTTTATGCTCAAATGAAAAGGCTTTGCAGGTCGAAATTAAACTCGCCGACTGGTTAAACACAATTATTGACGACTTAACAGACGAGCAGATGCAGAAAGTTATGTTCTGCGAGCACGGCGGAATCACCGAGTCACTGGCCGACCTTGCTGCAGATACCGGTGACAGTAAGTATATGGATATGGCCAGGAAAAAATTCCATCACAAGGAAATGATGGATCCGATGATTGAAAAAAGGGACATTTTGCCCGGCTATCACGGCAATACCCAGGTCCCAAAAATGATAGGCATGTCAAGAATATATGAGCTGACCGGATATGACAATTACAAAACCGGTGCGGAATTTTTCTGGGACAGGGTGGCAAATCATCATTCATACGTCACCGGAGGCCATGGTTTCAATGAATATTTCGGCGAGCCTGACAAACTCAACGACAGGCTCGGCACAAACACAAGCGAAACCTGTAACGTCTATAATATGCTCAAGCTCACAAGTCATTTATTCTGCTGGGAGCCGCGTGCGAGTGTCGGTGATTTTTATGAGAGAGCTTTGTACAATCATATCCTTTCGTCACAGCATCCTCAGGACGGAAGAGTTATTTACAACCTTACGCTTGAGATGGGAGGCTTCAAGCACTATCAAAGCCCAAACGATTTTACATGCTGCGTAGGCACCGGGATGGAAAATCATGCACAATATGGAAATTATATTTATTACCACAATGATAAAGAATTATATGTCAATTTGTTTATAGCTTCAGAGCTTGGCTGGAAAGAAAAAAGGCTAAAAGTTACACAAGATACGAAATATCCTGACGATGATAAAATAAAATTGACATTCAACTGTAAAGACCCTGTCGAGCTGTCAGTTTATATCCGCCATCCATACTGGGCACAGGCCGGCGTTGAAGTAAAGATAAACGGCCAGGCCCAGCAGGTGACATCCACACCATCGAGTTTCATTAAACTATCCAGAACGTGGAAAGATGGCGATGTAATTGAAATCAGGTTTCCGATGTCACTTCGTCTGGAAGCTATGCCCGACAATCCCAAACGTGTCGCTATTATGTATGGGCCGCTTGTTTTAGCCGGTGAATTAGGCCCCGTCAACGACCCCAACGCTGAAGATCTGCTGTATGTGCCCGTGCTGCTTACTTCTGGTAGGCCGGTCGAGCAATGGGTTAAGCCGGTTTCGGGTAAGCCGAACACCTTCATGCTGTCCAACGTCGGCAAGCCTCGCGACGTAGAACTATACCCGTTCCATAAAATGCACGACAAACGATACACAATCTATTGGGACACCTTCACCGAGCAGGATTGGGCGGACAAGCAAAAAGAGTACGAAAATATTCAAAAAGAGAAATTGGAACTCGAGGACAGGACGGTAGATACCGTCCAGCCGGGTGAGCAGCAGCCGGAATTGGACCATAATCTTCAATATGAGAAGTCAAATGCCCTCAGTAGAGGCCGGGGCCCGAAAAGCCGGCGTGCCTTTGATGGCGGATGGTTCTCGTATGATCTTAAAGTGATACCGGATGAGTCGCTGATACTGCAGATTAATTATCGCGGCGGCCGCAATGACATGGGATTTGATATACTCGTTGACGGCCAAAAAATTGCCGATCTGACACCGACACAAGAACAAGGGCGCAGCCTTACTACCGTTGATTATAAACTGGCTGATGAGCTTATAAAGGATAAAAGCAAAGTTACCGTCAAATTTGCCGCTCATACTGGACAGACTACAGGCTACATATTTGGCGTTAGAGTCCTGAAAGAAAAGAAGTAAACAGATTAGGCCTGCCACCTGCCCGGCTACAGCTCAGCACTTCGTCGAGACGAGTAGGCAGGATTATATTAATTAGGCCTTGCCCACGGCACGGGTCTGTGGGCTAATCATTCTACGAAGGTTGAATTTCCAGTTTAGGATTTAGTGCTTCGGATTTGCGCGACCTTATCGCGGTTTCTTCTTGCCTTTTCCAACAATCCCGACAATAATATCCCTTGTTTTTTAAGGGGAAAAACAATCCCCATCCCTAAGGGATGAGGATGCCACCCAATAAAATTGATAAATAAAGGGTGGCGGCTCCAAGCGCAGGATCACGGTCCCGATGTATCGGGACAGAGTTCGAGTCCGTCCTTGCCGGATGCGGTGAAGACGCACTTGGGGATGGCCTTTGACAATATGTGACTAAACACGTACCGAACCTCTGGCGACGGTCGGAATTTGTTCGAGCCAGGATTATGGTTGAGCTCACAGATGAACAGAGGAAAGTCATGTTTCAGCTTGGAAGACCAGACTCTGTTTTCGAATCGGTCCCCAGGCATGTTCTCGATCAACTTGTGCAGATGGGCTTATTGTACTACCGGTCAGAAAAGAATATCTACTTCACTGATGAAGGGAAAAGAATTTATCAACAGCTAAAAAAATGGGAGTCATTAGCGTAGGATCAGCAGCCTTGCGCGAATTGCCCAAGCGGTTGTTGAACCGTACCATCCTTGCTTCGCACGGGGCTACGCAGGATAAAACGACTGCACTCGGACGATGCATAAAGGAAAAAACAAATGAAGATTATTCGTTTTAACGATGCGGAAACTTACGAGCCGGAAAAGGATTGGAAACGGGCGAGCCTTTGCAATCAAGAGGACATCTCGATTGAGCATTTTGTCAAACCACCGAAGCACACCTCGCCATTGCACGACCATCCCAACGCCCAAGTACTTTTTGTTTTAAAGGGAAAACTTTCAATTATAACCGACGGCGGAGATGAACAAGTTCTTTCTGAAGGCGACGCTGCTTACATCCCAGGAGGAGAACCACACATTGTCACGAACACTTTGGACGAGCCTTCTATTGGCTTGGATATTTTTGTGCCGGGACGATCTTTTGATTTTTGGTTAAAACGTAAAAGCTCAGGGAGCTAATCTGCGCATTGAGGGAGACTCGTGGAAATATAGGACAGCCAATTATGCTATTCTGCGAAGTATCGATTTATCAGGATGTAGCACGAATTATTGGTTGGGGACAGCACAAATAGAACGGTGGGCTGAAGCCCACCCTACATACCGAGATTTTGGATGCTGAAGGGTAATATTTATGGAAAAAAATAAATGGCGCCTCGATGGCAAGCGTGCTATTGTAACAGGTGGAACAAAGGGAATCGGATTAGCGGTCGCCAATGAGATTCTGGAGTTAGGAGGGCAAGTTTATATCGTAGCTCGTAATTTTGATCTGGTTGAGGAGAGTCTGGCCTGCTGGCGCAAACAAGGTTTCAAGGCTTTAGGCTCCGCAGTTGATATTTCAAACGTAGACGGACGTGAGAAACTACTTGAAGATATAGCGCGTCACTGGGATAGGTTGGATATATTAGTAAATAATGTCGGGACCAATATAAGAAAGAAAGCTGTTGAATATTCGCAAAGCGAATACGAAACAATAATCACGACGAATATGCACGCAACATTCGATATATGCCGCAGATCCTATTCATTGCTTCGAAAATCCAAGGCAGGAGCCGTGGTCAATATTCTGTCCGTTGCGGGGCTGACTCATTTGCGGACAGGAGCACCGTATGGCATGAGCAAAGCTGCTATCCATCAGCTTACCAGGAACCTGGCGGTTGAGTGGGCCGGTTACAGTATTCGCGTAAACGCGGTTGCTCCCTGGTACACTCGAACCCCACTTGTAGAGCACTTGTTGGATGATAAAGATTATCTGGCGGACATCCTTGAACATACACCTATGGGCAGAATTGCTGAACCTGAAGAAGTCGCATCGGTAGTAGCGTTTCTCTGTATGTCGGCGGCATCATATATAACCGGCCAGTGTATCGCAGTTGACGGTGGTTTCATGGTCAACGGATTTTGATTTATCAATGAAACTTGTCTAAATAATAGGGACAACCAATTATTAATAGCTGGGGACATTGCACATAAAATGGTGAGCGTTCCTAATAAGCGAGCGTAATTCTGAAACAGGCGCAATAGTGATTGAGAAAACGAATGCAATGGCGTTGTTGAAGAGTAATCTCCACAGGACAGAAATGTTGATCGAAGCTATGGAGAACATTAAGGCCCGCGATCGACTGTACCAAATGGAGCACGAACATGATCAAGAGTATTCCAAGATGGTGAAGGCCGTCCAAGATAAGCGTTTGGAGGGAATCGAAAAGTCCTGTGGAGAACACGCCATAATTTCCTTGGCTACAGCTTTTGAAACGTACTATAAAAAATTACTGCAGCAATTGCTTTCCGAGCACCCAAACTACTTCCTATCAAGGCGCACTAAGTATTCTGACAGAGTAAACCAACTGATCGAAGATGGGCAATTAGTAACACATGAAGAGATCAATCAGGCACTAGAATTAGGGAGCCGTTTTGACTACTATGTGTTCTTCAAAGCATACTCAATCCCATTCCTTTCATCCGATGAAGAGAGCTTCATTGAATATGTATATCTGCGACGAAATAGTTACGTTCACAGTGCCGGGAGGCTGGATGCGAGAACAAGGGAGAAACTCGCGGCGACTTCACCACCTTTCAACGAATGTGCACTGAGCACAGAAGCGAAGAGACTAAGGACGAGGTTTCGGAGGATCTTGTACAAATCATATGACAGAATCAAAGCTATTCTCTCCCAGGGGTGAATTAGCACTCGGTGCCGCCTAAGAAGTCGCTCGAGGTAACGCTTCTGCCGCGTCGCATCGTTTCCAACGGCCTGTTAAAGGCGGACCAGGCAACCGTGCAGAAGATTATTACTTATTAAAACTTTCACAACTGCCTGACTGGATTGCATCTACCGTGTTATTTGCAATGTACTTTGACGTCAACGTATTTAACGCCCCATTGCAGGGCCTCTTCGTGAGTGTGGAAGAATAAATCAAGGCGGTTTCCACGGATGGCGCCGCCTCTGTCGAGCACTTTTATAGGCTGGTCGTTGTTGTAGCCTGCAACAATCATCTCAGCGCCGAAGGGATATTGCCGATCGGCTGCCGCGAAGGCGTCACCCGGGCGTATTCTGTGACCGCATGCTGTTATGCCATCTGAATATTCGCCGCAACACTTTTGACACGGGCAATAGGCCGTTACACGCATCCGTAAAGTTTGCCACCCGTCGGACCGCGAGGAAGACTCAATGCCGGATTCCCGGTTCTCGACGGGTACCGAGTTATGAGTATCTAAAATCGAGGGAGCATCGGCCTTTGCGGCAACCGTACTGAGCAAAGGTATCCGTCTATCGGCCTTTTTATATGCTATACAGAAGATACACCCCAACAGGCAGATGACTACTGCTAACATGATAGTGGTTGGAGAGATCGCTGAGTTTGGAAAAACTCTTCTAATACGTTTGAGCGCCGCCCTTTTCAAAAATACCCACCTCGCACTCAGATTGTTTAGATTTGCAGCCCGCCTCTGGCGTGATTAATCCGATTCCTTTTGGTTAAACTACCCCCCATCTCCGAACTATTGGTAAGATTGTATCACAAAGGCCGTTTCAATACAAGGAAATAGCGGCCAAGACCGCCGATCATGGGCTTTCGAGTGAAAGATGAAAGGTTTTATGGGTCAGTGAGGAAAAAATTTCGGGCTCCAATTCATAGGGGCTTTGTTAGCGCAACAAAAAAAGGCCTCAATCCGCCTCAGGCGGGTCAAAGCCTTTTAGATTCTGCAAAACAAAAAATTAAAGACTAAAATGTAAAATTGAAGAGGTTATCCCGACTTGTCGGGACTCCTTAATTTTAATTTTTATTCCAGTACCTGCACTTGTGAAAGGCCCGGCGTCAATAAGTTATACGTCAATATCACATCACCATCGCGCAAACGAATACAGCCTCGTGAACCTGAAGTGCCGATTTGTTCCGGTTTTATTGTGCCGTGAATGGCAAAGCCAATCCTGCCTTTGGCCTCTCCTTCGGTACCTTCCAGTGCTATCCATCTTGAGCCTAAAGGATAATCAGGATCACCAGCTTCGTATCTTTTGAAGGTATCCGGATCGGTCCAGGGAGGTGATACCATTTTGCCGCCTAGCTTAACAACCCAAAGTCCTGTTGGTGTTTCCCTGCCGGGCTTGCCCAGCCCCACAGGAAAACTTTTAATAAAGGTGTCCTGAAGATACAAGTCCATCGTGAAAGTTGAACGATATATCCTGGCATGAAACGGGCCATTGATGACTTTTATCGTCTCTCCTGCCTTGAGCAACTCAGGAGAATGAATCTTGTTAACCTCCTTGAGGATCTCCCATGGCACTTTGTGTTGCTCGCCGATTGTACTAAGCAGGTCACCCGGCTTGACATCATAATTGCTACATAGCCTATCCTGGGGAAATACAGTTCTGCTAAACAGCCATATATCGGCAAGCTCAGAAAGCTGCCGTTTAATAGCAGTTCGCTGCTCTTTGTTCATAGGCATTGACAACACCTGATTAAGCCTGTCACGTACTTCTATAATCCTGCCTGGTTCCGTATCAATCAGTGCCATAGCTTCGTCTATGCGTTGTGCTACCTCGGGATTGGGTTCGCAAGTACCCTCAGGTGTGATTTCAGACAACTTTAATTCAAGATGGGATTTTGGCTCCGGCGTTGATTCTACAGGCACGAACGAGCTTGTTTGGTTCTCTAAATTAGTGTTGGCTAAAGCTGCAGAAGTTTCGGCTTTGTTATTGCCCAGAAAATGACGACCATAGATAAAAGCAATCGCGACGACAATAATCACTAACACCGGAATAATGTTTGTCCGCTTTCGGATTCGGCCTCTTCGCCTGTTATAAGAACGAGAAAGATAACGAGCCATATCACTCTCCTTGCTATTTGTTAAAATACATTACTTTTTCATGTTCACACTTACACGTATCGGTCAATGCCTACAACTACTGTATAGTCCATAAGCCCACATTGCCCTTAGCTACCCTTGTGGATTCATTATGATTACCTCTACATTCTTTAGGCTGTCTATATCACAAGCAGGTTTTACCGTTATATCCCAGAATAAAGGATTCTCATCGTCCTTTTCATAGTGGGCCACCGTTCCTGCAATCACGGGGGTGTCGAGTAAGCCAGGCTTTCTTTGGACCCAAACCATGTCTCCGATTTTGATTGTGTATTTTATCGGGAGAAGCTGGAGCTTGGCGGAACTGTTGCCGGTGCCTTGCATTATTTTGTCCGCATCTAATTCTACTATCTTTGTTGCTATCCTGGATGTGGGGTCCGTAATTAACTTGACCTGGGCTGCGCGAGAGCTAACCTCACATATTGTTCCGACAACTGCATTGTTGGCAAGAACGAACTGTCCCTTAGCCAAGCCATCGTCTTCGCCGCGGTTGATAACAAGTCTGTCTTGCGACCTGCCATAGGCTGTAATAACATCAGCAAATACAAATTTAGAGCCTTTCCAGACAGGTCTATCACGGAATTCCGATAGCTGCTCAACTTTTTGCCGCTCTCGACGCAACCACTCTACAACGTTTGCAAGATGGTTCCTCAGTCTCAAGTACTCTCCGGCGCTTACCAAATCTTTATTAGAGAGCTCAAAACATTCTAAAAGCGATATGTTTCTGCAGATGCTTAAAGGCCGATGAAAAGCGCAAGCAAAAGCAATCTGAATTCTACTTGTCAGAGCCTGTGGGACACATAATAAAATAAGTCCCGCTAACAGAAATGAGATAAATGACGCGCTTCTGGCGCAGCTGGCTCGCTTCTTGGCCATATATATATAATCTGTTCCACCGGTTATGCGCCAATTACCACTTTTCATTACCACTCACACTCGCTACAGCCACCGTATCTTTCCACAACTGTATATTTTCCAGATACATGCTGGTGCCAAGAGCCACACAGGTCAGCGGGTCTTGGACTCTTTGGACCTGCAAGCCGGTTGCATCTGCCAGCACCGAATCCATTCCTCGCAGCAATGACCCGCCACCGCAAATGTGTATTCCGTTATCAACCAAATCTGCGGCTAACTCAGGCTCGACTTTTTCCAGTGTCGCTTTAACTGCATCTATGATTGCCATGATAGGGCCGCGCATGGCCTGACGAACTTCCGCACTCGTTACAACAACTTTTTTGGGCAGGCCCGAAGTAATGTCCCTGCCGGCTATCTCCATCGTCAGTTCCCCTTTCAGCGGAATGACGGAGCCGATTTCGATCTTGACTTTTTCAGCTCTGGCCTCACCGATCAGCAGGTTGTACGTTCTTTTAAGATGGTTGATAATTGCTTCATCTATATCGTTACCGCCAATGCGGATCGACTGAGCATTGGCAATATCGCCCAAGCTCATTATGGCCACTTCTGTTGTCCCTCCTCCAATATCAACAATCATTGAAGCGGTAGGTTCCCCAATGGGTAATCCCGCGCCGATACCTGCTGCCATTGGTTCATCAATCAAATAGACTTTTCGGGTACCTATCCGTTCAGCAATTTCTATGACGGCTTGGCGCTCTACCTGTGTCGTTCCGCTTGGCACAGCTATGGCCACTCGGAACCTGACCGGCCTGACAAAGCCGGGTTTTACCACGTCCAATCCCACGAAGGAGGATTTTATCCTGTCCAGGCTCTCGGCCTGGTCGGCCTGGCCATGCCGGATTTTTCGGATAAAATATCTCAACATCACCTCGGTGATTTCGAAGTCGCTGATTACACCGTTTTTCAAAGGCTTTATTGCGCTAATCGAGCCGGGCGTTTTGCCCAGCATTTCACGCGCAGCAAAGCCAACTGCCTGACCATTGTTCACAACGATATTGGTTCCTTTGCGAACGGCAACTACCGAGGGTTCATTAAGGACAATACCTTTATCACGAACACATATCAAAGTAGTGCAAGTACCCAGATCAATGCCAATATCCAGAGTGAACCATCCTGAAAGAGCATCCAACAGCATTTTTCATTCCTTACGTACCATACGCTATACACTAATAGAAGCTATCGCCAGTCACCGGGATAGTAAATGGATCCAAACTTAATGTCGAATCTCCTGCACAGCCCTTCCACCAGCGCCTCCGTCCTTTTTATCTGCATGTCAGTTAGACGATTGCTTTTACCGTCGGCTATAACATAAATGCAGATAGTCTTTCCACTCCTGGCTATTTGCGGTTCCGGGTCCGGCGATTCATAATTCATCGACCGTTGTTTCTCCCATTTCTCAGTTCGTTGAATTTGACCGTCGTCGCCGAAGCCGTTACAGATAATAAAATGACAGTCCATATCTTCGGGAGCAGCCTGGCCAGCTAATAATGCTGACGGTTGACTGTTGCCGAACCTGGCGCCACTATAATAAACCTGGATGCGGTTCCAGCGGTTGGCGGCTTGAGTAACACGGGAGGAAATAGCCTCTTCTACAGGGACGAGCTGACGATACTGTGCCAGACAAAACGCACCAGCGGGGGGAGGATTATTACCGAGCACCTTTAAAACTATCATTCCGGTCGTCATTGAGACCACTAATGCCGCAAAGACTTTTGCTTGCCGCGACCTTCCTGAAACCATTCGGCACTCGCTGCTATCGGCTCGTTGCTGGTGATTCGTCGTTAGGCAATTTACTATTAGCCAGCTCCAAAATCTTGTATGATGGGACTCCGCATTCATATTGATATAACCAGTCTTATAAAAGAGCCACTCTATGCAGGCTGCCCGTCCACGTACGATTGCTAAAATGCACCCCCAAATGTGGTATTTTTTATGGGGACCGTTAAGTTTACAGGTCCTACTTTATAATTCCGCCATTGACTGCTATCGGCCTTATAAAAGAATTACTTTATCTAGTTTATCCTTCTATGCACGATGGCTAAAATACATCCCCCAATTATGGCATTATTATGGGAACCATGAAGTTTGCAAGTCCTATATGAAGGCGGTCACAATAAACGGTGAATACAGAATATCAAAAAAAACAGGTGTTGAGTGTCGAATCGTGTATTGAGGATGGTTGAAATAACCGCCGGTGAAATCCGTGAAAAACCTTTTAAAGAGATGATGAGTCGAGCTCTATCCTACCTCTTTGTCCAACAAACTTCTGGCGGATAAATCCGCCGTCGGTTGATTCTCTTCCATTAACGGAGAGGGCGAGCCCGACTATGCTAACGCTTCGTCGGATAAAATTCTTTTCCTCAGAGTCGCTTTTCCAGACGACGTCTTTAAATATTTCTCAAGACATCTCGCTGTCCCCTCTGATTTAACTGAGATATAAGCTTCCAGTATCGCCGGAAGCCTCCACTTTATATAAATTCCCTGTCAGCCATTTTCAGAATGTATGTATACCACATGTTTCAACCTCTAACGGCTGTGCCGTTCGTAGCGCCTCATAGAACGGCCCGCCGTTCGTAGCATAGCGTAGAACGGAGAGGGCGGGATTCGAACCCGCGGTAGGGACAAGCCCTACACAGCCTTTCCAAGGCTGCTCGATAAGCCACTCTGACACCTCTCCAATATTGGTTAAATGGTAATTGGTAACTGTTAATTGATTATTGGTTATTGGTTATTATTTTAATCCTTTTTACAAAGTATCGCAAAGTAAGATGCCTTATTTTTCTACTGCGCAAGTATAACGACAGATTAAATGCCCTGCAATTGTAATCTGTTGCAGATTAGGATTTGTCATCAGCAGATTTTCCCGAAAAAAAATGAACCCCTCAGTAACAAAGATAGACTATTATAGATAGAAGTGGATAAACCAGTTGAACAACTCATCGATGAAATATTGGTAATGGACTGTCAAAGCGGCCGAGCCAAAGCTCTCGAATTGCTTGTCACGCGATGGCAGAAACGGCTCTGGCAGTATGCCTATAACCTAACAGAGAACACCGAGGCAGCATGGGACATAACACAGGAAAGCTGGCTGGGCATTATCCGCGGGATTGGCCGACTGGATGACCCCGCCAGGTTCAGACCCTGGGCCTACCGCATCGTAACAAATAAGGTCAACGACTGGATAAGAAAAAGTGTGAAAACAATGCAGGCCCAAACTGATTGTATCGTTGAGAAACAAAAACAGGGTGAGCTTGGCAAAGCTGAAACTTCGAGCGATATTCACAGTATCATGCGTCGGCTTTCTAATCAAAGCAGGATGGTTTTAACGCTGTACTACCTGGAAGAATTCGGATTAGCCGACGTGGCAAGAATCCTGCGGATTCCAAAAGGGACTGTTAAGTCACGTTTGCATACGGCAAGAAAAGAATTAAAAGAAATTTGGCAACAGCATATCGAGTGAACTAAGGAGCAATAAAATGGAAGATGAACTAATCAAAAAAATACTCGAAGATACCGAAGATACATACGATGACCCGAAAGAAGATACCCTACGCTCGTTGGTAGGCGATTTCTACGACCCAAAAAACATAGGTACTATAGTCTGGGTTTGGGGAAACTCCCTCGTTTTTCTCGCTCTCACTGCTTTTAGCGCTACCTTCTTCTTCATGGTCGACCAGACCAAATACCAGATTATGTATGCTGCTATGTTCATCTGCTGCATCCAGGTTATTATTCTCGCGAAAATCGTATGTTGGCAGACGATGCATCGAAACAGCATCAAACGAGAAATAAAAGAACTGAAAAAGTTATGGCGGGCATATATTGAAAAGTGAAAGTTTTAAGGAAAAATAAAATGGACGATGAACTAATCAAAAAAATTATCGAAGATACATATGATGACTCGAAAGAAGAGTCCTACATTTCAAACGCAAGGTTCTGGTTCACGAAAACACAACCCTGGGCCGTAATTCTCGTCTTTGCACACTTCTTCTTCTTTTTAGCTCTCGCTATTCTTTGCGGTATCTTATTCTTGATAAGCGACACGACTAAATACCAAATTATGTATGCTGCCTTCTTCGTCTGCTGCATCCTGATAGGTTATCTCATTAAGGTATTTGGCTGGGTGATGGGCATCAAAAACATCATCAGCCGAGAAATAAAAAGGCTGGAGCTTCGCATCGCGGAATTAGGTAAGATAGTCAAAGAAAATTAAATAAAAGAACTAATGCTTTTGTTTTTGGTCTGTGGTGTCATTCCCGCGGAAGCGGGAATCCACGTTGCCTAAGGAGTAGATTTTACACCCCAATTTTCTACAACTTCACACGGACAACGTTAGCGGCGAACAACGAAAGTTTCTTGCTTTTTCCAACAATCACGAACATAATACAATCGTCAGATAACCTCTGACAAAACAATAAGAAATGATAAGAACAGTCACATGTAACAGGCTGTTTAAGTCAGCAGGAAACAGTGACTTTTTTTAATAGCCATCGAGGATAAATGAGCGATCATCTCGAAGAATCAAAAATTTATAGAGAAATGAAAACTGCGAGCAGCCCAGACATGGATGAGCAGAATATTGGAGGCATTGCAAAGGTTTCCGATGCTAAAATTGATAGTGGCCAACAGGCTATCTCCAGATCGAAACTGACGCTGGCACTGCGAGCATTTAAACACAGGAATTATCAGCTCTTCTTTGGTGGGCAGATAATTTCGCTCACCGGTACCTGGATGCAGTTAGTGGCACAGTCGTGGCTCGTCTACAGGCTGACCGGCTCGGCGGCCATGTTGGGATTTGTCGGCTTCTCAGGACAAATTCCCCTCTTTTTGCTCGCCCCTATCGGCGGCGCTTTCGCTGATAGACATAATCGCCGCAACATCATTGTCTTCACTCAGACGGCATCAATGCTTTTAGCCTTTGTTCTTGCTGCCCTGACCCTTGCGAATCGCGTGCATGTGTGGCATGTCTTTGCGCTTGCTTCTTTGCTTGGTATGGTGAATGCTCTTGATATTCCGACGCGACAGGCGTTTGTCGTGGATATGGTCGGCAAAAATGATGTTCTCAACGCAATAGCTTTGAATTCCACCATGTTTAATAGCGCACGTATTATAGGCCCGGCTGTTGCGGGAGTGCTGTTGGAAACTGTAGGCGAAGGGTGGTGCTTCTTCGTTAATGCTGTCAGCTACATCGCTGTGATAGTAGGATTGCTGCTTATGAGGATTAATACACAGGAGCGTGTTCGGTCACAAGGATCGGCATTTGACAGTATCTTAGAGGGCTTCAATTATGTCGCACACACCAGACCTGTTCGGGCGTTGCTGCTTATGCTTGGACTGTTTAGCCTCTTAGCAATGCCTTACGTCGTCCTAATGCCGATCTTTGCCGATAAAATCCTGCAACACGGCGCAAGTGGGCTTGGCTTGCTGATGGGTGCATCAGGAATTGGTGCACTCGCCGGTGCTTTGACTTTGGCTACCCGGCAAGGGGTGCACGGTCTGGGTCGCTGGGTCGCTTTTTCGGCTGCTGCGTTTGGTGTGAGCCTCATCCTGTTCTCGTTGTCAAGATGGTTTTGGATCTCTGCTGTATTACTCTTGCCGGTCGGCTTCTCCATGATAGTCCAAATGGCTTCGTCGAACACTCTCATTCAGGTAATGGTGCCGGATAACCTACGCGGGCGAGTGATGGCTGTTTACTCGATGATGTTTATGGGCATGGCTCCATTCGGTGCTCTGCTTGCCGGAACAATTGCTCAGCATATTGGTGCACCGACCACCCTGATGATTGGTGGAGCAGTATGCATCGCGGCGGCAACCGCGTTCTGGCTGCGCTTACCGGCTCTCAGATATGAAGCCAGGCAAGTAATCATCTCGAATGTATAACAGAAACAAACGATCTTTATGCGTGAAGCTCAGTAGTCCAAAAAATAGAATTGTTAATTAAGCTGCTCGACTGTACGGGTTGTTCATAGTACGCTTAAAGTCTGTATGCCGATAAATAAATATGATAGTTTCAGTACCAAAAGGCTTTTGGCAGAGCGATTGCAGCAGAACCATTTCGAGTTAATATATAAAATGCATCAAGATGAATGGGTAATGGCACACCTTGGCGGTAAACGCTCCCGCCAGGAGACCGTTGAGTATATGAAGCATGCTCTGGCGCACTGGAAGAAGCATGGATATGGAATATGGATTCTCTATGAAATTTCAACAGGGCTCTTCGTAGGGCGAGGAGGTCTGCGAAATTCAATGTTGGGAGGAAATCTGGAGGTTGAAGTCGCCTACGGTTTGTTACCCGAATTCTGGAACAGAGGTTTGGCTACGGAGTTCGTTAAATCGGTTATCAAGATAGCATTTGTCGTTTTAGGATTCTCTGACCTGGTATGTATATCAACTCCTGATAACTTAGCGTCGCTGCATGTCATTGAAAAAGTGGGCTTTCGTTATGAACGAAACATTCTTTCCAAAGGCAGGCTTCATGTGCTATATAGGCAACAAAACATGGAGTTTGAGTGAGCAGCTATTGAAGGCCGAGGACAGGACACAAAAAACGGCGAATAATTACTATTAATCATAGACATATTTAGAAACAGTACGAATCTAAAAAGATGACAATGAATTGAGGAGAAAAATGGGCGTACTTTGGGAAATCGTACAGACCGGCTTAATGTATGGTCAACACCGAAAATCCAGCTCGATTGAGGACCGGATCCAGGCCCTTGAGGACCAGCTTCAATTGACGCAGAACACATTGCGCAACCTCGTCAGAAAGCTCGAAGAAATACAAGGAATAGATATCGATGGCGACGGCAAAATCGGTTAGACAATACTTTGTGCAGCTTCTCTCAAGCTGGCTATGATGTGATTCATAAAAAAGGAGTTATACCAACAACATCTGCTGTAACTCGCTTTTTCGAATTATGCTTTCATGTAATGTTCGCAAGAGCATAGTTGATACGCAAAATGGCTTCATCAATTTCCGCGGTGTTCTTGAAGCCTATCACTACAGCATCAACCAAGCCTGACTGCATAACGAAGCGTATGGCCTTCTCGCGGTCATCAGGATTTGTGAAATCGCCGTCTCCAATGAGTTTCATGCCGATGACGCCGTGGCGATTTTTACGCATAATCCTGATTTGCTCCATAACCGCAGGCAAATGAGATGCATCGCTCTCGGCATTCCAGCTCTCGACCGCGGTATCAATGTACGCACCCTGCGGATTGACCCGCACTAAATTGATGTCAACCCAATCCAACTGGGCAGCCTTCGCCAGGGCAGGCATCGAATGGCAAGAGATACCATGGGCAAGTATTATCTTCTTGGCCTTGGCCTCCTCGAAGGCATCCATCAGCCGTTTGTGACTTTCGTCCCAGTTGCCCCTGACCGCACAGTGGATCAGCAAGCTGTCGATGTAGTCAACACCCAACTCTTGACGATAGCGATCGATCACCTCCAGAGGCCTCTCCGGAATCCGTGGCATCTTGGATTGGATGAACAGCTTCTTCCTTGGAAGACCCTTAATCGCCTCGCGGATCCACGTGTGGGTTCTATAGTTTTCAGCAGTGTCTATATACGTAATCCCTCGATCATACGCATACCGTATCAGCAAATTAAAATTCTCCTGTCCCAAAGCTCGCTGAATGCTGCCGCCCTTGCTACCGGTGCCGATACCAAGCCGGCTCAGTTTAAGTCCTGTCTTGCCGAGGAAGACCTGATCCACAGCCGTTGGTGTGCATTTTTTGCCGAAAGGTCCAATTGTACATGAAGACAATAAGGCTGTTCCGGCCAAAGCAGCCGCACCCTTTATAAACTGCCGACGTGTGATGCCTTTTCTATTCATACTGGAATCCCCACAAATAAATTTAAGCAGCCGTTACTCGACCATTATATTATATGTATTTAATCCAACATAAGGTTATATAATACCAGCATCACATCAGTGAGGCAAACTCGCAAAAAGGGATTCCTAACGGTTTGCCAATCTCTGCTTGTAGTCAAGAACATATTCATACCATTCTTTCTCAATATGCTCAATTTTGCCGATATATTTTTCAAAGGCGTCTAAGCCTCCTCCATTAGTAATGAGTTGGCTAAATCCTGTTCGGTATTTTCCACCTTCATACTGCATAAGAAAATGTGTGAGAGTCCACCAATGCAGGTAATAAAGGTTGAAATATTTATTTACATCCAGACCACCTCGTCCTGATATGATTACGCCCAAAGGGATGATCGATAAATTATTCCTGTCTGTATCCAGGTCTCCCGATAGCGCCATCGAATTGAGCCACCAAACTGGATATGAATGGATGTCAATTTCGCCCAAACAAAGAGATTCATTGATTATTCGGCTGGTTGAAAGGTAACATGCGATACCTTCTTCAATCCATTGTGGAAGTAAAAGATATGCACCTTCTGCATTGAGTTGATGGGTTGCTTCGTGCATCATCCAATGATAAGGATTTGTCTCGCTGGAAGAGTAGTACTGGTAGCAGTACGGCCTGCGATAGAAAGCTTCTACCCAGCCGATATTTGGATTGCAGCGTCGAAACTCCTCCCGGTTTTTAAACAGTTTCATCTTCAGTTTTGGATGTGGCCGGACTTTTAAGCCCAATTGGTCGGAAAATTGCAGATAACCCTTATAGACTATTTCTGCAACCTGAGCAATCTGGTTAGTTTGCACTTTTGTGGCTGTAGAATAGATTATGTAATGCTCGGTTTCCTTAATAATTTCCGAAGACCAATAACGATAGAAATAAACCGATAACAAAACGGCGGAGGCAATCGCCAGATATAAAAGAAAATGTTTTTCCCGAGCTTTCAAAACCCGCATTCAATACCTAAGCATATTGTATGTGACTTTGCTATCACTTTTGTTTTTCCCTTGCCTTCGATCTGCCCATCATCATAGTACTCTTTCTGTCCATGTAAGAAAAATCTATGTAGAAGTATTGAATGAGTTGCCGAGAGACCTGTCCTGCTACGAGCGAAGTTGAGGTGGCTTGCACTCACTTTCCTATTTTCCACTTGTCTGGACAGCCTTACGGGAGTACTCCTGTAGATCAAAAACAAAAATCCCCCGGCCCACTCCAGCCGGGTCTCCCTTCTTGGCCACCTGGAAGGCCATATAGCGTCCATCGTCGCTCACGACTGGGTTGGAACCCTTAAAGCTACGGTAATCGGCAAAGAAGGTCAGTCGCTCGCTATGTCCCGATCCGTCCAAGGCCAGCTTGTAGATGTCGATTTCCTGGATGCCTTCGGGTTCATTCATGTGTTTATTGCATTCGACCAGCGTATATTTACCATCAGGAAAGATGCCTTCCGGCTCGTCATATTGATCGGGCGCGTTGGAATAGTTGACTACCTTGCCCGTCTCCAGATTCAGGCCGCATACCTCGCTTCCCTGGTACCCATAGGCTGAGAAGATCAGCTCTTTTTCGTCCGGTGGCCTGAAGTTCTGCGTTTCGAGGTCGCATTTGAAGGGCAGGTCCTGCTGGTCGAGAATCTTCTTCTTGTTAGCCAACTTGGCCTTGCCGTTATCATACACAATATCCGCCTGATAAAAGGCGTTTAGCCGGGTCCAGGCGATGGTCATTCTTTTGCGCGAGACGGCGGGACCTTCCGAGCAGTGTTCTCCCAGAGGCATAGGCGGCCCGGACAAATCCTTTTTCAAGACCCAGAGCTCGGCATTTTTTTCGTTGCGACTGTCCCATGGATGGGCTGCGTCAAATTGCCGGGCCCCAGACAGCAGGATATCACCATTGGCCAAGTACAAGGCCCGGGTAAAACCCTCATGAAAGAAATGATGTGTCATTGGCCGGATGATACTGGTGGCCAGCTCCACTTCAAACACGTCGCCAAAGGTCCGCTCCAAAAACAGGATGCATTTGCCGTCGTGCGACCAATCAGCTCGTTGGCCGAAATAGGTGATACGCTTGATATGTGAAGGCAGCTCATTCAAAGGTGACCGTCCAGCTTCATTTTTGGCGGCCGGAGTTAATCCTGTCAAGACAAAGAGACAAATCAACATCGATACACATATACGAAACATAGAAAACATTGATTATCTCCTTAGAACTTCACTATAGGCGAAAAGTAGTTTTGTTGAGTTTACCAGAACAGTCATTATTTCCAGGTAACATAAAAACAATGAGCTGACCCTAATTATCAATGAATTTATCACTTTATACTTATCTTAAACCGAAGAATCAAACAATTTCAATCTTAACCTCGTCGAAGGATTGGCTTTGTTTTGGCTTTGTTTTTCCATGGCCCTAAAACGGAAAATTTCTCATATTCTTTTTATATCAAAGAGCTTACGATAATTTTGACCTTACAAAAATTGGCTTTGTTTTGCATAAAAATAGGTTGATTTGTCGAACATTCTCGACAATTGTCGAACAGACCATGGCCACAGGTGCCATGGCTAATTTGGGAATTTTTGTGTTGTAATTTTACCTTTTGCATTTTAACTATTGATTTGTTTTTGTCCTCCGCCTTCCGTCCCGCCTCCGGCGGGTAAACTTCTGTATTCTGTCTTCTATTTTTTAGCAGGTATTATACCCAAAAACGGCAAAAAAACAAGCAAAATCTTTTCTCGCCTGCCTTGAGCCCATTCGACTGCGCTCAGAGCCTGCCCTGAATTCAATGAAGGGGTGAACTTTGTCGAAGTATCCTGCCTGCCCGCCGACTCGTCCGTCGTAGCTTTAGCGAAGATGGAAGCTTTATGCGAAGGAGGGGCGATGACCAGATTTTACCCTGAGTTTATCGAAGGACTCGCCGCAAAGTTTACCCGCCAAAGCTTTTGCGTAGGTTGGCGACTACCATCGGCCGCACGGGCTTAGCTTCTGTATTCAGAATGGGAACAGGCGTTTCTTCGTAAGTCTCTCTCTGTCTCACGACGAACATGTCCTATTTGTGAGATATTTCGCCTCCCGCTAACCCCCTGTCTTCTACAGAAACCAACCCAACTCCAGATCAAGAAATCCAGAATTCTTTCATCTGTACATACACGGGAATAAAAGCGGCGCCGAAATTCCTCAATCGCTTCATTTAACAAGCCTGTCTGAATGACTTTTGCATATTCTAATAGTAGTTTATTGTAGAACTCCAGATGATCCATGATTCTTCTTTCAAACGCTCTCGCTGCCGTTGGACTCCAGAGGTAGAACGCAGCGACCTTGGAATCATAAATCGGAAGGTGATTGTTAACTATATGTGCGAGTTTTGTACACGCCGAGAATGGCAAGACATTCCTTAACCTCTTGGTTTTTATCTGATAAAGACTGCTTGCTAAGTCGTGTAGCTCTTTCAACCAAGCTTCACTATTGCTCGGTGGATTTTGTAAGAGATTGTACATACGGTTAAAGTACTCACCCCAATGACGATCATCGAATCCTAGCCTGCCGAGCTTCCATGTTGTTACATAGGTCCGCTGATATTCGTTTGTCCGAACTTTTTCAGGATTCTCAACCAGAAGATTGAAATACTCTGGCAAGTATTCCGGCCTGAATCCTTCAGTCAAAAGCCTATCAATATGCTTATTGATCAAACTGTACATTGCAAAATCCACCAATCATTGTTAGACATTAACTACGAGTCAAGAAATCTAGTCGATGTCTGCAAATTTATCAGCTTTGTGTACTATTTGATTTTGTGGCGCTCGTATGAACGGATTAAGGTACTTTGAGGGTGTTTACATCTGCCTTCATTCTTAAGGTTAAACCTGGCCGGAATCTTCTTGCCAAGGATGCTATTTAATCCATGCTTATTTGTTCCACTATTCACTAAAGCGTCGTATTCTTTTTTAAGTTCTTTAACATTCTTAATCATTAAAAATACTCGATCTGTTATGTCATCAGCAATATTTTCGAGAACTTCTCGATTCGTTATTTGGTCAGAAAACTTTCCGAGAACTTTATTAATAAAACGATCTTTCGCTTTCACTGACATTGCTCCTCTCCTTGTGTCGAAGGGAACTTTGACCCCCAATTTTTTTTACTTACTCTAGTAGATTCCCCACCAAAAATTTCTTCGGCTGAATCTTGTTGCCATATTAACAAAAAACCAAGAATTCTTGTTATTAGCTGAATTTCTGAATAACAGGAATTGTTGCTGATGCGCAAAGGAAAAGGCCGATTCGTTGTTGCGAATCGGCCTTTATAAATCCTGGCGATGACCGGATTTTATCCTGAGCTTGTCGAAGGACTCGCCGCGAAGCGCCTGTCTTGAGCGAAGTCGAAGGAACTACCATCGGCCACACGGGCTTAGCTTCTGATTTCTGCTTCTTTCCTATGCTGAAATAGATTCTTTTGTTCGAATTCGCTTGTGTTTAATGCCTATTAGACTGTCAATCGATAAATCCTCATCTATCAAGGGCCAATGTATCCCGTAGCCTGATGGAGAAACTTCATAATTTTCTCTCTCAGCATGCGACGCATTAGCAAGCCTTTTTGAAATATCGGCTAACGGAAATGAATATTTCCTACCATCAACTTTTAAAATCAATTTCTCTTTAACGAAAGAAACTTTTTCAATTTTGTGACATTTATTCATTATTTAACCTGTCTTTGAAACCTGTTCCATTCCTGCTCAATGAACTCAAAATATTCAAAAATGATCTTCTTTACATCTCGTTTGTCCTTATTATTCATATTATAACTGTAGGGTGTAGTTTCCGTTTTACGTAAAATATGATAAAAATTGGACTCCGTTGCTTATACTATAAGTAATTGTAACAAAAATAGTTAAGCAAATTAAAAGGAGTCCAAAAATGATTAT
>Ga0315539_1000702_pt1 | contig 25192 bp, 16 predicted proteins | sample SalMarSW160150MG_FD_203097 | JGI IMG/M metagenome (GOLD analysis project Ga0315539, IMG submission 203097) | Salt marsh sediment microbial communities from the Plum Island Ecosystem LTER, Massachusetts, United States - Salt Marsh Sediment SW1601-150 ... | reverse complement strand
GAAGACGAAAGGAAAGCCGAATTGTCCCCATATCCAGCCAGCTTCGAGGAGCGTAGTCACCAGAAACATCAGCCCCGCCACATAGAGGGCAAGGGCGTAACCAGTTTGGTCTACTCGTAACTTGCGGTGCCATATCTGCCGGCTGATTCGAAACTGATTGATGAAAAGGGCGATCAGCGCTGAAGCCCCCACAATCCCGGATTCGGCCAAATAGTGCAGGAATAGGTTGTGCGCTGACAGACCGCGTATGTACAGGTTCAGGGGGTGCATATGCAAGGAGGGGAAAATCTGGGAAAAGGTCCTGAAGCTACCCGGCCCCACTCCGAGAATGGGGTGATGGGAAAAGGCCATCAGCGCTGAGCGCCATAGCTCCAGTCTTCTTTGGAAGGTGTCGGTCGGCGTAAGTGCTAATGCTGATTCGAAACGCGATGAGATCCCACCGAAGACCTCAGGTATAAGGATAATGGCCACCGCCGTTAGCGAGATAGCGGTAAGACACAAGATTGTTATGCGTCTCTTGACTGGAAGCGGCGAAGCAGCGCTTATCGGGGTTTCTTCTGCGGAACCTTGTGTTGGCTCCATTCGATGGGCACGTGCGAACGATAAGATAAGTGCAACAGCAGCGCCAAAAGCAGCGAAAATCAGCGAAGCGCGCGACTGTGTTGCCACCAAGCTGCTGAAAACTAGCAGCGAACCAAGAAGATACTTTGCTCCCCGACCGACTTTCGACCAGATAAACAACGCCAGACCCATCGGCAGAGTGAGCATAGCGAGGTCATCATAACGGCCTGTGCCAGCTAAGCCGAATGACCGTACCTTGCCTGCTGAGGCAATGAAAGGTACTACCACTATCACGGAATGGAAGACGCACACCCAGAAAAAGAAACGCACCAGATGCTCAACATCGACCTTGGCTGCCAGGCGGTAAAGTGACAGGAAAGTTACTGTCAGGAACGTGATTCTGGCAAGGGGACGCAGAGAAACAACTGGATCATACCCGAAAACGGCAGCAATGGAAACAGCAGTTACCAGAAAAACGAAATTGAGAAACAGGCGTGGAAACCGTTGCGGGAGTTTGTCACTCATCAACAGATCCAATGCCGCAGCAGCGATGACAACGAGAGCGCTGATATCAGCCAGGAAAATTGGAATCTCGCGATCGATCGCCACCATGACGAAAAAACAGAGAACATACTGGTACAAAGCCCACCGTGGCTGTGTCACAATCAAAACCGCTGCCGGAATGGCAAGTAGCGTCAGGATAATCGGATATTGCTCTGTTAGTAACAGATAGACAATAAGTGTGATTAGAGCCAGAAGGAAGATCACAAGATAACTGATGATGACAGGCTTGTTGAAATACTTCGTGCTGCCTTGCAGTACCCGGCTGTTCATGCGCGGAAAATATGAAAATCCCGGCGGCAAGTCAATCCGTCCAGAGAAAGCAGTGAGTCATCTCTCTCGGATGGATTGCTTTTTCTTTGGTCTGGCTTTGTCCTTGCGCTTAAGACAAATGTTTGTATAATGCCGTACCTACAACCCAAAGACAAAGGATGACGGCGTGAGAATGAAGTTATTGGTAGTACTCGTGTCTGTGTTGAGCATTGGTCAGACGTTGTTTGCTGAAAACCGGGTGAAGTACACCTTAGCCCCGCAGGTTTGGCAAAACTTCGGGTACACTGAGTACATCATGGATATATCTGTTCCCACTGACAGCGGGCTGCTGGAACTCAAAAGTGAGCTGGAGTTTCCACTCGATGTGGTTATGGCCGGCGTCACGGTGGGTTTTCACTCAACGAGAGTTGGACTGTATGCCTGGTCGATGGAGGGCGGGTACTTCACAAACTTGGAAGATCCCGGTGGAGTTATGAAAGATCACGACTGGGGTACTCTGGAGTGGGGGCAGGATGCGGAGAAGTTTTCCTACACCGAATCTCGAGCAGAGATGAAGTCAACCCTGATAACCGCCGAGGCGTCTTTGCGTGTTTTGCACAAAAGGAGTTTTAATCTGGATCTGTGGGGAGGGTTCAGGTACCAGAAGATCGAGCAGGATATAATTGGATTCGAGGGTTGGCAGCTCGATTCGAATCTCGTCCCTCAAGATATATCAAGCACTGAGAGGGGCGTATTTTACAGGGTGACATACAAAGTCCCTCACCTGGGTCTGCGATCAGGTGTAAAACTTGGTGAGTATACTGACCTGGATGCCAAGGCGGCATTTGCACTGGTGTGGACCTCCGATTTCGATGACCATCTGCTCCGCAAAAAGACCGCCACGGCGGATATCTCGGGCCACGGTTTCATTTCGAGTGTGGGTGCTCGTTATCTGGTTCCGGCTGGGGGGAGAGTTCAACCATTTTTTGAACTCGTAGCCGGCATTCTGTATTTCCACGCGTCCGGCAGCCAGAAACAGCGCTGGTATGGGGATGACCCAATCACAGAGGATGACGACACCGGATTAAGCATTTCCGGTATACCCCATGAAATAAACAGCCGGCAGGCAAGTGTTGGTGTAAAGGTGGGAGTGGCTTTTTGATTTGTAGGCCTAAGGCTCTGTTCATTCTTCGACTCCGCTCAAAGTGATAGATCAACCTGCCTTCAAAAAGTGATTTCCGGTTTCAGTTTTCCCCTTTCTCTGTTCGCCCCGATAGATTATATTACCGGTTGACCTTTTTGGGACGGAAGATGCCAGTCAACGATAAGTATCGAAAAAACAGGGAGTTCCTGTACATAAAAGGCGCTCGGGAACACAACCTCAAGAATATCGATGTAAAGATCCCACGCAATACCCTGACGGTGATAACCGGTCTGTCCGGTTCCGGCAAAAGCTCGCTGGCCTTTGACACGATATACGCCGAGGGGCAGCGCCGCTATGTAGAATCGCTTTCAGCCTATGCCCGGCAATTCCTGGGGCTGATGGAAAAGCCGGATGTTGATTTCATCGAGGGTCTATCACCGGCCATTTCGATTGAGCAAAAGGGTACCCCTAAAAATCCCCGCTCCACCGTTGGCACGGTGACGGAAATCTATGATTACCTTCGCCTGCTTTTTGCGCGCGTTGGAGTGCCACACTGTGTCAAGTGCGGCCAACCGATTACCCAGCAGACCGTGGAGCAGATTGTTGATTCGGCGTTGAGCTTTGAAGAAGGAACTCGCATGATGGTGTTGGCCCCCTTGGTGCGAGGCAAGAAGGGAGAGCACCGCGAGATCATTGAACAGGCACAGCGGGAAGGTTTTGTGCGGCTGCGAGTTGACGGCGAGATCATCGAATCCGACTCGGATATTGAACTGGACAAAAAGAAGAAACATACAATCGAAGCTGTCGTCGATCGTCTAGTGGTGAAAACCAAGTCGAAACGCAGGCTTGCAGACTCGGTAGAAACGGCCGTCAAGGTTGGACAGGGTACAGTGTTGATTAATATCAAGGGTAAGGATCTGCTTTTTTCCGAGCAGTTCGCTTGTTTGAACTGCAATATCAGTTATGAAGAACCGAGCCCGCGCCTGTTTTCATTCAATTCTCCTTTTGGGGCCTGTCCTACCTGCGATGGCCTGGGACAGAAGATGGAGATTGACCCCGGACTGGTCGTGCAGGATCCGTCATTGTCGATAAATGAAGGTGCCATTCGTCCCTGGGGTGGGGCTGATATGCCAAACTGGTACCGCTATATGCTGAGAGGGCTGGCCGATCATTACGGCTTCAAGTTCTCCACTCCTTTCAACAAGCTGACACAGAGAATCCAGCAGGTAATCCTCTATGGTTCAGGTAGAGAGGAGATTACCTTTCGGTACGAGCATACTTCTGGCAAGGGAAAGGGGTCAGGTGTGTATAGCTCGACCTTCGAGGGAGTCATTCCCCATCTCAGACGGCGCTATCGGCAAACCGAGTCGAGCGGAGTACGTCAGTGGATAGAGAATTACATGTCGATTTCCCCCTGCCCCACTTGTAAGGGCGCCCGGCTCCGACCGGAGGCCTTGGCTGTCATAATCGACCGGGAAACGATCGACAGTGTCGCCGATATGTCTGTCAAACAGGCGACCAGGTTCTTCAAGAATATAAGGCTCAGCAAACGGCAGCATCTTATTGCCCGGCAGATTCTGAAAGAGATCCGCGAACGGCTGGGGTTTCTGTCCGCGGTCGGGCTTGATTACCTCACCCTCAGCCGGACGGCGTCGACCCTGTCCGGCGGGGAAGCGCAGAGGATTAGGCTGGCAACTCAGATCGGCTCGCGGCTAATGGGTGTACTGTACATACTGGATGAGCCTTCCGTAGGGCTGCACGCGCGTGATAACCGCAGGCTGCTCAACACGCTGACGGAGCTACGCGACATCGGGAATACGGTCCTGGTTGTTGAACATGATCGGGAGACTATTGAACAGGCTGATTTTGTCGTTGACCTTGGGCCTGGCGCCGGTGTTCACGGCGGAGAGGTGGTAGCCGTGGGAAAACCGAGCACCATCAAAAAATGCAAGACGTCAATTACCGGGCAGTATCTGACCGGAGCCAGGCATATCGAAACGCCGAAGGTCCGCCGTAACCCAAACGGCAAAGTAGTCCGTCTTGGAGGCGCCGCCGGCAACAACCTGAAGAGTGTTGAAGTGGAGATTCCGCTGGGTATGTTTGTCGTAGTGACGGGTGTCTCCGGCTCGGGGAAGTCTACCCTGATTAACGAAACGCTGTACCGAATCCTCGCGCGCCACTTCTATGCCAGCCGCACGATGCCGCTTCCGTATAAGCGCATTGTTGGGCTTGAAAACATTGACAAAGTCATTGACATCAACCAGTCGCCTATAGGTCGCACGCCTCGTTCCAATCCCGCCACCTATACGGGCGTGTTTACGTATATTCGAGATCTGTATGCCGGACTTCCCGAATCACGGGCCCGAGGCTACCTGCCGGGTCGATTTTCTTTCAACGTCAGGGGAGGACGATGCGAAGCTTGCCAGGGGGATGGGATTATTAAGATTGAAATGCACTTCCTGCCCGACGTTTATGTCCCGTGCGAAGTGTGCAAGGGGAAACGCTACAGTCGCGAGACGCTGGAGATTGCCTTCAAGGGGAAGTCAATCGCTGATGTCCTCGATATGACGGTCGAGGAGGCGCTGGCATTCTTTGAAAACATCCCGCGCATCAAGAAGAAGTTGATGACGTTGTACAGAGTCGGGCTTGGCTATATCCGCTTAGGCCAGCAGGCAACCACTCTGTCGGGGGGGGAGGCGCAACGCGTCAAACTGGCGACCGAGCTCTCGAAAATGGCCACTGGGCAGACGCTGTACATCCTTGACGAACCGACGACCGGTCTGCACTTCGAAGATATCCGCGTGTTGCTGGCGGTACTGGAGGAACTGGTTGATCGGGGTAACACAGTGGTGGTGATTGAACACAACATGGATGTTATCAAAACCGCTGATTGGATAATTGACCTCGGCCCGGAGGGAGGCGACGACGGTGGCCGTATCATCGCCACCGGCACCCCGGAGGAAGTGGCTGACAACAAGACCTCGTATACGGGGCAGTATTTGGATAGGATTCTGAATGGGAACACAAAAAATAGTAGAATAGGGGTGAAATCAAATGTCACAGTTCGATAAACAGAGGGAAAGGCCGTTCCAACTATTGCTATTTATTTTTTCCCTACTTGGCTCGGCACTGGCGTGGCTTGTACCTCTACTAAGCAGAGAACAGGTGTTTTCGCCCTTTCAGTCGGGTGCGATAACAGTCTTTTTAGCACTGTGTCTCTTCACAATCTTGGTTATTATCGTTCCACCTATTTTTCGTTGGGCACAAAGGGTGGTTTGTTACATCAAAACGAGAAAAAGCGAGTGTACCGTACTGAGGGGGCTAAATGTATTAGTGGATGAGTTGAATGAGCTTTTTGATCCGAATCTCACGCATTCTCTCCTTTATCTCATTCGAGATTTGTCCTCAATATATATTAAGAACCGTGAAATTCATTCTCAACTCAAAGTTATCTCCGAAAAGCTGAACATATTAAGTGATTGGAGTGGTCTGCTCGTGGACTCGTTGAAAAAGCCAGGTATCATTCACGAAGAGCATCGATTCCAAAGCACAATTCACGATGTGACGAGATTTCATTATTCGCTCGGGGACGTAGTTCGAGAATTAAACGCTATCGATTTGTTTAGTGATTCCAATCGGCCTCGCAATAAACAGACTGAAGGCATAGTGGTTGGTAAGTACAATCATTTTATCAGTAGACTTGAAGAAACTATTAATAGTGCAAATAAGCTTGGCACTAACTTGCCATCGCCAAATTTTACAAGGCTTGAACTCAAATGAGGCTGTATGCTGATCACGTGTTCTGCAATGCAGAAGACCGTCAGCAGATGTGGGCATCTGCCGCCCACGGGAACTCCGCGTAGCGGCGGGCTTTATGTCCGCCGTTAATCGGTGGGAGACAAGCCCCCACCCTACGCGAGACAAGACAGTTACCTTTTAAGACAGCCCCTCCACATCTGCCCGCCACAAAGCTGGCAGTAGATTTTGGCCATCGATCATTGGTTGCGAGTTTGTTGTCATCTTGTCCGTTAAAACTGTGTTGGCTGGTGGATTATGAGCGCTGTATTTCAGCCTTGGCCCTCTTCCGGAGAGTCTGCTATCTTTGCCTGGAGGCTGTGTGAATATGTCGAGTTATTGCATATCCGGTGGCAGCAGCTTTCGTCAAAGTAGGAAAGCTGGCTGTTCAATAATTGAACATAACAGCCGGCCAATATTCCTTGGAGACCGGTATCATGGCTTCTATCAATAGGATAGCCTTAACGTGGAATGACCTGTCGGTTTGTCGACTCGGGGCACAAACTTTGCTTCCATTACCATAGACTGAACTTGGTGCTAAACCACACCATGTTTGTTAGACCAGACCCCTGACTCACCACCAGGGGTCGTTTTTTTTGGCAAGACCACATTCAGAATAGCCCCCCTCTAATTGATCTTCCCGGATTGGTTCTTTATTATAAATCCATTGACCCCCGAGGTTTGTAGTCGTAGATTTTTTAGTAAATGAGAAAGAGATTAAGAATATTTGCGGCAATAGTCATAGTTGTCCTGGTGGCCATTGCCGGTTTCTACGTGTATGACAGCCTGAGAATCCCTACATCCGCCAAAAAGAAAGCTGAGATCATTCATCTGGAGGACCAGCGTACGTTGTTCGACCGCCTGAAAAAGTACCTGCATGACAACGACCTGGATATCCGCGCTCGGGCTGCTCTGGCAATCGGCCGCATCGGCGGCACGGGAAGCGGTGAATTGCTATTCGGTATGGTCTCAGACACCGCCATCGATGTGGCGGCAACGGCGGCCTTCGCCCTGGGCCTTACCGGTGAAAAGGAGTATGCATCTCGCCTTCTGGATGTCGCGTTCGATATGCCTTCCGCAGTTGGGGCTGAAGCGGTAGAAGCGGTTGGTCGCCTCGCTGATAGCGGTATGACCGGGATTGCCGACGGGTTGGTTGGCTTCTTTTCTCATCCGTCGCCGGACGTTCGCGAGGCTGCCTGTATGGCGCTCTATCGTGCCGGCGCCAAATCCAAAGGGGGGGATATCGTTGCTTTTGTGAAAAGTGAACCTGATGAGCTCGTACGAAAAGCAGCTCTGTACACTCTTGCTAGATTCGGAACACCTGAAGCAGAGCCTGTCTTCACCGAATTTCTGGCAGATTCCGATCCGTTCATTCGATCTCTGGCGGTTCGGGGCATGGGCCACCTGCAATCAGCCGATGCTGTCCATTATCTTGCTATCGCTCTGAATGACGCCGACAAGGGTGTGGTGGCGCAGGCGATCAGTGAACTGGCAAAGAAAAATACCCAAGAGGCCCGAACACCGCTTGTCAAGAAGCTGGAAAAGGAGAGGGATGAGAAACTCGTTGTGGCCCTGCTCGATGCTTTGAGGCGGCAGAACAACAACGAAGGTATAGAAACGGCCCTGTCCATACTCTCTACAGAACCTCCCTCGAATATAGTCATTGCCGGCATCAAGTATATCGCTTCTATCCAAAAGGACCGAGCCGTCAACCTGATCGATTCGCTGGTTGCCCAGGGCGATCCGTATGTGATGGCGGCCTGTGCTGAGGCGTTTGGACTGGTGGGCGGCAAAAAGGTCGTGCCGCGCCTGGCCGTGCTTTTTAATGACGAAGATCCTCTGGTCCGCTGCCAGGCCTTTGAATCTCTGATGAAGGTGGACTCAAGCAACATCGATTTCTACCTTAAGAAAGCGCTGGCCGACCCTGACTATGTGCTTGTTGCTGCCGCCCTTGAACAGATCCGGGAGCGCAAACTCAAACAGTACCTGCCGGCGATGAACACAATTATGTCCCGGAGGACTAAGGTTGATGTAAGCGTGCGCCGATCGCTTCTTGACGCGGCGCAATCGTTTCTTTCCCAGGATCGGCATGACTCTGCCGCCCTTGAAATCCTCTACGCCGGGTTGCTTGATCCAGAGTATGTGGTCCGTCGGGAGGCGGCGACTCTGTTTCGCGACTTGCTCGGCGAGGACAAATTCGCAGCCTTGCCGCCCCCCGATACTCGCATCAGCAGGAAGAGAATCGCCAAAGCGATTGACAAGTTCAAAACTAACCCGCAGGCGACGATTGTGACAAGCAAGGGGGAAATCGATATAGCCTTGTTCTTTGACGTGGCTCCTCTGACGGTACTGAACTTTATTGACCTCGCGAATGAGGGGTTTTACGACGGTCTGACTTTCCATCGAGTCGTCCCCAATTTTGTCGTTCAGGGAGGTGATCCGCGCGGTGACGGCTGTGGCGGACCGCCATATTATATAAGATGTGAATACTCTGACGAACCATACCGGCGCGGGACGGTCGGTATAGCCACCTCCGGCAAGGATACCGGCGGGTCGCAGTTCTTTATAACGCTGTCGCCCCAGCCTCATCTGGAAGGACGTTACACCGTTTTTGGGCAGGTACTTTCTGGAATGGATGTGGTCGATCGGGTTGTAGTTGGAGACCTGATTGAAACAATTATTATTCACGAGGACTGACAATGAAGGGTGTGGTTTTGTTGATACCGGCCTTCTTGTTGACGGCTTCTGTTTGCCCAAGGGCACAGTCTGCGCCACCATCTCAGCAAACTCCCGGCATTGACCCGGAGGCCTTAATTGAACAGATTCTAACCGTTGAGGCAAAGCAACGACTGGAAATTGCTGATGTTGTTTTTGACGCCGAGTGTATCACTGGATCAATAGAAAACGACGGGAGCTTTGAGGAAGAAAAGCGCTTTATCAAAAAGGTTTGCATGAAGTATCTGCCTGACACCATTCAGTACCGGGTAAAATACCTGGCGTGTTATAAAGGTGGTGAGATTCAGAAGCCGGAAGAGTGCGACAAAGAGGCGGTCAGGCAGGCCGAAATGAAAGCCAGGCGCAAGACCCGTGACATCTCGTATCCCACGCTGAGCCCGTTCTACCCTGAGCATCGCGATCAGTATGAGATAATCTACGAGGGGGTGGCTGCGGATAGAATTGATGGTTATACCTGCCATCACTTCCGAGTTCAGTCCAAAGAGGAAAGAAGCGATCGTGTCAGTGGCGACTACTATTTTGAGGCGGCGTCGTTCAATCTTGTGAAAGTCGATTTTTCCCCGGCCAAGCTTGAGAAGGGAGCGATGTTTACACTCGATGTGCTTAATATGTCGATAATGTACGGACCGACGCCCCAAGGGTGGTGGCTTCCGCGGAGGTTTCAGGTCGAGGGGAAGAGCAGGACAGCGTTGCTTATCGGCGTCAAGTTTGCAACTACCGAGTATTACCGGAACCCGCAAGTAAACACCGGCTTAAAAGCCGAAGCTTTCGAGGCTAATAATGACTAACGGTAAATTCAAAACTAAGGTCGTCAAAGTGGAGATGCCGCCGGATGCGAATGTCATCTTCGGCCAAACCCACTTTATCAAGACAGTTGAAGATCTCTATGAAGTGCTGGTGGAATCATCACCAAGCGTAAAATTCGGGATTGCTTTCTGTGAGGCTTCCCAGAAACGCCTGATCCGCACTGATGGAAACAATGATGACCTTATTGAGCGGGCGGCCAAAGCTGCGTTTGATGTTGCCTGTGGACACACTTTCTTCATCTATATGAAAGAGGGTTTTCCCGTCAATGTTCTGAACCGCATTAAGAATGTAAGCGAGGTATGCCGGGTCTTTTGTGCCACGGCCAACCCACTAGAGGTTATCGTAGCCGAAACAGATCTCGGGCGAGGTGTCTTGGCGGTGATAGATGGTTTGGCTCCGCTGGGCATTGAGACGGAGGCAGACAAGAAAGAACGAATGGAGTTCCTGCGCACTATCGGATACAAGAGATAGGCCCAAACTGGAAGTGAAGGTGACGCTATGCGCTTTGAACTGGAAAGATCGCCGACAGAGAAGCTGGTTATTGAAAGCAGCGAGTACAAGGGGCACGACTTGGTGTCTTTAAGGATATATTTTCTTTCCAACGAAGAGGAATGGCTTCCCACCAAGAAGGGAGTAACATTCCGACGAGAGCAACTTGACGAGGTCCTGGACGCGTTGAACAGAATCAAGACGGGATGAGATTAATCCCTTTCTTTTTATAAGTTGATCGTAAACGGTGCGTACAAACCATAGGGAGGAGGTTTGAAAATGAATCCTTTATTGAGGATATCCGCCGGTGTCCTGTTGGGATTATTGGTCTTGGTCCTGTGCGGCGTTGCAGTATCGACGATCAAGCTGGTAGGATTTGTCGAGTCTTTGCCGTCAATGGCTGCGTTTACTCATACCATGATGGCGATTCTTTCTCTTATCTTGATGTACCTGTTCAGCAAGGGAAAGATGTCTGTTTATGGCTTGAAGGGGGTCAAGCTGAGGGATTTAATCTTGCCGATCTTTGTCGGTCTTGTTGTTGGGGGCGTTTTTGCCGTCGGAGGAACTCTGCTGCGGCTTGACCTAAGTCTGAAATTTCTCGAACAATTCTCTGTGCTACAGATAGTGGTTCTTATCTGTATCTACGCGAGCGTAGCTGAGGAGCTTTTAACAAGGGGGTTCCTACAGAGTTTTCTCGCGCCCCTTAAGACGAAAGGACTCACAGTATTTCGATTCCATTTGAGCATGCCGATCCTTATTGCGGCTTTGTTTTTTGGGCTTATGCATCTTTCTCTCCTGACTGAGGGAGCGAGCCACCAATCGGTGCTGTTTACAATCATATCCGCGATAGTGCTTGGCATCATCGCAGGGTTCTATCGGGAGAGGACGGGAAGTATTCTGCCGGCGATAGTGGTGCATATGTCGTTCAATGTTTGGGGATTGGCAGCAAGAATATTGGGAGACGGAATTTGATGAGAATCCCCAGGATGAAACTACACGGTGCTGTCATGCCACCCCACAACGGAGCGCTCCGGGCAGGTGTGTTGCACAACCAGATTGTGTGCTGAGCGCTGCGCAGCAGTATTCTGGGTCGGATTTTTTGATCTTCCCAATGGCTTCAGGCCGAAGCAGATCGTGATACAGCTCTGATCGATAGCCGGGCCGAACTTCTATCCCTGCCAATGCCTTGACTTGATTGTAGCTTCCGGTATATTACAGTTTAAGCTATAATCTCTGAGAGCATAGCATGATAAATGTACGTTCGGCAATCGTTCTCATCCCTCTGTCGATTTTTATTGCTGGCTGTTCTGCCAGGATGGATCACGAGGGCTATTACCGAGTCGAGCCTATTGATGACGCTACCATACTTCCCTATAAATTCACGATAAGTAAAAAGAAAATCGGGTTGGGAAATGCCAGAAACCTGATCTTGCAGCAGTATGTTCCGGTAAACATTTACGATAACGGGGCCACTGGCATGTATCTCATCGACAACAACTGGCGGCCGGCTGATTCGTTAACCGCTATCCTATTTTATGCTGATACTGAGGAGAAGAAAGTACTCTCTCAGATAAACATCAATACGACTCACGTTACATCTCACTTCCCCTATGATTTTGACTGTGACAACGTGACCGAAGTGGCTGTCATGTATACAATACGGGACACTCTCTGGTTGGACATTATCGATCCTCATCAAAGAAGAATATCCAGACAATCCCTTGTGGTGGGCCAAGATAGGGACGGCAACGGATTCTGGGATGGGTCGGGCGCTTTCTGCGGTATGTACGACTTCAACGGCGATGGGTATGTGGAACTACTCGTCAACTGTGATGTTGACTATGACCTTTACCCCAGGAAGCTCATGTGCGTTGACTGGTTTAATAATGAAATCGTGTGGGAGTATGGGCTTGCCGGTATTGTCAACTATACCCAGACCTATGTTGAGCCACTTGCCCCGGAGGAGAGGCTATCTATTGTGTTCGGTGTTTGTTCCAAAGGCAATGCGGCCAGGACCGAAGATATGGATGACCAACACTCATACCTTATCGTTCTGGATGAGAATGGCAAACTTCGGTGGAAGAAGGAAACGGGTGGGGTCTTTAGTAGTTGTGTGCCTGTTCTTATCGACTACGATAATGACGGCAACACCGACATTCTCACAACGGGCCGGTATAAAGCCACGGGGACCGCAGAAAGTGCCGCTATGGAATATGGTGGCATGTTCAAGATATATAATACATACGGCAGCGGGCTGGATTCCATCGATTATGGGGTGGGGAGAATTATAAGTTCGGTCAGGTCGCTCGATTTCGACTCAGACGGTACTAAGGAGCTTTTTGTTTCGCTGTCCGATGCCAGCATCATAATCTATAACCAGAGTCTGTCGCCTATCCAAAAAGCCAGGTTCTATACCACCGCCATCGTGTGGGACTGCCGCGACTTTTTAGGCAAGGGGAACAATCAGTTACTGGTCACCACAGAGGATAACAAACTGTGGCTGTTGGATAAGAGCTTCAAGCCGCTGGCCCAGTTTGGCGAGGGTGAGAGTTTATGCTGCAACAATTCAGCAATCTACAAGGAGAGAGGTTCTCAAAAAGGTTACAACCTTGTCGTGGTGGGTAATAGTGGTCAGGTGAATTACTTCCTCACCTTTGTCAAAAGTCCCTGGAACACCGTATTCTTCCGATACCCGCTACTGGCGTTCCTGGCCGCTTTTCTACCGATGAGCTTGGTAGTGGCTCTTATCTGGTTTAACTGGTACCGGACCAGAAAGCAGAACAAGGTTATGTCCCAACAGAGAGACAGACTGAACACTGCCCTGGAGGACCTCAAGGCCGCACAGGAAAAGCTCATTGCCGTTGAAGAATACCAGAAAACCTGGGACGCGCTGCTGACAAGCGAGAATAGGTACAAAACGCTGGTCGAGAACCTCCCGCAAAGAATATTTCTCAAGGACAAAGATTCTATCTATGTCTCCTGTAATCAGCATTATGCTCGTGACCTAAGAATAAAGCCGGATGAAATAGCCGGGAAGACAGATTACGATTTTCATCCTAAAGAATTGGCTGAAAAATATAGGGTCGATGACAAAAGGATTGTGGAATCGGGCAAGATAGAGGATATCGAAGAGAGATATATCCAGGACGGTCGAGATGTTTGGGTGCACACGGTCAAAACACCAATCAAGGATGAGAAAGGGAATATCGTCGGTGTACTGGGTATTTTTCGGGACATCACCGAACGCAAGCAGGCGGAGGAAGCGCTACGGGAAAAAGAAGAGCGTTACGCTTTGGCCACCTCGGCAGCGAAGGTCGGCGTTTGGGACTGGGATATGCGTAGTGGCAGTTTCTACCTCGATCCTAATGTCAAAGCCCTGCTGGGCTACGAAGACAGCGAGATTCCCAACGACATTGAAGTCTGGACGCAGTACATTCATCCGGACGATAAAGATGCGGTCATGCAGGCTGCCTCCGATCACCTGGAAGGCCGAACCCCCGCCTACGTCTTTGAGCATAGGATGCTGCATAAAGACGGGACGATTCGATGGTTTATGGTTCGCGGAACAGCGGTCCGTGATGCTGGAGGCAACGCCGTTCGCATGGTTGGCACAGATACCGATATCACAGAGCGCAAGCGAGCGGAGGAGGCGCTGCGGGAGAGCGAGGAAGAGTACAGGGATCTTACTGAAAAGATGGTCGACGTCATATATACTTTGGATACAGAGGGAACTGTAACCTCGGTAAATGAAGCTATAAAAGCCACGTTGGGGTTTGAGCCTAAGGAAGTAATTGGCAAGAGTTTTACTGAATTAGTTCCGCAAGAGGAGGTACCTGAAGCAATGGCAGCCTTTCAGCAGATTCTCAGCGGCGAACGACTCACTAGAGAAACCGTTCTGGTTGATAAGAATGGAACACCGCACAATGTTGAATTCAGTTCATCTCCTATAATAAAGGACAACCAAGCTGTAGGAACGAGGGGCATAGTAAGAGACATCACCGAGCGCAAGAGGGTAGATGCTCGCGAAAAGGCCAGGTTACAGCTTTTGAATGATTTGCGAACCGCTAAGAATGTTGATGCCTGTCTCAAGCGTGGATGTGAGGCAATTCATGAAGCAAGATTGTTTAGACGCGCGGTTCTTACTCTGCACAACAACAAAAAGGAGATTACCAATCTCGGGCAAGTTGGCTTGGATGAAAGTGTGGTACAAGCTGCTCGAAACGCTACTGCCCCGGATGATGAGCTTTCAAAGAAGATAACCCAGGAAAAGTACCGTATCAGCCATTCCTATTTTATCCCCGAAGAAGCCGGCCTGGGCATGGATGAATTGTCAAGATATATTTCGCAAACGGATTATGTGGAAAGAGGCGACCTATCATGGAAGGCGGGCGATGAGCTGTTTGTCCCAATTATAGGTGATGACAATAGGTATGAGGGCTGGCTTTCGGTGGATACCCCCTTCAACGGGGAAAGACCGACTATAGAGATCGTGAGGTTTTTGGAGCAGGTCGTTGATATCGTCACTCAGAAGGTGCGCGAGATTAGAACGCTTGAAAAACTGCGCCAGGGACATAGGGCTCTGCTGGAGAGCGAAGAGAGATTCCGAAACGTCAGCGCTTCCGCACAGGACGCTATCCTTATGATGGACAACGAGGGCCGTGTCTCATTCTGGAACGAGGCGGCGGAGAGAGTCTTCGGCTACCAGGCGGAGGAGATTCTTGGAAAACCACTTCACGAAACTCTGGGGGCGGAAAGGTTTCACGATGCCTACCGGAAAGGATTTGGACAATTCAGGGACGTCGGTGAAGGAGCTGTTATTGGGCAAACCTTAGAGCTTGCGGCCGTTCGGAAAGATGGCACGGAATTCCCCATCGAACTCTCCGTGTCTGCCGTTAAATTGAAAGGTAAATGGAATGCGGTCGGTATCCTGAGAGATATCACTGAACGCAAAGAGGCTGAGGAGGAACTGAGGTTATTATCGCATTCTGTTAACAGTTCCGTTGATGGCATAGCCATGGGTGATCTCGAGATGAGGGTCACTTATGTGAATGACGCGTTTACTGAAATGTTTGGTTATTCAAAAGAAGAGTTGATAGGAAAAGAGATTGCTTCCCTTTACGCCGAGGATCAGATACCAAAGTTGGAAGAAGCACTGAAGGCAACGATAGAAGGTGGTTGGGCAGGAGAATTGATTGGCAAAAGAAAAGATGGCCAACTCTTTCCGATAGCAATATCCGCATCAAGAGTAGTAGATGATAAAGGGAAAATCATTGCACACATGGCATGTCATCGGGACATCACCGAGCGCAAGCGGGCGGAACAGGAGCTTAGAAGCGAACGCGATTTCGTCCACTCCCTGCTGGACACTGCTAACAGCCTGATTGTCTGTTTAGATAACCGGGCCAGAATTACCGTTTTCAATAACGAGTGCGAAAAGGTGACTGGGTATACACGCGAGGAGATTATTGGCAAAAGCTGGCCCGATATATTCCTCCCCGAAGATCATTTTCACCATCGGATAAAGAACTTCGCCGAATGGGTCAGACAGCATCCCCAGGATATGTATGAGGGTCCGCTTAAGACCAAGTCCGGTCAAATCCGGACAATCTTGTGGTCCAACTCTGCCCTATTCTCATCAGATTCCAATGAACTGACAGCGATCGCAGTGGGGCAAGACATTACCGAGCGCAAAGAAGCGGAAAGACAACTCCAGATAGCCAACCAGGAACGGTACAACCAGATCAAGCAGATTGCCGGCGGTGTTGCCCACGAAATACACAACGCTTTGTTCCCCGCCGCAACCTCGTTGGCTAAGCTGAAACAGCGTCTCGGTATCACCAGCGCCAACGAGCTGGACCGTAATAGAATACTAGTTGAGTTGACCGAAAAGGCAGTCGCACGCGCCGTCCGCACGACAGAACTGGTTACCAGCTACTCAAAGCTGGAATTGGAGAAAAGGAGGGAACAGGTCAACCTGGCATCGCTTTTCCAGACCATCATCAAAGATAACAAACTCCGGATCGAGGAACTTGGGGTCACTGTAACGCTGGATATACCAGACGATTTTTGCTGCAATTGTTATCACATCCATGCCTACAGCCTCTTTAACAACTTAATGCTGAATGCGTTAGATGCCCTGGCTGAAGTTGAACAGAGACGCATTTCAATCTCTGCTTTCAAAGAAGGCGACCGTGTGAAAACCGAATTCTCCGATTCGGGGCCGGGTATTCCCTCCGAGAATATAGAAAAAGTATTCAGCGCCTTTTTTAGCACCAAGCCGAGGACTGGAACCGGTCTGGGTCTGGCTATGGCCAAAAGGATCGTTGAGCTCAACAACGGCAGCATTCAGGTCAATTCTTTACTGGACAAGGGGGCAAAATTCACTATATTACTACCGTCATATTGAGTTGTGGGCCTGTTGAAAACCCCGCGAGCGTCATAGTGGGTCCGCCTCTGGCGGACGACGTGGTTATCTCGTTGGCATTCGATATTTGAGATTGCCACGCAATGACGAGAAAAGGAGTTTTTCGACATTCCCTTGTGTTTTCTACGGACATGATGACGGTGGTATGGAGCGGCTTGGAACTATCCTCATTGTCGATGACGACCCACTGGTACTGGAAGCGCTGACACAGGCCTTTATGGACGACTATGAGGTCGTTCAGGCTTCGTCAGGGGAGGAAGCGCTCAGGGTACTGGAAAGCAACGGCAATCTTGATACCGTTGTCTTGGATATCAGAATGGCCAAGATGAACGGGCTTCAAACGGCTCGGCTCATTAAGGAAATCAACTCGGAACTTCCCATCATTTTTCACACCGCTTACCCTGGTGAGTACTCGGAAAGCAGCATTGAGAAGGAGCACCAGCCATTTGACTATGTCGGCAAAAATGAGCGTCCGGAACGGCTGGTGCGGGCAGTGAAGAACGCCGTTTCGTTTGCTCGCCTGAAATCGGACGGCGCTAATCTGGTTAAGTTTGCCCGTCAGGAATTTGGCATGGTGGGTAAATCGGAGGCGATGCGAGGGATATACCATACTATCGAGAAAATCGCGCCTTCTGACACCAAAGTGGTGATTCTCGGCAGGACCGGTACAGGGAAGGAGTTGGTGGCGCGTGCTATTCACAAGCGCAGTGGCCGAGCTAGTGAGCGGTTGGTGATTTTCAATTGTAATCATAAGTCCCCGTATCTGGTCGAATCTGAGTTGTTCGGACACCTCCGTGGTTCGTTTACAGGCGCTATTGTCGATCGTATAGGGCTTTTCGAGTACGCCGATGGTGGGACACTTTTCCTGGATGAGATCGGCGACCTTGACATGACGACCCAGGGAAAGCTGCTGCGCGTTCTTGAAACTGGAGAGATGCAGAGAATTGGCTCGCCTGAGGTTATCAGAGTCGATGTCCGGCTCATTTGTGCCGCCAACCGGGACCTGGACAGACTTATTCAGGATGGGAAGTTTCGCGAGGACCTCTTCTACCGTTTGAAAGGTGTGGTTATAACTATTCCTCCCCTCAAGGAGCGGCGAGAGGATATCCCCGAATTGATTGATTTCTTTATTGAGAATTACTCCCTTAAGAGAGGCGATGACATCAAGGTTTTTGAGCCAAGCGCTCGTGATCTCCTCGTTGAATATGACTGGCCGGGGAATGTCCGGCAATTGCTGGATACGGTTCAGTCTCTAATCGATCTTTCCGTCTCGTCTTTCATCACTCGGCGGGAAGTTGAGAATTACCTGGCCTGTCATAAGGATGGCCACAATAGCTCCGGAAGCTTCCAGGAGCGCGTCTGGGAATTTAAGCGGGTTCTTGTCATTCAGACGCTTGCTCGCAACAATAACAATGTCAGCGCCTCGGCGCGAGAGCTTTCGCTGGATGCGTCCAATCTGCGTAAGATGATCAAAGACCTGGATATCAAGGTAGGTTGATTCTACCCATCCGATTGACACAAGATCGGGTACTCATGACCTCTTGGCGGTAATGGTTCGCCTGAGCTGTCGCTCAACATGTTGCCCCCCAATCAATCAACCCAATAAACCGTCCGGCTGCTACTCGGCATAGCTTTTGTTAGCTATAAACCTGAGAGAGAGCTAAGCTGAGAGCTTAGTGTAGAGGATAGATAGGGAAGAACGATCAAACAGCCAGTAGGTTGTTATATACATATCAAGGCTTCGGGACAGAAGAGTCCTTTGATTTCTGCAAAGTAGCCCTTCGGAGGTGGACGAGGGGGATGGGAGCCTCGATTGTGCTGCTGCACAGTCGAGTGGAGTTGTCCGGCGATTTAGCAGCTGTGTCGCCGGGCATCTCGCATTTAGAATCTGAAGCCCAGGGAGGGTGCCTGCCTTCGAAGTCTCTGCCAGCAAGCAGTGCCTCACAGGTGGTGGTCGGTCTTGATATTACTCAAACACGAGGCAGCCGCCTTTTGTTGTTACCGTAGTCATTCACAGGTATTCTCGGTTGCTTGTCCGAACGGTTAGTGGCAGAGGTGCCTTTGTGGTAGTTCTGTGGCAGCTCTTCGAAGCGTGCATCGAGCTGGAAACTGATTGTACGCTATTATCTTACAGTATCCGTAAGAAAATCGTTGTAAAATTCATTAAATACCATATATTGATTATGAAAAGCGGCTAAGTTACCCCACCTGGCTGGCTTGACAGAGATGTAGTGTTCCCGTCTTAGGGGCGATGTTTGGAAGAACTGCAACTGTAAGGCAAGTTGGACTCTGTCTGCGCCGATAACTTAGGTTATACCTTGTTTGGAGTTCCTGTTTTGGTCACGTCCAGACGCAGCTACTAAAAGGTTAAGGTATCCTTCGCTGTATGACGGAAGTTTAATCGCCATATAGTCCGATATGATGTACTGAGATTAAGAAGGAAGAGAAGCAATTTAGTAACATAAGTAACTTATGAAAGGTGATACAATGTCACGTGTAGGTGAAATGTCCAGAGGTTATAGTGGTGAGTTTGTACGGGGGGTTCCTGTAAGGACGCTAACAGTTAGAGCGGTAGGCATTATGGCGCTTGCCTTATTGCTTTCCGTTCTCATCTCTCCCACCCTGCATGCGGAGAGAGCAACTCCACAGGAAATGGAGCGGGTTTGTCAGAACTGGCTGACGTACATGGTATCTGAGAAGGGCGCCTGGGCGGGGGAAACCAGTCCGCAGATTACGGACGTTCGCGAGATCATCGAGAATGACACCGTGCTGGCCTACTGCTACTCTATTGCTCCTAATGGCTATGTAGTTGTGCCCGTTCTCAAAGAACTTCCTCCGGTCAAGACCTGCTCGGAGGAGTGTAGTCTCGATGTGAATGCAGAGCATGGATTCGCACAGCTTCTCAGGGAGGTTTTGCTCGACCGAGTCAGAGCTTTCACAGAGGCTTATGGGAGCTTGGAGGCATCCCAGCCGTCTAAAGGCGATGTCATTTTAGGGAGAGTTCACGGGCAGCAATGGGATCACTTCTTAGCTGCCCCGGACGAGTTTGAAACAAGCCTGAGTAGGGGCGCCTATGCTCCTATGGATCAGGCAGGTCCCCTGCTGACTACCTCCTGGCACCAGGGTAGTCCATATTATAACTACTGCCCGATGGGAGACGGTGGCCGTTGCGTGGTGGGCTGTGTGGCAACCGCTGCGGCGCAGATAATGGCGTACCATCAGTGGCCTACATGCGGTTATGGCAGCCATACGTACTATTGGCCCGGTGACTATTCCTGTGAAGGCAGCAGCCCTGGCGAGTGGCTGTCCGCCGATTTCTGGGATGACTATGACTGGGCAAATATGGCGGATAATTGCCATTTTCCGGGATGCACTCCTGAAGAAGAGGATGCTCTGGCTGAACTGTGTTACGAAGTGGGCGTTGCCTTTGAGATGGACTACGGCAGGTGCGGGTCGGGCATTTATGGTTCAGAAATTCCTTACTGTATGAACGCCTATGAAACGAATTTCAGGTACCGTGACCAGATGGTCCATGAATGGCGCCTCTCATATAATTCTGAAAATTGGTTCAATCTGATAAAGACAGAAATCAACGAGAGTCGGCCGATCTGGTATTTTATCACAGGGCACTCCATCGTCTGTGACGGGTGGAGAGACCCGTCGGGCGTGAAACAGTATCATATGAACTATGGCTGGGATGATGGTCACACCACCTGGTATACTCTGGATGAATATCACTGCCCCGGTGGCGCCGGTAGCTGTTCTCAAGATCATGAAAGTATAGTCCGGAATATAGCCCCTGACAGAGGTGTGATGTTTGTAGCCGATACGACCTTTGGTTGGGTGCCGTTTGATGTGAATTTTACAGGATCATCGGAGTATGAACCGGTTGATAGCTGGACCTGGGATTTCGGAGACGGTGGTTCTGCGTTTATTCAATCTCCGCTGCATACATACGAAATCCCGGGGATGTTCGATGTCTCGCTCGCGGTTGACACCGGTGGAGATACTCTTTCTATAGAACGCCCCCAGTATGTTATTGGCCTGGCTGATTCCTTGATTGCCTGCGATGCCCTGGGGAGCAAGAGCAGCGTTGTTGAGGTAACTATCTCTGCAAGAAATAATGTTCCCCTCAGCAGGCTGATAATTCCCTTTGAGTTCTTCGGTACTCTTAACACAAGTTACTATAGTGATACCTTTTCAACAGTTGGTTGTCGAACCGAAGCTTTTGAAGTACAGTCGTGGTTTCACTACGATCTGGGCAATGGGCACGGCACGGTGAAATTGGAAACTTCATCTTCTGCTTTGCCGCCGGGAGAGGGTGCGGTTTTGAAGCTCTATTTTGCCATTCCATATACTGCTACCCCGGAACAGGCTGACACCGTTGAGGTGGATGGATATAGCACATATCTGCCGGAGTTTTCCGGGAATATAGTCGAATACAATCCGCGACCGGTTGCTAGTGAGATAACCGCTACTTGCTGCACAGGTATCAGGGGCAATGTTGATGGTGACATGCTTGATGATGTTAATGTAGCCGATATAACCCATCTGGTTGGATACCTCTTTAAAGGCGGGCCGGAGCCCCCGTGTATCGACGAGGCGAACGTGGATGGAATTGTAGGCTTGGGCGGACCGGTGGATGTTAGCGACGTAACCTATCTCGTTGCTTACCTCTTCCTGAGCGGGCCGCCACCGCCACCGTGTCTGTAAAGTAACCGCTGCGAGGCTGCGTCAAATCTGTTTCGCTTAACCTTATGGCCGCCCTGACTATGTCCGGGTGGCCTTTTCGTACTTGGAGGCTCGCTTCTGGATGCGCCAGGCAAAAGGCCTGGAGCGCCAGTGTCCAGTACGAAAACAGGATCAATAGCGGAAGAAGCTCCGTGTTGCTTTGATCAGGATATTGCCATAGCCGGTTGGCGTTTGGCCAGAGGGAAGTCGATACGAATTGATGTACCGCTACCGGTTGTTGAATCAATGCTTATCTTGCCGCTATGAGCATTGACAATCCGTTTGCAGACAACCAAGCCGAAACCGTGGCCGGATTCCTTTGTCGTAAATCTCTCCTGGAACAGTTTCTTCTGTAGCTCCGGCTCGATACCGACACCGGTGTCAGTTATGGCGAAACTAAAAGTCTCTTTATCCGGGTTTAGTTCACAACGCACACTGATGTTTCGCTTCTCGTGGCCCGAGGTGGCATCGGCAGCGTTATTGAAAAGGTTGTACAAAAGCTGCTGGATGTGTATGCTGTCGGCCTCGAACGGGATCGGCTGTTTGATAGGAGCGAGCTCAATAGTCACTCCCTGGAACCGTCGTTGGGGTTTCAGGTAGTCGATCACCTCTCCCAGCAACCTGTCGAAGTAAACGATTTCTTTCTTGGAGGAGATTGGAGCGAGGTCCATCAGATTGCTGGTAAATTTCTTGATCTTTTCGATGTTATCGGCCATGGCCTGAACGTATTTCCCGAGCTCGTCATAGTTGCCTTTCTGCAATTGGAAATCCAGAAGGGACAGACTGCCGATCACCACTCCCAGGAAGTTGTTGAGTTCATGTCCGATCTCGGCCGACATTTCGCCCCGGGTGGCCATTTTCTCCAGTTGGATCGTCTCGTCTTGAAGCTCCTTCAGCCGAGCGTAGGCCATCTGCGTCTCTTCCAATAGCTCAAGATTCTCAAGCGATAGGGCCAGTTGGTTGGCGGTGATGCTGAAAAGCTTTAGATCAGCTCCTTTGATGATTGTTGTGTTGGCAGGAAACCCCAACATAATTAGCCCAAGTAACGAAATCCCTCTGTTAACCGGTATAGTAACCATCTGGGTGTCCTCGTTGAACCAGCGAGGAAGAAGATGTTGGGCAAGGTCTGGGTTGGGATAGGCTCTGTAAAGGGGGTGGTCATTGACTTGAGAAACGAACACAGGCTCTTGGAACTTTGTGATATCCAGCTTGTCAAGGCAGTCGGACAGCGGCTGTAAGGGTAGGGACTCCTCCTCATTTCTCTCATTAACTATCGTTACCATCGTGAAGGCGTTTCTGGCTCTATTCCAAAACAGAAGAGCGCCGTTGTCGGATTGGCAATGCATCATAGTGAAACGTAGAGAGACGGTACAAAGAGTGGAGCGGTCTCCCACTGTGATCAGCATCTGGTTCAGATCTGTAAGACTTTCGAGCTGCTGATCTGGGCTTTTCTCAGCCGCTTCCTTCCTAATCTTTTGTACGGCGCCCTTGATGGCGCGACGAATTTCATCAAGTTCGAACGGCTTCAGAATGTAATCGAAGGCTCCCTGTTTGATGGCATCTTTGGCGGAGTTCAGGTTGGCGTAGCCGGTCATAAAGATGACACCCATATCGGGTTGTATTGCACGTGCTCTTTTGACCAAATCAATGCCGTTGATGTCTGGCATTCTGATGTCTGTGACGATCAGGTCGAAGGTCTTGGATTCAATGATCTTGAAAGCGTCCGGACCTGTGGCAGCGGTTTCTATGTCGAAATCCTCGTCTTCGAGAGCGTCACAGATCAGGGAGAGGACGATGTTTTCATCGTCGACAACGAGTATTCGGGTTTGATTGTCTTTCGTTTCGTTCATGTTGGCGAGCTTGGTGACAGAACTGTCTGGAGCGCCTTTTTTACTTGTTCAAGGTCAAACGGTTTGATCAAGCAGTGATGGGCGCCTTCCTTTTGGGCTATCTCGGCTAATGGACCGGGTAAGGAATCTGTCATGATGAATAACAACCCCGGCTTCTTGGCCGAGACCTCGCGGTAAACCTGATAACCGTTTTTCTTTGGCATATGGATATCGCAGAAAGCTACCGAATAATCGCCTGCGAGAGCTCTGTCAATGCCTTCCGCACCGTCCTTGGCCAGGTCTACGGCATATCCCAGATCGGTCAAGTATTCGTATAACAGCTCTCGTATTACTGTCGAATCATCTATGATCAATATCTTTATCATTTGGGTAACATCATCCACTCACAGCGTTTTCCACCGCTTGCATCAGTTCTTTGATACTAAAGGGCTTTGACAGAAAAGCGCATGCGCCGTTATTGATAGATTGGCTGATCGTATACAAACTCGAAAATGCCGATATCACTATAACCTTAGAAGTCGGGTCCTGCTGGCGGGCAAACTTCACTACCTCCTCGCCCGGCACCCGAGGCATCTTCAAGTCCGTAATGATCAGATCGAACTTCCGCTCTTTGATCTGTTCAATTGCTTCGTCCCCATCGCTGGCTAAGCTGACGGCATAATCTTCCCCCAGGACTTCCGACAGGAAATTCCGTATGATTTCTTCGTCATCAACGACAAGAACGGACTTTTTGTTTGGCTCATTCATCGGTTACACATTGGTGTTGCCCGGTACCTTACCCATAAGTGTCGTATTTCGTTTATCGGAGCCTCGTGACTGTTTCTGAACCGGCAAAATCACGGAGAAAGTTGTTCCTTGGCCAACAGTGGAGTCAATCTTGATCTCGCCTCCGTGGCTCTTGATGATGCCGTAACTGACCGACAGGCCCAGGCCTGTTCCTTTTCCAACCTCTTTGGTCGTGAAGAAAGGCTCAAATATCTTCTTCAGGTTTTCAGGTGGAATACCTATGCCTTGGTCAATGAACAACAGCTCCACTGCGCCGCCGAACTCCCCAACCGCTGGACTGTAGCGAGAGATGACCTTGATTTCTGATTCGGCAGTCGAGGCATGCATGGCATTTATGATCAGGTTGGTGAAAACCTGCTGTAACTGTCCCACGTTGCCTTCGATTGTGGGTAGGTTGGGATCGAGAGCCACCTTAAGCTCAATCTGATTCATGTGCAACTGATGTTCCACGAAAGTTATAGTGTCGTTAAGAACTTTGTTTATGTCGATTTCCTCAAGCATGGTGGCGTGTGAGGCGCGGGAGAAGCGAAGCAGGTTCTGGACAATATCTTTACAGCGTCGCGTCTGAGTTTCAATGTCAGCGAGGTAACGCATGTATTTATCAAGGTCCTTATGCTCGGCATAGGCCTCCTTGTTTTTCCTCATTTTTTCTAGTGTGAACTGGGCATAGCCAAGGATTCCTCCCAGTGGATTGTTCAACTCGTGAGCCACGCCGGCAGCTAACTGTCCGATAGCACCCATTTTCTCTGACTGGATCAATTGCGCCTGAGCCTGATCCAGCTCCTTGGTTCTCTCAACTATTTTTTCTTCCAGCGTGCGGTTGTACCGTTCTATCTCATTACGCGAATGCTTTAACGACTCGATCATCTTATTGAAGGTATTGGCCAAATGACCGATTTCGTCGTGCTGACTGATTTGTACTTGCTGATTCAGGTCTCCACGGCTGACCTGATCCGTCACCTGAACCAACATTTTGATTGGTCCCGTTACCGCCCTGGCAAAAAAGGCCAGTATGAGTATTGCCAGGACAAGAATAACGACCGTGAGCACAGTTGC
>Ga0315539_1000699_pt1 | contig 25245 bp, 18 predicted proteins | sample SalMarSW160150MG_FD_203097 | JGI IMG/M metagenome (GOLD analysis project Ga0315539, IMG submission 203097) | Salt marsh sediment microbial communities from the Plum Island Ecosystem LTER, Massachusetts, United States - Salt Marsh Sediment SW1601-150 ... | reverse complement strand
CCGAAATCTCGCCCTCTAAAAAACCCAGAGTCTCTAATCGACGAATGAATTTACTGAGCGTATCCGAAGGAAGCCGGATATTGAAACGCTCTTGGAATTTTCGCGTTACCTCATCCGGTGAGGTCTCTCCGTCGAGGTTTTGGGTGATGAAGTGCTCGAACTCTTTTATCCGGAAGAACTTCTGAGTGATGGGGTCCTTAACCACATAATAGGTAACCTTCTCAAACTCCTGCTGGCTAATGATCAGGTCTTCCCTGAATTTCGGATAACTCTGTAACATACAACTCTACCCTGTGTGCTCTCTTCCGTTCAGCGCGCAGGCAGGGTCAGCCCGAAGCACAACTCAACGAAATCATAAACAGTGTCGGCATTTTCCTGTGGGGGGAAACCTGTCCCCCGCCAGGACTATCGTCTCTTGCAGTGTCAGAGCGGAAACTAAAGTCTTTCTGCTTAATTTAGTCAGAAGGCGAAGGACAAGTCAAGACAAAACTTGAGGTGCGTCGGATCCCCACCTTCGGCTGGACCACAGAAGCCGTAGGCCAGGGAGCACAACGGCATTGGGCCAACCCAGAGGAAGACATTCCTGTTCGAGGGCACGCCGTGAATTGGCGAGAGCCTTAAGGAGGGCATCGAGATTACAGTGGTGAATGTCGCGTGGCAGCTGCCCACCACACAGAACGCCTGTGACCTTCCAGTCTGCGTGCTTGGAAAAGGTTAGGCAGGGTTCCTATTGAACCATGGTTCCGGTTCTTCCCCAGCGGACTCGCTGGGGAAAGTGGACCAGATTGTAGAAAAGGACGCTGAAGAATGAGGCGATGTATGGATTGGAGAATTCGGGAGCCGAGGGATCCGGGGCCCAGGAGAAATAGACCAAGAAAGCTTTTCCCTTGATATACTCTCTCTCCAAAAACCCCCATTCCCTTGAGTCCCGTGAGTTGTCCCGATTGTCTCCCATTAGGAAATAGTGCCCAGGCGGGATCTCAAAAGGACCGAGGTTATCCCGATTCGAATACTCGGCGGAATGTATGAGGGGGTCAGTGTACTTTGCCAGATAAGAAGGAACCGAGATTCTTCCGTCAATGAACACTGTTTTGTTGGCAATCTCCACAGTCTCTCCCGGCCCTGCAACTATCCTCTTTACAAAGGTTTTGCTGGGATTCAGAGGGAAATCAAAAACGATTATGTCTCCTGGTTCGGGCTCTCCAAAACGATAGGCCAGCTTGTTGACCAGGATAAAATCTCCTTTCAGGAGGGCATCCTCCATGGACCCAGAGGGAATCCGGTATCCCTGAACAACAAAAGTTCGCAGGACCATGGCAATAACCAAAGCAACCCCTATGGTCCACAAGTATTGCCTGGTTTTGGATCTCACCCTTCTTCTCATGTTTTTTGCCATCTTGAGAATTCGCACAGGCGAGCATCTATCGCTCGCCGGGGATTACCTCTTCAGACCATCGGCAAAAGCCGAAACGCTTCTTTGGACCAGCCTCTCTAACTCATTACTTTCCATTATCCTTATCGGTAGGTTCGAAGGCTTAGTTTACAGAGGATTAAGGGAAATCGTGGGCTGGCACCTTACCCGGATTCCTCTAACTTTCTGTACCGACAAGGGTTGCAGCACAAGCGGTTCATTTTAGTGCATCACAAATTATTCTTACGGGATCAATGGGAAAATCGATGAGGGGATTATGGTGACGTCAATAGCAAGCATTGAGGAATCTCTAATTCTCCTGGGCCGGCCGAATTCGAACGACCAAATCATGCTATTGAATGAGCTTCCAAAAAATCACCGAGAGACTCTGACAACGTGGTAAGAGCTGGGTAAGCTCATCTTCAAAAAATTCAGTTTTTTCTTGACACGAGGTAAAGGGATTGTTAAATTTCGACATCTAAAGAAGCTCATTGAAAATTCTACAGAATCCAGACTTGGGTCGTTCTATTAAATGGAGGTGTTCTATGGGTAAGAAAAACCTTGTCGCCTTGGCTTTGCTGTGCCTTTTGCTCTTGTGCATATCTGGGGTACAGGGGAAGAATGTGAGGCCAGTCCCTTTGGGGACGCCGCAGTATAGCACGTCGCAAAGCGATTGTTTTGACAATCCTACCTACCCTGATCCGGATAGCATAATCATCACAGTCTCCGGAAATGACATCGTTGTGCTGCACAAGGATGCTTTTTACAACTGTTGCTTTGAGATCTCCGCGGAGGTCGTACAGGATGACAACGTGTTCGACTTGTACGAGAGCGAGTCCGGCGATCCCTGCTACTGCATGTGCTATTTCGACATCACCACCACCATCTATGACCTCGATCCGGGGACGTACACAATCAATGTATACAACGCCGAAGGCGAGTATGTGGGTGGAGGAACGGTAACCGTTCAGAAAGGTGTAGGTCCCACCCCGATTTTAAGGTGAGGCACAGAATCCGAGCACTCTGACATGGTGTCCCGCACGGCATCGATGATCCCGGGGCGTCTTTGGGACCATCAGCCATATCCTCTGAGTTGTCAATCCGTGCTGAGTCCTGGCAGCTGGCCGTCGTTTGTGAATTGAGGCACCTGTTCTCTTAACTTGTGCCTCAGTTTTCTCAAGCGTCTCTGTCTGCGCAAAGATAGTTCTCACATTTTCGCTGAAGGCGGCCGGATTTGCTACACCAGGACGGTTTGGGAATTCCAGCTTTCGGAGCGTCTTAATATCTTGATTTTCTGGCAGGTTTGCAGAAGGACTTTTGTTTTAGCACGAGAGTATGTAGTTCGGAGAAAACTCCGTGCCTTTAGTTTACCTGGTCAAATGAAGGGAATGCCATATCCAAAGAACCATTAGATCCTGGTATCTTTGGATTCTGCCGGATGCTTCAGAGCATCCTCACCAGCTTCTTTTCCTATCCTCTTTGATTGTATTATTCCTGAGACCAGATTGAGCAGATCCCCAAGCTTCACCGGTTTGGCTAAAACTCGATCGATTCCGCTTTCTTTCAGTTTCTCCTCTTCCATCTCTACGCCCCAACCGGTGATCAATAGAACCGTGGTGTTCGAGTCTATTTCTTTTACTGCTTTGGCCACTTCCCATCCGGACATTTCCGGCATTCCTAAATCGGTGAGGACTACATCGAATCTCTCCCTTCGGCAGAGTTGGAGACCTTGGCTGCCATCTGAAGCGACTTTCACGGTGTACTCGGTCTGCAGCTCTACTGAGGAGGAGATGAAGTCGTACTTATTATTCTGAGGATCGTATCGATATATCACATCGAATACGGAAGATTGAAAGAGCTTAAAATTTCCTTCGCTTTTCCAAGCAGACTCCTCGGATTTTTCTCGCTGGCTGATTTCTTTTGTTTTCATGAAGCCCAGTTAGCCCTCCCTTTATTTCCTTATCGGGACTGAGGCATTTAGTTTAATCTCCGAGAACCATGATCAAGAAATGTTTGAGCGCAATTTTCCAGTGGCCACTTTTTGATAGAATAGTTGTTTTTTTCTTGACTTGTTTGGAGAATTAGTTTATGGTTTAAGAAATTGAACCGAAAGATAGTATAAAGCAGACTATCTTAAGCGAGGAAAGGAGGTGAAACTGATGGCGAAGAAAAAAGCAGCCAAGAAGGTCAGATGCGCGGCCAAGACCAAGGACGGCAAAAGGTGCAAAAGATTCGTAACGGGAAAAGGGAAATACTGCGCAGTTCACAAGAAAAGATAACTGTAAAGACAGATCTGCCCCTGTGACCCAGGTTTTTTCTCTGACTGTTCTGGGGGGCCATGCATAATATCTTTTCCCACAAGCGTTGCATCAACCAGGAAATTCCAGAGCAGAGAACAGGGCGTAAGATTCCGTGTATGACCTCGGATCTCGGTCTTTTCAGAGTTAAGAGATTCTCAAAAGAATCAGAGGGGGAGGAACTTGGTGTTCCCCAAACAGACGCCTTTCATCCGCTCTTGACAGCAAGCTCTATCTTTCCAAGAATGGCATTTTGTCTCCGACATCTGATCGGGTTTAAAGGTAAGCCCGCGCGAATCACCTTATAAGATTCTTCAGGCAAAGGAATCAAATACCAAGGGCTGACGAGTTCCACATTCGGTTTTCAGTTCCTGCAAGAAAGCTCGGATTTGGCGAGAGAAAAACTACGAGCATCTTCTCACTCATCACCGATGCAGGTGCAGCCCGGGCGGGCAATCACGAATGGCCGAAGGGGATAGCCGAACATTTTGGCATTGAAAGGAAAACTCGTTTCCTCCCCCCCTGCAATCCTGGGATGGAGAAGATCCTACCAAGAGGTCTTCGTAGAGACTTCTCTTCTTCAAGATATTAATCCTTCAGACAGCTCTTCATGAAGCACCGTCTTCATCGAAACGATTACATGATCATGGATGGTGTTTTTTTCTTCGCGGGCCGTCTTTCATTTTCCGCAAAGCGCAGGAGTACCATAATCGTCTTCACGCCACGAATCCCCTCAAGTTCTTGCCAAATACACGGTTCTTGAATGTGTGAGGAACAACAAAACGAAGCCTTACTCCGCCCCCTCTCGGTGCTCGGAGAGGGGGCGGAGCGGCAAGACAGGAAGTCTATTTCTTAATTGGAAAAGGTGGTCTCTCCGGCAACTCCTTGGGCTCCTCCTTCATCTTTTTCAATACGACCTCAATAGCTTTTTCAAGTTGAGGGTCGCGGCCTTTTATCACCAAATCGGGCCGGTTGTCCACCTCGATGTCCGGATCCACTCCATGATTCTCCACGTCCCACTCCCCCTTCAAGTTGAAAAAGGCGAATTCCGGAAAGGTGACCCTGCCGCCGTCCATGAGCCCCAATCCCCGGGTAAGCCCCACCAATCCACCCCAGGTGCGCGTACCGATGAGCGGACCCAATCCCTGTTCGCGAAAATAGAAAGGTAGGGCATCCCCGCCAGAACCGGCATATTCGTTGATGACGCACACCATATGTCCGAAGAGGGCCACGTTAGGCGTTCGCCAGATCTGTCCCTCACGGGGGGCCCAGAGGCTCATGAGATTGCGCTGGAGATGTTCTATGAACATATCCGGGATCATGCCTCCTCCATTGTACCGCACGTCAATGATAAGACCCTCCTTGCGAGCCTGAGCGAAGAAAGAGCGAGAAAACTCGTTCAAGCCAAAGAGGCTGGTATTGGGCACGTGGATGTATCCGACCCTGCCTTCGGTGGCTTCATCCACCATAAGACGTCTGGTTTCCACCCAGTCCAGATAGCGGAGCATGTACTCCGAACTTGTGGGCTTGACCGTTACCTCACGGGCGCCGTCGGCAGAGGGTTTATCATTCACTTTGATTTTCACCTGTCTGCCCACGGTCTTTTCAAAGAAGCCATATGGATTGGCGGGATATCTCACCTCCTCACCATCTACCGCAATCAGATAATCTCCCTCTTTCACGTCGACTCCCGGCTCGGTCAGCGGAGCCCTCCGATCATCTTCCCAGTTTTCACCTTTGTATATCTTCTTGAATCTATAATAACCTGCCTTTCTATCCGGCTCCAGATCGGCTCCCAAAAGCCCGATGTCGACAGACTCTATCTTGGGCATCTTGCCGCCCCCGACGTAGGTGTGCGAGCAACACAGCTCTCCGATCAACTCGCCCAGTAGATAGTTCAGATCCCAGCGGTGAGCCAGGTGGGGCAAAAGCTCACCGTAACGCTTTTTCATCATCTTCCAGTCGACGCCGTGCATGTTTGGATCGTAGAAGAAATCTCTTTCCAACCTCCAGGCCTCGTTGAACATCTGTTCCCATTCACCTCGCGGATCGACCTTCATCTCCATGCCGCCGGTATTTATCTTGCCATCCCCCACCTTGTTCTTGCCTGACTTGGCATCGATGATGCCGTAGGTGTCTTGGCTCCGATATATGATCTTATCACCTTTTTGCGAAATGTCATAGTCGTTGATGTCAGCAAGAATCGTCTCATCCTCGCGTTTTTCCATGTCATACATGTGCAGGTCGTTTTGGGATCCGGAATTCGAGCCTGGTTCGTAGATTGCCGGCAACGATAGATAGAATAACTTTTCTTTGGTCGCATTGAGACCCACGTAATTGCCCGGTTGGATCGGTACTCCCACGATTCGCTGGTCGATCCCGTCCAGATCGATCTGGATATCCTTGGACTTCTCTTCGTCCTCATCCTTGTCTTTCTTCTTTTCGTCCTTTTCCTTATCCTCGTCCTCGTTGTCCTTATCCTCGTCCTCGTCCTTTCCTTTCTCCTCGTCGCTTTCCGGTGCGAACGGGGAGAGACTGTCTGCCTGCAACGTCACCAAGTAGATGTTTCTGGTGTTACGGTATACATAGGAATGCTCGAAATCGCTGAAAGTGGGAGAGAAAGTTCGGGCGGAGACGAAGTATAAATATTTTCCTTCCGGGTCGAAGACCGGAGAGAAATCATCGGTTAGGTCACCGGTGATCTGGTAAACCTTCTTTTTGTCCAGGGAATATAGATGAACTGAGGCGAAATAAGCGGGATTATTCTTGGCATAGGCAACCCACTTGCTGTCGGAAGACCAAGCGTAATCATGTATCTCGGAAACCTCGGCTCTGTCTATGAGCACCGGCTCTCTTTCGTCGATGTCCACATAATACAGCCTGAGTTTCTTGTCGGAATATAAGAGTTTCTTGCTGTCCGGCGACCAGACCGGCGGAAATCTGTAACAGTCACCATCGGTCGTAATGCGTTTTTCCTCGCCGATTCCGTCCTGGGTTCTGACGTAAAGCTCATACTCTCCGGTACGGTCTGATAGATAAGCTATCCATTCCCCATCCGGCGACCAGGCAGAATAGATCTCACGAATGGTTGGCGTTTCTGTTACGTTGCGAACTTCTCCCTTCTCCTCGGGCACGGTAAAAACCTCTCCTCGGGCGGAGAAAAGTGCCCTTTTTGCGGACGGGGAGAGACTGAAGTCGATAATTAGGTCGCTAACCTTTTCCCAATTGGGTCTGGTGAGGATACGTTCCGCCGGGATTTCTACCGAGATCTTCTTGGTTTTTTCGTCGGTCAGATTCAGCACGTAAAGATAGCCGCCGTTCTCGTAAACGATGGCTGTCGCACCTAAGCTGGGCCATTTCACGTCGTAATCTTGGTGGTTGGTGATCTTTCGGGTTGTCTTGGTCGCCAGGTCAAAACAATAAACGTTAAGCGTGTGATCCCGATCAGATGTGAAGTATATCTTATCCCCGGACCACATGGGGGCGTTGTCCGTTCCTTCCCAGTCGGTGATGCGATCTACGGCATCGGTCTTCAGATCGTAAATCCAGATATCCTGGGCCGTTCCGCCCTTGTAGCGTTTCCAGGTTCGGAATTCTCGGGATTTTCGATTGTAAGCCATCTTTTTGCCATCCGGAGAAAACGAAGCCATTCCTGCTTCAGGCAGCTTCAAGGCTTCGGGGAAATCTCCCTCAAGATTGATGCGATAAAGCTTGCTGGTCGGAAAGGCCTCGCGTGAAGAGCGAAACAGGATGGCCTTTCCATCCGGATACCAGTCCAGGACCCAATCGTCTATTTGAATTCCACCGGAGGCACCCTCAGCTCCCGGATGATAAGTGAGACGACGTGGTTCTCCACCATCCGTCGGAATGACGTACACATCGGCATTGCCGTCATAGGCTCCGGTGAAGGCGATCAATTTCCCATCAGGTGAAAATTTAGGAAAAAGCTCCGCACCTGGATGAGATGTTAGCTTGCGGGCCACACCCCCCTGGCTGGATACCAGCCAGAGGTCGCCGGCATACACAAAAACGACCTTGTCCTTGTGTATGTCTGGAAAGCGCATCAGACGGCCTTCCTCAGCGTAAGCATGACCAACTAACAACAAAACCAATAACACCAATACGAGGACTTTAGAATTCTGCATGCCTCAACTCCTTTGTTTGTTTATTATTATTTGGGAAAGTCTTTCGATTCTCTCGCGGGAACTTTTCTCATGACTTTTCATCCGTCTTCTGAAATTACCCACACGCTGCCCCGTTTAGACAGATGCGACTGCTGCGCTACAAACACCTCTTTTATATACTTGTCTCATTTTCGAAAGTTCTACTTTTTTTCAATAATGAGTCCATTATCCTGGTCGGTCCATCTCTAACCGGTCTCCGAAAAGCTGCTGAAAGAGGATAATTTGGAGTGTTCACCTTTAGGTGAACCACATAGGAGTTCATTGATTTTCGAGGCGTCTTCTGCAGGATCTACGGGAGAAGTCAAGCTGAAGCTTGACACTCCATGATGACCTTTCTCCGAATGTGACTTTACCAGGGTTCCATTCAGGATCAACATGTCAGTATGTCATCCTCAGTTGCTGGCAAGGGAGTCAGGAGACATTTTCAATCTCTGACTGGATAAGGCGGCCTTTCGGGAAGTTTTCTGGGCTCCTCTTCGAGCTTTTTCATGATGATCTCAATGGCTTTCTCCAGCTGGGGGTCACGGCCGTCAACGACCAGATCCGGTGGATTGTCCACCTCGATGTCCGGATCCACGCCGTAGTTTTCCATCACCCACTCGCCTTCCACACTATAGGGTGCGAATTCAGGCGTGGTGACGTACCCATTGTCCAGCAGCCTTATGAAGTTGCGGATGCCCACCACTCCTCCCCAGGTTCTTTTGCCCACGATGGGTCCCAGCCCGTATTGGCGGAAATAGTAGGGAAAGAAGTCTCCATCAGAAGCAGAATATTGATTGGCAATGCAGACTAAATGTCCGTAAAGGGTTCCCCCGGGATAGGTATAATCCCTGGCATTTCGCGACGAGCCCATTCCCACCACAACCCGGCGAAGCCTTTCCAAGATCATGTCGGAAACAAAGCCTCCCCCGTTATAGCGAACGTCGATAATCAATCCTTCCTTCCGGATCTGAGGGAAGTAAGATCTGGCAAATTGGTTGAGTCCTTCGCCACCCATGTTAGGAAGAAAGATATACCCCACTCTCCCGCCGGTGGCCTCCTCCACCTTACGGCGATTGGTCTCCACCCAGAAATTGGCCCGTAGGTCGTATTCACTGTCAATCGGTTTGACTTCCACCTCGCGCGCACCATCCAGAGAAGGCTTGGAGTTCACCTTGAGGATCACTGTTTTGCCAACCGTATTTTCGAAGAGACTGTAAGGATTGGTGGGATACTGCAAGGGTTGGTTGTCCACAGCCAGTATGTATTCTCCCTCCTTTACCGAGACCCCTGGTTCGGTGAGAGGAGAGCGAAGACCCTTATCCCAGTTCTCACCGGGATAAATCTTCTTAATTCGATAAAAACCGGAGAGAGTGTCCAACTCCCAATCCACGCCCAATAGACCGGTTTTGACCAGTTCCAGTTTGGTCCGATCGCCGCCGCTTACATAGGTGTGAGAACAACAAAGCTCGCCTATCATCTCCCCGATGAGATAATTGAGGTCACTTCGGTGTGCCACATATGGCAGAAGCTGACCATATCTTTCTCGCATCAACTCCCAATCCACCCCGTGCATGTTGGGAGCGTAGAAGAAGTCGCGCTCCAGACGCCAGGCCTCGCCAAATATCTGCCTCCACTCTTCGCGGTAGTCGATCTTCATCTGCATATCGTCCAGTTTCAGGGATCCATCTCCGACCTTAGCGGAACCGGGCTTGACCTCTGTGATGCCAAATTTTTCCTTACTCTTGTAAATGATCTTTTGGCCATCTGCGGAAATATCATACCCATCGATTGGCGAAAGCAGCACCTGATCTTTTCTTTTCTCCATATCGAAAAGGTGCAACGCACCTTTGGGTTCTGGCGATCCTCCGGTCAGCGTCCAGCCCGGGAAGGAAAGATAAAATATCTTCCCTTCGGCTGCCCGCAATCCATAATAGTTGCCTGGGTCCATGGGCACACCCACGGCGCGGTCCTCTATTCCTTCAATGTCAATGTCGATTCCCTTCTTTATCTTTTCCTTTCGCTTTTTCTTTTCCTCCTTCTTTTCTTCTTCTTTCATCTTCTCCCTTTCCTCTTCTGGTTCTACCTCGTCGCTTTCCGGCGCAAAAGGAGAGAGGCTGTCCGCCTGCAGGGTTACCACGTAGATGCGGGTCATCTGGTTATAGGTAAAGCTGGGCTCGTAGTTGCCTAACACTGCGTTGAAATCACGGTTGGAGAGGAAATACAGATACTTGCCTTCGGGATCGAAGATCGGCTCCTCATCGTCTGTATAATCCTCAGTCACCCGATAGATCTGTTCGTCTTCCAAAGAATAAAGAAAGATGGAGTTGAACTCGTTTTTGGCCGGCAGAGCGTACGCAATCCACCTGCTGTCCGGAGACCAGGAATAATCACGAATCTCCCAGTTCCTGGTGCTGTCCACCTGAGTGACATTCCTGCTCTCTGTGTCGACGTAATAGAGTTTTAAGTTCTTGTCGGCGAACAGAAGCTTTCTGCTATCCGGCGACCACACCGGAGCGAAGCGGAAGCAGTGCCCGTCTGTGGTTATTCGGATATCCTCACCCTTTCCATCCTGAGGGATGAGGTAAAGTTCATCCTCGCCTGTGCGGTCGGACAAGTACGCGATCCATTTGCCATCGGGAGACCAGATGGAATTCTTTTCCCGCGCACCTGAAGTATTGCTGAGATTCCTGGTGTTGCCCTTTTCAGCCGGAACGGTGAATATATCGCCGCGAGCCACAAAGAGCGCCCTTTTGCCATCAGGAGAAAGACTGTAGTCGGTAACATAATCCTTGACCGACACAAACTCCGAGCGCGCCAACACCCGGTCGTCCGGAATCTCCACGGTGATCTTTTGAGTCTGTTCGGTTTTTAAATCAAGCACGTAAAGATAACCCCCGTTTTCATACACTATGGACCGAGGGCCAGAGCTGGGCCATTTCACGTCATATTCATCGTGATTGGTGATCTTTCGGGTTTTTTTCGTGCCAAGATCGCAACAGAAAATATTGGCGGTATGATCGCGATCTGAGACAAAATAGATTTTGTTCTCATGCCACATGGGAGAAGTATCGGTGCCTTCCCAATCGGTAATCCGCTCGACGGCGTTCATCTCCAGATCGTATATCCAGATATCCTGAGCTAAGCCCCCTTTGTAGCGCTTCCAGGTGCGGAAATTCCGAAAGATCCGGTTATATGCAATTTTGCCGGCGTCTGGTGAAAACGAGGTAAGCCCGGCCTCAGGCAAAGGCAACTTCTGCGGAAAACCTCCTTCGACGCTAATTAAGAAAAGGTTTTGGAACCAGCTGTTGTAGCTTTCCCGCGACGATCTGAAAAGAATCCTGTCGCCATCGGGATGCCAGTCCAACACCATGTCGTCAAACCCGAATCTATCCGACATGTTCTCGAAGCCGGGGCGGTAGGTAAGTCTTCTGGGTTCACCGCCCTTTGCAGGGATCACGTAGACGTCGGTGTTGCCCTGGTATTGTCCGGAGAAAGCGATCATTTTGCCATCGGGCGAGAATTTAGGAAACAGCTCCATTCCCATGTGGGTAGTCAACCTTCGGGCAATCCCGCCTTCGCTCGGCACCAGCCAGAGATCACCCGCATAAACGAACACGATCTTATCTAGATGAACGTCGGGGAATCGCATCAATCTGCTTTCCTCAGCGTCAACAAAAGTGCTCACCATAAAACTCGATGCCAACACCAGGACGATGATCTTAAGAAAACGCATCTTGAACCTCCACTACTTTTTATGTCAATTAGAAATCAAAGAATGCTTCTTTCTTTTTCGACTCCTTTGAAGTCGCACTTCCTATTGTATTGAATCGAAATTTAATCATTTCGTGTCATTTTGCAAGTTAGATTTTCAAAATCCACTCACAGATAACTCTTTTGTGATTCTTCACGCAGTTTCCTGTTGACAAGAACGGGAGCAAAACCTACCTTGAGAAAAATCGATATCCATAACATGAAGAGGTGCGTTATGAAAAGGTGTACATCTTATTTTTCGATAGCTTTACTTTTCTGGTTTGGATCTTCCTCTCCTGTTTTTGCCCATCCCTGGAAGAAGTCTGTGGACTTGGGTCTAACGGTAACTCAGAACTCTTATTCAGACAGCTGGACTGGCGGTGAGGCAGGAAACGTAAACTGGGTGGCTCTGGCTAACTCCGTTTTTGAGAAAAAGTTCTCAGAAATAATAAATTCAAAGACCACTGCGAAATTCTCCTTTGGTCAAACGCACTCACAAGACCAGCAAACCAAAAAGTGGGCAAAGCCGACAAAATCAACCGATCTTCTGGACATCGAAACCTTGACCCGGTTCACCCTGAAGATGTGGGTCGATCCCTATCTGGCTTTCAGGTTCGAGAGTCAATTTCTGGACGCCAGCGTGCCGGAGGTCAAAAGATACGTTAACCCGAAAAAACTTACCGAATCGGGCGGCGTCTCCAGAGTATTTTACAAGACCGAGAATAATGAGATTTTGAGCCGTTTGGGATTAGCTCTAAGACAGATCATCACCGAAGAGGTGGTGGACACGGTTATGAAGAAAACGGAAATCAACTCTACCAGCGACGGCGGGATAGAGTCCGTTTCGGACGTCCGGCTTACCCTGTCAGATAAGATTTCCTATACTTCAAAATTAAGCCTTTACAAAGCTTTCTTTTTCTCCGAGTCTGATAAGGTCAAGGGAACGCCGCAAGAGGATTATTGGAAAGAGGTGGATGTTAATTGGGAGAATACAATCTCTGTATCGATCTCCAAGTACGTTAATGTCGCACTATACAACCAGCTTCTCTATGACAAAGATATAAGCAAAAAAGGGCGTTTTAAGGAGACTCTGTCTTTGGGCTTAGTATACAAGCTATTCTAACGGGTCCCCCAGATGAACCTTCGCCGGTATCGATCCTGTTCGGGTCCAAAGGGTCAGGCTCAAGGGCCTGTTGAAAAAGCTGCACTGTGGGGCGGGATGAATCCCCGCCCCTATGGGAACCAATCGGTTACCATACCTAGGTCAGGGCATTTAGCCCTGCCAAACGGTTTTTCAACAGTCCCTCAACCTTGACAATCCGAATCGATGATCCCAAAGTCCATTCTTTCGTATCCTTCCCAAAAAAATGTCGGCTCTTCGGGCAGGAAGAACCGACACAAAAACCCCTCAGCCTGGATAGTGGCAGCAACGGAAAGCTACCACCAGTATTGCGTCTACGCAGAGGTGTATTCTGCCAACTTTTTTCCGATAGCGGCTTGAGCCGCAGCCAGCCGGGCAATGGGAACCCGGTAAGGTGAGCAACTCACATAATCCAAACCTACGTTGTGGCAGAAGATCACCGAGGATGGATCGCCCCCGTGTTCCCCGCAGATTCCCACCTTCAAATCCTTGCGTACTGCACGTCCCTTTTTGACGCCCATCTCCACTAGCTCCCCCACTCCGGCCTGATCGATGCTTACAAAGGGATCGTGGTCCAGGATTCCATGCTCAACGTAGTATTGCAGGAATTTGCCTGCGTCATCGCGCGAATAGCCAAAGGTCATCTGGGTGAGATCATTGGTGCCGAAAGAGAAGAATTCCGCCTCGGCAGCAATCTGGTCAGCGGTCAGACAGGCACGGGGTATCTCGATCATGGTCCCCACCAAATACTTGAGCTTGACCTTATACTTCTTCATGGTCTCCTCAGCCACCCTGACCACCACCTCTTTTTGATTCTTAAACTCGTTCACATGTCCCACCAGAGGAATCATCACCTCCGGAATCACGGACTTGCGATGTTTTACCAGATCACATGCCGCCTGAAATATGGCACGGGCCTGCATCTCGGTAATCTCCGGGAATACGATGCCCAGCCTGCAACCTCTATGTCCTAACATGGGATTCATCTCGTGGAGTTCCTCGACCCGGCTGAGGAGGTTCTCCTTCTCTTCGATCTGGGCTTCGTCTGCTTCCTTTGCCTTCAAGGTGGCAATTTCCCCTATCAGTTCCTCCCGGTCGGGCAGAAACTCATGCAGGGGCGGATCTAAGGTCCTGATAGTAACCGGTAAACCTTCCATCGCCGAAAAAATCTCTTTGAAATCCTTTTTCTGGACTGGAAGAAGCTTATCTAGGGCCGCCTGCCTATCGGTCGGGGTCTTTGCCAAAATCATCTCCTGCACGATGGGAAGCCTGTCTTCGGCGAAGAACATGTGCTCGGTGCGGCATAAGCCGATACCCTCAGCTCCGAACTTGATAGCTTGAGCAGAATCTTTAGGGGTGTCCGCATTGGTGCGGACTTTCAACCTTCTGACTTTATCAGCCCACTTCATGAACTCCCCAAACTCTCCAGAGAGTTCTGGCTCTATGGTAGGCACCTCTCCCAGCATTACCTCCCCAGTGGTCCCGTTCAGAGAGATAACGTCCCTTCCGCGGATTATGTGCCCGTCCACCATGAATTGCTTTCTCTTTTCGCTCACCTTAATGGCCTCGCATCCCGCCACGCAACATTTTCCCATCCCTCTGGCTACCACGGCTGCATGACTGGTCATTCCCCCTCGTGCCGTGAGCACGCCTTCGGCTACTGCCATGCCGTGAATGTCGTCTGGATTGGTCTCATGCCTCACCAGAATCACCTTTTCGCCACTTTCGGCCAAGCTGACCGCATCATCTGCCGTGAATACTACCTTGCCCACCGCAGCACCCGGGGAGGCAGCCAGGCCCCTGGTAATGACGGTGGCGTTGGCATTCGGATCTATCCTTCGGTGCAAAAGCTGATTCAACTGGGCTGGCTCCAATCTGGTTAGGGCCTCCTCTTTGGTGATGGATTTTTGCTTCACCATGTCCACGGCAATTCTCACCGCCGCATGAGCGGTTCTTTTGCCAGTGCGGGTCTGAAGCATATACAATTTGCCCTGTTGAATCGTGAACTCAAAATCCTGAACGTCTTTGTAATGCTTCTCCAACTTGGAAGTAATGGATTTCAGCTGTTTGAACACCTGAGGCATCTCCTGCTTTAACTCGTGGATAGGCCTAGGAGTCCTGATTCCCGCCACCACATCCTCACCCTGCGCATTGGTCAGGTATTCGCCGTAAAATTTGTTCTCTCCGGTAGAAGGGTTGCGGGTAAATCCCACGCCCGTGGCACTCGTCTCCCCCATATTCCCGAAGACCATAGCCTGTACGTTCACCGCAGTACCCAATTCGGCCGATATATTGTGTAATCTCCTGTAAGTGATGGCTCGGGGATTGTTCCATGATCTAAATACTGCATTGATCGTCATCTGCAGCTGCTTATATGGATCGACAGGAAACTCCTCTCCGGCTTTCTCCTTGATTTTAGCTTTGAACTTCCGCACCAGCTCTTTCAGATCCTCCACCAGCAGGGAAGCATCGTGTCTTATGTGTTTGGCCTCCTTTTTCTTTTGAAGTATCTTCTCGAACTGATCCTTGTCGATTCCTAAAACCACATTGCCGAACATCTGCACAAACCGTCGGTAACTGTCGTAGACGAATCTTTCATTCTGAGTTTTCTTGACTAATCCCTGAGCGGTTTTATCGTTGAGTCCAAGGTTCAAAACGGTATCCATCATTCCCGGCATGGAGAACTTGGCCCCCGATCTGACCGAAAGCAGGAGCGGGTTAGAGGCATCGCCGAAACTGGTTCCCATGGATCTCTCCACCTTCTTAAGACCGCTTCGAATTTCCTTCTCAACAGGCTTGGGGAGCTTCATGTCATTCTGATAGAAGAGCCTGCAGGCTTCCGTGGTGATGGTAAACCCTGAGGGCACAGGGGCGCCAGCTGTGGTCATCTCCGCCAAACCTGCTCCCTTACCCCCCAAGAGATCCTTCATTTTCCCATTCCCCTCAGCATTCTTGTCTCCGAAATAATAGACTGATTTCTTTCCTCTCCCGGACAGGCTATCCACAGCTATCTTTTTGATTCTCTTGGCCTTAGGCTCTCTCACTTTGAGCTTTTTGTTAAGCTGTTTCTTCGGTTGTCTCTTCGGTTGTTTCCTGGCTTTTTTTATCTTCCCTGAACGTATCTTAGTCCTTCTCATGTTTTGCCTCCAATTAGGGGTTCGAGTTTTTGTATAATACATGCTTTTCACCAAAAAGCAAGACAATTTTTTGGTGACTGCCCCAGATTTTCTGCAAAGGCATGAACCGCAAGGCACTTCCGAAACCCGGTTGGAAACGATGAATGGAGTTCTTCTGGCTAGTCGCTCCTGAAGAGGCAGCGGAATGAGATGAAGCCTGTTGAGTGAAGCTTCCAGACGGGCGCCCCCGGACGGGGGCTCGTTCGAGCCGGTCCGGGCGAAATCCCTTCGCTTGCTGGGTCTCCCCGGGGTCCTTCGACTCGAAATCTCAAGGATATTACTAAGAAAAGAAGTACAAAGCTCTAATGCGAAACTACAGGAGTTCTATCTTGGCACAGAGGATTGGCTCTCCACTCGCGGGGGGGGTCTTTTACAACCAGTGACTTTCGTCCGGCCTGCTCTCAACGGGCGACCGTTTTCCCGTATACCGGGAGTGCCGGATCTGGCTCAGATGAAGGCGTGACTGCCCAGATTGGCTTCCGCTGGCGGGGACAATAACAAACGTTGGGCATCCCCCAAGGGATGCCCGACGTTCAGAAAGAAAGGAGTAAAAATGAAAAAACTAGTTTCGCTCTCCTTGCTCCTCAGTCTTCTCTCTTTTTTATACTCCCAAACGCTTGCGGAAGTTCCACAAATGATGAATCATCAGTGGAAACTTGGCACTGCTGATGGTGGAGAAGTAATGATTCAAATAATCCCAGCCTCGCAGAGCTTTTCTGTCATCCTGCCCACGTGAGTGGCCGGCCAGTAGATCCTGTCACATGCAGAGCAATAGACGTAATTGTCCTGGGTCTGATAGACGTAAGGATAAAGCCTGTCCTTGATCTTTTCCTTTTGCACCTTTTGCAGCACCTGATTGCAGACCAGGCAGCGGGAAAAAAGAAGGTCTTTGTCTATCTTAAGCTTGAAGTGGTCAACCACCTGTTTTAACTGCTCTAAAGGCTTCTCGCTCCGGATCAAGAGATATCTGTCTTCGATCTTGAAGCGGGAGAGCTTTGCATCCCTGCTCAGAATCATGCGGTCTTCCTTCAAAGCCAGAGAAACCAACTCTCCATCCTCCATGGTCAACTGAAAGCTGGTGTCGTATCCCAACGTTCTGAGCCATTTGGCCAATCTGCCCAGGTTATCGTCACAGAAGAATTTGGTCATCTTGAAATCTTCTTTATTGTACGTGAGGGAATCGGTATTCGGGCACGAGACAGGTTCGGGAATTCCACTTCCCGAACCAACATACACTACTTGATTAAGGCTGAAAAGCGCATCAGCAAGCTGATGCACTCCGTTTTTTCCGGCTAGAGCCGGACACTCCAGGTATCGTAACTCCTCTTGTCGAAAATGACAAACAGGACTTCCCTCAAATACCTTGCATTTTTCGAAAAACGTTGAACCTGATCAAGCATTATCTGGGCGCACCTATCAACCGGAAATCCTCCCACGCCCGTGCCGAAAGCAGGAAAGGCAATGGATTTTATTTTCAACTCTTCTGCTCGTCTCAAGCTGTTCTGTGTGGCACTTTTTATATATTCTTCGCTGGTCATCAAATCCTGTCCCATAACTGCAGCATGAATCACATATTTGGCTTTGAGCTCTCCGGCAAAGGTAACAACAGCTTCGCCGACTGGAATGGGACCCTGTTTCATCGCCTCACCTTCGATCTGTTTCCCTCCCTTTCTTTTGATGGCACCTGCCACACCTGCGCCCATCCACAGGTGATTGTTTGCCGCATTCACTATGGCGTCTGCTTCTACTTCGGTGATGTCACCCTGAATCACTATTATCTTAACTCCTGACATGCTCTGTTCCATTCTTCAACTCCGTTCATTACGAAAAGGAGAATCCTCTGAAGTTTTTCGAAAGAAATTTGAAAAGAGTTATGATGACAAAAGCACAGAAGGTTCCCAGAACCACTCCGGCTAAAACGTCAAAAGGATAATGCACACCAACATAGACGCGAGAATATGATACCAAAATCGCTATGATCAGAAAAAACAGTCTGATTTTGCGATAGCTGTACGAGAGCAGGAGGCAGCCGGTGAATATGTTCATTGCGTGAGAGGATGGAAAAGAATAAGCCTTGGTGCAGTTGACTAAAAGATGAATGTCTTCCAGAATATTACAGGGTCTGATTCTTTGTATCAGGGGCTTGAGCAGATTATTACAGAGCTGATCACTCAAGGCAATCCCCAGGACTAAAAGAAGCACGGTGATTCTTCCCCTCTTTTTCCCAAAAATGAGTAACAGAATTACCATCAAGCCCAAAGGGATTCGCCAATAGTCAAGATTGGTCAGAATGGGCATCAGGAGATCAAAAAAGCCGTTCTGCAGTTTTACATTGAAGAAATAGAAAAGCGCGGTGTCGAACTGAATTAAGTTTTCCAATAAAACCTGAAACATTGCGTTAGTCCTTGCCGGTAAGTCTTTGACTTACACACCACTACGGTTATTGCTTAAAGCTTCCTATAAAGTTCGTGACTTCAGCCAAATTAGGGATTCCTGCTCGACCTCCTAATTTCGTGCATTTCATGGCGGCTGTGGCACAGGCGAATTGCGCCGTCTTTTTCAAATCCCACTTCTCCAAGAGCCCATATATGAAAGCTCCGTGAAAAACGTCTCCCGCGCCGGTGGTGTCGACCACTTTCACGGGAAAACCGGGCGATTGGAGAACCTGGTCTTCTCCCCCGCTCATCTTGGGCTCCCTTGCTGAAGCACAGACACAGCCATCTTCTCCGATGGTGACAACTGCAGTTTCAAATCCCTCTTTCATGAGTTGTTTACAGGCTGAAAAGTGATCGGATAACCTGGTAAAACCGCAGCCGAATCTTTTTGAGACTATCAAATGGTCCACAAAGGGAAAGACCGATTCCACACCTGATCTCAGACTCCCCACATCTAGACTCACCTCTGCCCCAAGTTTCTTCGCCCATCTGGATAAGAAGATATCCACTTCCGGTTCACGTCCGTCTATGTGGAGAAATCTGGTGGAAATTGAGTTCGTGAACGCAAGCTCGCTTGCTTCTACGTGATTCGATTTAGTCTTATCCAGCGCCACGGTTCTTTTTCCAGTCCCCTTATCCACCCAGATAAAAGCCTTGGAAGTCTTGCCTGCCTTATCCACCATCAGGTAATCGGTATTGACCCCCTCCTTTTCTAACTCGGCCTTGACAAACCTCCCTTCCGGATCGTCACCGACCTTTCCTATGTAAGCCACTTTCGAACCCAACCTTGCCAGCGTGGCCATGGCTGTGGGAACCGGTCCGCCTCCCTGCATGGTTGATTCGATCACTTCCACCTTCTCATCCACGCCAGGATATGGATCCAAAATGGATAAGTAGTCCACCACATTCATTCCGAAACCGACGCAGTCGAACTCGATTCTATCAGATGAATTTGACCTGGCCATTGGTCGACTCCAGAAGTCCTTTCTTCAGCTTCTCCAGGCTGCTCATTCTGACTTGTGCCTTCATTGTCACCTTGTCCTCAAAGCTCTTCTCCAAAATCCTGCAGCCAAATCTGCTCAAGGCCTGGCTCACCCTTCCCATGTAGCTTATGTGGAATTGAAAAGAGAGCTCTGCGGTGACGAACTTCTTTACCTTTTTACAGTCTTTCAGCACTGCTTGAGCAGTTTGACGGTACGCGCGAGAAAGTCCTCCGGTTCCCAATTTCGTTCCACCATAATAGCGAGTCACCACCACCAAAACGTCAGTAAGCCCTTCAGATTCGATGGCAGATAATATGGGACTCCCTGCGGTTCCCCGGGGCTCGCCAGCATCACTATGTTTGGCTAACTCGCTTTCATCTGTTTTGATTTTGTAGGCAAAACAATGGTGGGTAGCATCAAAAGTCTCTTTGGAGACTTTTTCAATCCGCTCTCGTGCCTCTGTTTCCCGACTTACGGGGAAGGCGGAACCTATAAAGATGGAACCTTTAATTTTGAGCTTTGATTGTGCGAGGTCGTTTATGGTCCAATACTCGTCAGGGGAATTGTCCCTCATTTTTTGTTATCATCTTTTATTTTTGGCAATAAAAACTGTTGGATCAGTCTCTCGAATCTGCTTTTGTAGAGCAAGTCAAACTTATCCATCTCAAAGGGAACCAACTTCTCGGCCTTCAATCTGACCAAGGCCGCCTCTTTCCTGGCCTCACCGAGGGTGAGCTTCCCGCTTTTGATCTTCTCACATACTTCATCCACCACCTTCTTCAGCCTCTTTATTCTCTCATCATAATCCAGATATTCTTTCATGATCTTTTGACCGGACTTCAACGTCTCAGAAGGGCAAAACCTCAGTCTAAGCGGGAGGCCGGAGGGTTGTTCTCAGAGGTAGTTCAAGACCAAATCCAAATCGTCCACGCCCTCTATAGGAACCGCACCTTCTTGGATCAAGCCTTCCACTTTTTGAGAGTTCTCCTTTCTGACCACAAATAAAGGCTTTCCCTGTTTTATGGATATGTTCACCGCATCCATGGTTCCGGGACTCTCCTCACTCATCTCAACTATGATTACCGCAAAAGACAATCCCACCACGATCCTGTTTCTTGCCATCAACCGGCCAACCTTCACCGGAACATCCAGATTATACTCGGTGATCAATGCTCCGTTTTTGGAGATTTGCTCTGCCAGAGAGACATGTTCAGAGGGATAGATGTTGTTCAGGCCTGCGCCAGACACGGCGTAAGTCTTGCCACCTTCGGTGATTGCCCCCACATGAGCGGCAGAATCGATCCCTTTGGCAAGCCCGCTCACCACGACCACCTTCCTTCGGGCCAAAGCTTTCCCCATCTCCACCGCCTTTTCTATTCCTTCCGCGGTTGCGTGATGAGTTCCTACCACAGCCACAAACAGATCGTTCGGAATGGGGAATTCTCCTTTAAAGTATAGAAGCGGCGGAGGATCGTCGATCTCCTTAAGGCTTTGAGGATAGTCGTGGTCAAGGACGGTCGAGATGCCGATGCCCAGCTCGTTTAAGTATGAAATGTGTTTTCGAATCTCAATTAGGAAATCTTCAGATTGGCAAATCTCCTCAGCTTTCTCGGATGTCATCCGGGGCAGCGACAAAAGCTCATCTTTGGTGGCCTTATAGACGTTTTCCGGAGAGCCAAAGGTCATGAGAAGCTGCTGAAACGCTTTAGGGCCAACCCTGGCTTTTTCCCTCAAGGCTATCACATACTCCTTATATCCCACTTGGCACCCCCAAAGGCGAGCTGAAAAAATTCCTAAACATAGCCGATCTTAGCCAAGACCAAAACATTAACCTTATCCGCCTTGGCTCGTCTCAAGATTTGACAGATCTGATTCACGGTAGCGCCTGAATCGCAAAGATCGTCCAATAACAAAACTCTCTTCCCAGAGACCAGTGCAGGATTATTCAAACGGAACGTCAACGCCACATTCTCTGCCTTACCTGCCTTGTCGAAAATCCTCTTCTGAAGCTTCGTGATTCTGGTCCTTTTTATCACATTCCTTTCCCAGGGAATTCCCGTTCCCTTGGAAATCCTCTCTGCCAGATCAGAGATTGGATCAAAAGGACGGCTGGTAAAGGATGGAGGAACGGTAACAATAAAGTCGGATGATTTCAGCAGGTCCTTCCCGTTTATCAACTCTGTCGTCAGATCAGCCAATACCGCTCCTGCATCACGATCAAACCGATATTTGAATCTGTGCAATAACTCTCCTACTTGGGTTTTCTCGCTCCGTGCGCTTACTTGTTCGCTGTATTGACCCAAGGCACAGCCAAAATCGAAATTTCCCAAAAGAGGAATCACATTCAGACTGGACAAAGACAAGGGGTGCGCTTTTTGATCAGGCTTCAAAATCCATCCAAAGCCCACATCGCCTAGTATCTTTCTGGCATGGTTTGCTAACATTTGGACCTTCGGGAAACCCCCAGACACAAACTATTGGTCCGGCGTCAGTCAGATATTCTTTCTGCCAAAGCTAACAATTTAGCGTTGGTCAAAAGATCCATGGCATAGAGGAGATTATCCCTTTGTCTCTCAAAGTCCGCAAAATACCCCTTGGCCACTGGTTTGGCGGATGGCACGATCATCCTAAGCGGATTAACGTATCTGCCGTCGGCTTTGACCCGATAGTCCAGATGAGGGCCCGTGGAACAGCCGGTGCTTCCCACGTAGCCAATCAGCTCCTTCTGACGAACCCGAGCTCCCTGCCTTATCCCTTTGGCAAAGCGGGAAAGATGTCCGTAGGAGGTGACGAAACCGTTGGGGTGTCGGATCTGGACCAATTTGCCGAAACCCCTCTTCCACCCAGCATAAGTGACCACACCGTCCCCGGAGGCCACCACAGGAGTCCCCACCGGCGCAGCATAGTCGACTCCCAGGTGAGGTTGGTATCTCTTGAAGATCGGATGAAACCGGCTATAGGAAAAGCCAGAGCTGATTCTTCGGTAATTTAAGGGAGATTTCAGAAAGGCCTTCTTCAACGAGTTGCCAGAGATGTCGTAATAGTCCTTGTGTCCAGCTGGGTCTTGATACAATACTGCCTGATGGGTCTGTCCGGCTGAATTGTATTCGGCTGCCAGGATATCACCATGTTTTACGAGTTTGCCGTCCTTGTGATATTCCTCATAGATTAGTCGAAAGCTGTTACCTTTCCTCGTTTCGGTCAAGAAATCTATGTCCCATTCGAATATCTCAGTGAACTTCACAATCAACTCAGGACTCTTGCATTCACCTAACATTGCCTCCCACAGGGAGCTTTTTATCTCTCCTTTCATCGATTTGACTATACAATCGAATTCCACCGGGAGTACAGAAGCTTCGAGATTGCCGTTCTCCCTTTTGATCTCGCACTTTTCTTTCATCCCCTTCTGGTATTCGAAAAACAGAATCGAATCCGGAGTAGTTATCAAAGTATAGGAATCTCCGGGGAGAGACGTTCTTAGATTGAGCGAACCGCTCAAAGTCGAGGTGAGACGATGAATCAGGGAGTGGGGGACCTTCTTTTTCAGTAAGGAAAGATACAGAGATTCATTCCTGTCCAATTCCCCTTGAAAGATGCAGCCCAGGGTCACTTCGTCTGGTCTACTTTCCCGAAGGTCTTTTGTCCCTTCAGAGTAATACAAAATCGTCCAGTTTCCTAACAAAAGCAGGAGGAGGAGAAAGGCAAAAGATAAGAATGCAAGGACAATTATTCTTTTGTGAGAGAGTTGAAAGCTCATCTTGATTCCTCAGAATACTTCTGCTGAATAAATGTAGATTTCCGCATCCTTGTCCTTCCAGCAGTTCTTATCATGAATTCCCGCTTTATGACAAACCTGCTCCAAGAAGGTTATTCTGTCCCATCCCTGCTCGGTGGCCACCTGGGGCAGAAATACCCCCTGCTGATATCCTTTCTTAAGCAGAATCCCATGTTTTCCGATCTCAATCTCGTTTATGTCCTTTATCTTCCTCAGAGGAGTCAGAACCGAGATTTCAAGCTCCAATTCGTCCAACTCCGCCGGCGTAACTGGAGGAAACCTGGGATCACGGAGCGCAGCTGATTCCGCCATCTCCTGGATGGTGATGTGAAGGGGCTTTATTGCTTCTAGGTAACCGATGCACCCTCTCAATTGGCCGTGTTTTTTTATGGTGACGAATGCGCCTCTTTTCTCTTTCAAGATGGGAGATTCCACCTTGAACTCGGGAAGTTTCTCACCTTTGACTTTGCACTCAATGGTCTTTCCGGCGATATCCATCAGAATCCTTTTGTCGTCTTTCGAGAGCCCCAGGTCCACTCCTACTTTCTTTTTCTCTGACCCTGCTTTTTCTTTCGCAGAGTCTGCTTTGGAATTATACATAACCGCGGCCATATATCCAACCACCCCGGATTTATCCCCGGTAACATCTCCTGAGTTAGCGTATTGCAGGACCTTAGCCTTATCGGCTCCCAGCCCCTTTGCTGCGATCATGGTGGCTGTTATGGGCCCCCCGCCACAGGCTTCGCAGACGCCGGAGGAAATATCTCTGAATAGCCCTTTCGGGTCAAATGAGTTCACGTGGTCCATCACCACATTGTCCAGCCGAACTGCTTCTTGATACGGATGATAGTGCGAAAGATCCGAACTGGCTACGATCAAGGCATTCTCTCCCTTTAGAGCCGCGGCCATAGCTTGACCCAGCGACTCGCTGGTGGCATAATCCTGATCTCCGACAACAATTGCCACGAGTTTGAACTTACCCAATACCGCCTGGAGAAAAGGAAGCTCGACTTCCAAAGAATGCTCACCCCTCATGCCCACAAAACCGTGCCCTTTATCCGACAGAGAGATTCTTTCATTTTGATCGGCTATCTTGCCCGCCAAAGCAGTGTCTATGGGAATCGTGCCCAGAGGAGTCTCATACGCACCGCCGTTGTAAACTGAGGCACCCGGAAAATAGGCGATGTGGCTGGGTGAAATCACCACCACCGTCCCGAAGGAGAGACCATCGAGAAGCTTGAAGGCATATGCCGCCACCTGTCCCGAATACATATAACCGGCATGTGGAGCGATCAGACCTACGATCTTTCCGGGAATTGGTTCTTTTTTTGCTTTACTGAAAAAGCCAGTTAACTCTTTTGTCAAGGCCACCGGATCACCTGTGTAGAATTGACCTGCCACCGCAGGCTTTCTTACCTGTCCCATTTTAAATCTTGCCTCCTTCTTGGTGTGTGCCTCCGCTTGGGAATTCGACTGGTTGCCACAGTTCAATAGATAAGAAAACCCAAGCGAAAACACAAAAAGAAAAAGCAGAAAATTCAGATTTTTCCTCATCCGAGGTTACCTCAATTCGAACTCTGTTTATTACCTCCCGCTCTTCCATAAACTCCCAACAGATTGAACAGATTAAAGAATACCCTCTGTTTAATCCTTTCATCTGCTGGCAAATCCCTTCATCTGTCGGGAATTCGCTTTCTCAATTACTCTAACACATACTTTCTATAAATTCTTATTCTATCCTTATGATACCATTTTACCAGACAAATGTTGTGCAGCTTCAATTTATATGTGGGACGATAATTCTCCAAATTCTTTTTTGCCTTCTGCAGATTGCTTTGGGTGAGATCTCCATGGGCCAAGGTTACGTGAGGATGCCAACTTTCGGGAGAATAAAGATTGAAGGTTCGAGAACAATGGCTTTTCAACAAAGTATCAATCTTTTCGTGTACGCTCTGCAGGGATCTTGTTTTGAAGACCTCCATGAAGATGGCCCGGTCAGGCTTTTGAAAGACGTCTATTCCCTCAATCCGCACAAGAAAAGGTTTTATGTCAGCGGACAGCTGTTTTAATCCTGCGTCAATTATTCTGATATCTTCGCACGTTCCTCCTTG
>Ga0315539_1000697_pt1 | contig 25290 bp, 21 predicted proteins | sample SalMarSW160150MG_FD_203097 | JGI IMG/M metagenome (GOLD analysis project Ga0315539, IMG submission 203097) | Salt marsh sediment microbial communities from the Plum Island Ecosystem LTER, Massachusetts, United States - Salt Marsh Sediment SW1601-150 ... | reverse complement strand
CTGGGGACAGGACCGCAGGACTTGGTGGTTACCATGCCAGCCCCGCAGTCGGCGACACGCTTCAGAAGTTGAGGGCCGGTGCCGAGGATGCCGGCCGCCAGAACAAGGGGATTCCTGAGGGGTACGCTGCACAGCTCCACAGACAGATCTGGATCAGGCATCGCCCTTGCCTCCCGCCAGGAACGCGAGGACTTCTTTCTGCTGTCCGGGGGTTATGCGCCCGTCCTCCACTAGGATATCCAGCATCTCTGTCAGACGAAGGACCGAGTGGAGTGTGTATCCCGAATCTGCCAGTCCTTCCGCCCCTCCTTGCTCCCGGTCCACGAGTACAACCACGTCTTTGACCTCCAAGCCAGCTTCCTCGAGGGGGGCGATGGCCCTCAACTTGCTGCCGCCGGTGGTGATCAGATCGTCCAGGACGGCGACGCGCTCGCCTTCCTGGAAGTGGCCCTCGATGCCTTTACCCGTGCCGTGCTCCTTGATCTCCTTGCGAGGGTAGACGAGGGGCACTCCCATCTCCAGCGACACCGCTGTGCCGATGGGCAGGGCGGCGTAGGGAATGGCGGCCAGACGGTCGAAGGTGAGGCTCTTCAGAATGCCGGCGTATGCTCGTGCCACTTTCCTCAAGAGCTGGGGGTCGGAAACCACCAGGCGGAGGTCCAGGTAGATAGGCGAGCGCTGACCGGAGACGAGGGTGAACTCCCCAAAGCGTACACATGCGAGATCGTGGAGAGCGAGAGTCAGTTCCCTTGTCAAGGGCGGCGGGCTCACCGGGCGCGCGAGGGGAAGGCTCTCGCGCAGCTGGTTGATGCGGTTGCGGAGTTCGAGGGCGGCGGCGCGAGGATCGGGTGCGTAGATAATGCTGCGGGAAGCGTTGATGATCAGGCCATGCCCTTCGTGGTTCAAGCCCGCCTGCACCGCGGCCTCCAGATCACCCCCCTGGGACCCGATTCCCGGTACAAGAATCCAGGCATCGGGGGCCGCCTCTCTTATCTTGCGGAGAACCTCGGGGTAAGTGGCACCGACGACCAGGGCCAGGCCCCACTCCAGGGCTCTGGCGGCCACTGCCTCGTACAGAGGGCGTCCGTTGCACATCAGGGTCTGGAAATCCCTGGCGCCAGGGTTGGAGGTGTGACACAGCAAGAACAGGCCCTTGTCCTCGTATTCGGTGAAGGGTTGCAGGGCATCGTATCCCAGATACGGGTTCAAGGTGATGGCATCTGCGCCCCACACCTCGAAGGCGGCCCTGGCATAGGCACGAGCTGTAGACCCGATGTCACTCCTCTTCGCATCGAGGATCACGGGTATCTCGGCTGGGACGTATTCTATCGTTCTTCTCAGGGCATCGAGGCCCGCCAGGCCCTCCGCCTCGTAGAAGGCGATGTTGGGTTTGTAGGCGCAGACCAGGTCCTGGGTGGCGTCTATGATGGTGCGGTTGAAGGAGAGAATGGGACTTTGTTCGTCTCCCGAAGCAGGGGAAAATCGAGCGGGATCAGGGTCCAGTCCCACGCAGAGCAGGCTGTCGTTTCGCTTCAGTGCGGAGGTGAGCTTGCTGAAGAAGCCCATCATCCTGTGCTCCCCCTTTCGAATCCCCTTGTCCACTGAGTCGCCTCAGGGCTCTATGCCTTGCCCAGGACGGCGGCCAGCAACGCCATGCGGATGTACATGCCGTTCTCCATTTGCCGGAAGTAGGCTGCCCTGGGATCGGAGTCCACGTGGTAGCTTATCTCTCCCACGCGGGGCAGGGGATGCATGACCACCATCTTCTCTTTGGCTTGATCCATGAGCTCCGGCGTGATCATGTAGAGATCCTTGACTTCCTCGTATTGCGCCAGATCGGCGAAGCGCTCCTTTTGCACTCTTGTCACATAGAGCACGTCTACGTCGGAGATGATGTCGGCCACATCATAGGTCTCTGAGGCCGGCAACTCCTGATCCCTGATGTCGTTCATGACGTCCAGGGGCAGTCGTAGGATCTCAGGAGAGACGAAGTTGAATCGAACGTCGTACAGGCAGAGCAGCCTTGCCAGAGAATGGACGGTCCGCCCATTTCGCAAGTCACCGACCATTCCCACGTTGAGTCCATCGATGTGTCCTAGCTCTTCCTTGATGGTGAAGATATCGAGCAGAGCCTGCGTTGGATGCTCGCCGACCCCGTCTCCACCGTTGATGATAGGCTTGCGGGCGTAGTCGGCCGCGATCTTGGCTGAGCCCATCTCCGGGTGGCGGATGACGATGACGTCGGCGTAGGACTCCAGAGTGCGAATGGTGTCCGGCAGCGATTCACCTTTGGATACACTGGAGAACTGGACACCCTGGGTGATGGGAATGACCGTTCCGCCCAATCGAGACATGGCGGCGATGAAGGAAGAGCTGGTACGTGTGCTCGGCTCGAAGAACAGGCAGGCCAGCACGGCCCCCGTCAGGAGGTCCGTCGACCCCCGAGTCTTGACAATGGCCCGCATCTCCTCGGCGACCCCGAAGAGGTGCTCGAGATCCTCGCGGCTGAATTGGGACACGGAGATGATATCCTGCCCAGCGAATCCCTTGTCGAGCTTGGGCACCGTGTACGCTTTCTTCCTAGAGTTGTTCAGTATAGTGTGCTTGTTGCCAGTGGTCATACTTCCTCCTTCTCATAACCAACGTGCCACGGCGACCACGGGAGAACAGAGCATGGGTGGGATGCCTTCTTGGGAGGGCGCTGAGCCGCGCCAACTGGCGGTATGGAGCGCCATACAAAAACAGGACTCCCATCGGGAGTCCTGTCGCTGAGCATAACCGTGCTTCCACCGTATTGGTCTCTGTACACAGCCATGTCTTATTCCTAATCTGTTAGTATACCACATCTAGGACCCCCCTGGCAAATGCAGACGGTGTCTGCGCCAAGGCATCGTCACCAGGTGGTGACAAAGGCAGTGACCGAGTCTGCTGCCCCTCTGGGAAGCTGGTGGTCACCCGCCAAGAGATACGCAGCATCCGGGAGCGAGTCCGTCGCTGGCGCATGCGGTGGCTGCTATCCATCTCTCCCATCAGTCTCCCCGAATCCCGCTGCGCAAAACGCCCCGTTGATCAGGCCGTGTAGAACTCAATCAGACGCTTCTCTGCCTCTCCCTCTATGTGAGCCACGACCTCCACAAAGGGCGAGATGCTCGAGTTACGCAGCTTGCGTCCCAGGAGTTCATCCACCTGGAAGATACCGGCCGAGTTGCTCATGGTGATCTCTACCCGCACGGGCTTTTCAGCGCCGGGCAGGATGCGCACCCGATCGACTGCCGCAGCCGACACCGAGTGGATGTTGGTGACGCCAGCCTCGAAGGGGATCCGTGACCGGCCCCTCGTCATGTCCAGAGCGTCAGCGACCTTGACGATACCGGCTTCTATGGTGAAGCAACTCCGGTCCCAATGATGGGCGCTCACAGCGTGGAGTATCTCCGAGACCATCATCGTGCGCTGCGAGACATCGTATAGACCATCCAGCAGTTCCTTGGCCTTGGCGTTGGCCAGACCGACGGAATAGAGCTCGTGATCGTCACGATGGACGGTGATGCCCAGATCGTGCAGACAGGCAGCCAGCACCACCACGATCTCCGCGTCGTCGCGGGTGAGGCCGTAGTCTGCCACCACGCTCATCTCGATACCGGCGTCAGCCAGCATTCTGAGCAACTTCAGGGCCATGTTGGCCACGATCTTGATGTGTACCGGCCCGTGATCGGGGTAGCCGAGGCGGTCGACGGAGTTGATATTGACGCAACGCCATAGCTGAAGTAGTTCCTCGTCTTCGTTGATGCGGGCCACGACCTGGCGCAGGAGCTGGTTCTTGCCTGCGGGAATCTGGAAAGCCACAGTTTACCTCCTTTTTGTTCGGTGTGTTGGAACTAGCCCATACTTGGGCGGCGCATTTCCACAGAGGGAGGACCCTCTGCAAGAGGTCCTGCGTTGTGCTGACCGCCTTGCTTCTGGGCGGCGATATCGATATCCTTGGGAGTATATCAACTGCCGAACCGGACGGCCAAGGAACGGCGACGTCAGGGACAAGCCCCGAGGGGGGTTGGGGATGTCCGAGCCCGGGGCTCAGGTGGCTCGGCCTCGATGGCAGATCCTGAGTGGGGCGTTGAGGTGCCTGGCCCGTGATGGAGCTTCCTGCGCTCTCATCGGCGTGGGAGACCGTCTACTTGCGCGGCATCGCTCCAGGCAATCGCCTACCTGTCGGTCACGTGGGCGATGAGCAACGGCACGAATCGGTAACGTGATATACAGGGTGCGCGCTCTGCGTCGCGGATTTGACATTTGGAGCGACCGTGGTATAATGACGGATGTTAACCTCTGGACAACTCTCCGTCCTGCTCAGGGTACGGAGATGAAAGGGAGACACTATGGAGAAATGGCATCTCGAATCGCCTGTCTTTTCCGCCCTCACGGATCAAGAGAGGCGCAGCATAGCCACCGAGATGCAGCCCAAGACCTTCCACGAGGGACAAAGCATCATCCTGGAGGCCACACCTAGCGAGGCAATGTACGTCGTCGATGCTGGCTGGGTCCGCATTCTGTCCGAACAGGGCGGCAGGAGGGTCGTTCTCGCCAACCTGGGCCCGGGCAGTATGCTGGGAGACGTGGACTTCTTCTTGGATGGACCCTACTCCTCCAGCGCTGAGGCGGCCTCTGAGGTCAATCTTTGGGCTCTTAGCAAGGCGGACTTGAAACAACTGATCGTCAGGGAGCCGGCGATAGGCGTCAAACTGAGCCTGGCTATTGGTGCCAAGGTGGTTCAAGTGAGCGAGTACCTGGCCGAGCAGCGTCTGCCTGAGATCCCGTTCTTCACCCAGTTGTCGAGGGAGAGCCTCCTGGGGTTGGCGGAGAAGCTACAGATCAAGAGGTGCCAGCGAGGCGACACCGTGTGCTGGCTGGGCGCACCAGGCGAAACGATGTACATCGTCGAGTCCGGCGAGGTGGAGGTGATCCTCGGCCCAGAGAGCGAGGAGGTTCCCAGGCCCCTCACAGAGGGTGACTTGCTGGGCGAGATGGCCCTGCTGGCCAAGAAACCGTACGCCGCGACCTATAGAGTTTCCAGCGATACTGTCCTCTGGGCCCTCTCTCGTGCAGACTTCGATGAGCTCGTAAGTGAGTTTCCCCCGATTCGCCAGGCGTTGTCCCGCGCACTGAGCCAGCATCTGAGCCCAGAGGACCGGGCGATGGCGGAACAGCGATTGGAGACCATCCCTCTCTTTGCTGGCCTGCCTCCTGACGTATTGTCGAAGGTCGGCCAGCGCTTGGTGCTGCAACATTATCCCCAGGGTGAGCTGGTCTTCTCCGCAGGAGATCCAGGCGACAGCCTGTACGTGATCGAGTCCGGCGAGGTGAAGCTGGCCTCTGAGACGCCGACTGGCGATTCCACTGTGGCTTGGTTGGAGGCGAGTGAGTGGTTCGGTGAGATGGCCCTGTTGACCGGCAAGACGCGTTCGGTGAAGGCACAGGCCATGACCGACACTAACCTATGGGTTCTCTACAAGAACGATTACGATGACTTGATGGTAGAGCATCCAGCGATCAGTGTAGCTTTGGGCAAGGTACTCAGCGAACGTCTGTCCGAGGGCTTCAGGGAGGCTCGGCCCAGGGCCACGCCCGCCAGGATGCGCGAGATGCCGTTCCTGGCGGAGTTGACCGAGGCGGAGTTAGAGGACGTCAGCCGGCGATTGCAGTCGGTAGAAAGGGCATCCGGAGAAATCCTATTCTCCCTGGGAGAGCCTGGGGACAGGATGTACCTGATCGAGTCGGGCCGGGTGGAGGTACGTACCACTTCGGCGGAGGGACGTACTATTCTGGCCGAACTCGGGGCCGGCGACCTCGTGGGCGAGACGGCGCTGCTGACCGGGAAACCGCGCCCGGCGACGGCCCGCGCAGCCAGCGATCTCCAACTATGGGCCTTGGACAAGGATGATTTCGACGACCTTACCCACAAGTACCCTCGCTTCGTATTGGCGATCAGCCGGGTCCTGAGTGAAAGGCTGGAGAGCACCTCGGTGATGCAGGCAGCCCCTGCCAAACCTGAGAGGGTCGTGCTTCCCAAGCCAGCGATCAAACCTAGGAAGAAAGAGCGGCCCAGACCCCAGCGGGGACTGGGCCTGGCAGACAGCGTGCGGGGTTCCGTCGTCTGGCTGGTCGGCCGCAGCACCGGAGTCAAGCTGCGTCTGGCTGTCGTGGGGTTCCTGGCCTTATGGCTCTGCGGGATCACCTTCCCCGCGACGGTGCTATCGTCGGTGCCTCTCGAGAAGGATGACTTGATGGCCGTATTCGAATCTCCAACTCCCATACAAGTGCTGATCATGGAGGAATCGCCACAGCGTCCGCTGGAGAGCCCCGTGCCCGCCGATACTCCCATGCCCACAGAGGTTCCTGTGGAGGCACCTCCGGAGGCGGGAGGCGCAGAGGCAGCGGTGATTCTGGCGGTGGTACCCACCGAAACGCCTACAGCCGAGGTTCCTACAGCGACGCCAACCGTGGTGGCACCAACACCACGGCCAGCGGCGCCGATGGCGACGTCTACTCCAGCGGCTGCCTCCAACGTGATGGGAACCGGGAGGGTGACCACACCGACGGTGAGGGTCTATGACATGGACGGTATCCCGCGAGACCTGGATTGGGCCAACAGCAAGTATGGAGGCTGGATAGACTACGGCCAGCCGAGTGGAGGAGCGTGTTTCCGCATCGTTGAATTGAAGGAGAGGTCAGGTCCAGCCAACATCGATGTCTGGGTTCTAGACGAGGATGGCAATCCCATGCCCAACATGATGCTGCTTTTCGACTGGCCCGGAGAAGAGGTCCTCCAGGCCACTAACGTTGAGGGCAAGGTTGGATTCGCTCTTGGCATGGGCTCCTACATCTACGATCCGCGCGTCGGTGGCCCGCACACCGTACGGCTCGAGTGCGAATACCCGTCGGACGTAGCCATGAACTGGGGACATCTGGCGGGAACTCCGCATGATCACCTGGATATCGTATTCCAACTGGCACGCAGCGGACGCTAGCACCAGCAAATGGCAAGCGCATAAACAAGGGAGGGCTAGGGCCCTCCTTTGTAGTTGTTCACAGAATCGTCACTAGGATAGTGGAGTTGAGAAAGGAGCAGTAATGGCTGAGAAGGTGACGCTTAGTGTCATCAAGGCTGACGTCGGCGGATACGTAGGTCACTCTAGCATGCACCCCGCCTTGATCGAGGAGGCAGAGGAGAAGCTCGAGGGTGCCAAGCGCGATGGGACGCTGATCGACTTCCGCGTCTCGCGTGTGGGCGACGACCTGGAGTTGATCATGACCCACCGGAAGGGCGTAGACGACTCCGGGATCCATCAGTTGGCGTGGAACACCCTGGAGGCAGCGACCAACGTGGCCAAAAGCCTGAAGCTGCACGGAGCCGGGCAGGACCTGCTCAGCGATGCCTTTTCAGGCAACGTCAAAGGAATGGGACCCGGCGTGGCGGAGATGGAATTCGAGGAGAGGGGGTCCGAGCCCATCTTGATCTTCATGGCCGACAAGACCTCCTCCGGGGCCTGGAACATGCCTCTGGTCAAGATGTTCGCCGATCCCTTCGCCACCATCGGCTTGGTGATCTCGCCAGTCATGCACGATGGCTTCAGGTTCGAGGTCCACGACGTGCTGGAGAGCAAGAGGATCTACTTTGACTGCCCCGACGAGCTGTATGACATGCTGGTTTTCGTCGGAGCGCCAGCGCGCTACATGATCAAGGCCGTGTATCACAGGGGCACGGGTGACATAGGCGCCGTGTCGTCGACCCAACGTTTGAGCCTAATTGCTGGGCGATACGTGGGCAAGGACGACCCGGTACTCGTCGTGCGTTGTCAGGGAACCTTCCCGGCCGTCGGTGAAGTTCTGGACCCCTTCGCCTTTCCGCATCTGGTGGAAGGGTGGATGCGCGGCTCGCACCATGGACCATTGATGCCGGTTTCTGAGCCAGAGAGCAACCCCAGCCGCTTCGATGGTCCTCCGCGGGTGGTCTGCCTGGGGTTCCAGCTCTGCAATGGGTCCCTGGTCGGGCCGCGGGATATGTTCGACGATCCCAGCTTCGACGAGGCGCGCCGCACGGCCAATGTAGCCAGCGAATACCTGCGGCGGCACGGTCCCTTCGAGCCGCACCGTTTACCTCTCCATGAGATGGAGTACACCACCATGCCTCAGGTGGTGAAGAGGCTGGAGGGGCGTTTCGAGGACCTGTCGGAGTAGGGCTGCAAACCCTCGGTGTCTAACCTGGCCGGTGTGTCGTCTCTCCGCCGTTTGGGCAGAGGAGGGGCATCGGCCAGGATCGGCTTCGTTCAGCCTGGTAGGCTGAGTGACGAAGGCTGGTTCGCCCGAGTTGGCAGGCGAGATCGAGGCCTGGACAGCTTGTTCCCCGGGCCAGGTTCGGAGCACCGGAGCCCATGGCAGGCAGCTCCCTGAGCAGCGCTCGAACGGTCCCGGCATAGCCGCTCGCATGGGCTAGAGGGCGGCGCGGATCTCGTCGAGCCGGGTCTTGGCCGCGGGGACGAACCCGAAGAAGCGCTCCAGTTTCTCACAGGGATACTCGTCGCAGAAGGCACAGTTGTCCACGCCGCGAGCCACCCCGCAGGCCCGGATGTCGCATTCGAAGCAGTGCTGGAAGTGCCTAGCGCACCCCGGTAGACAACCATCGCAGTAAGTGTCCTCTGGCTTGATGTCTGAGTTGTACTGCTTGGACCACGTTTCCGCTAGCCGCTGGCGTTCCTCGTCGATATCGTCTTGCGTAGCCAGATAGGCAGGGCATTCGGTGCAGGTGAGACCACAAAAGGCGATGATCTCTTCCATCCTTCACAGCTCCCTCGTCGGCGTCGGAGCCGCTGCTGGTTGACACTACTCTCTACGCGGTTAGCGGCAGATGCCAGTATATTCTCCTGGGCTTGGCATGTCAAGTGTTCTGCCGGCGACCTGCGGGGTCGTCCCGACAGCGCCGCGGTCACTTGAGGCAGATAGGCGTCCGTCGGCGGCATGCCGGTGCCTCTTGTCCCGGGCCTCCGCTTCGGTGCAGAACGCGTTCCGTCCAGCCAGGCATTGCGTACGGAGAGCGAATTCAGTATAATAGTCGTGTGGGGTGCCGAGGAACTCTACGACACCGAATGGATAGGAGGGCCTGATGGCCGACAACCTACGGAGATTCAGCAAGAGGGCTCGACGCTCTCTGGCTTACGCCCAGGAGGAGGCCGGACGCCTGAAGCGCCCGTACATCGGAACGGAACATCTACTGCTCGGCCTGGTGCGAGAGGAGAACAGCGTTGCGTGCAGGGTTCTACGGGGTCTCGGGGTTGAGGGTGATAAGGTACGAAGTTCGGTCGAGGAGATCAGCGGTCAGGGAGAGCGCAGAGTTGTAGGGAGACCAAGTCTCACCCAACCCACCAAGAGGATCATAGAGCGGGCGGTGGGCGAAGCCCGGAAGATGGGGAACAACTACGTCGGTACCGAGCACCTGCTGCTGAGTCTCGTGGAGGAGGGAGAAGGCATCGCCGCAGACATCCTCAGGAATCTTGGCATCACTTCGGAGAGGGTCCGTAGTCAAACGGACCAACTGGTTACCCAAGGACGACCTTCGGCACGCGACGCAGCCAAAAAGGAAACACAAACGCCTCTCATTGACCAGTTGGGTATCGACCTCACAGACCAGGCTGCTGAAGGCAAGCTGGACCCGGTGATCGGTCGCGAGAACGAGATACAGCGCCTAGAGCAGGTCCTCTCGCGGCGCACGAAGAATAACCCTGCCCTCATCGGCGAGTCGGGGGTCGGAAAGACGGCCATAGTGGAGGGGCTGGCACAGTTGGTGGCGTCGCACAGAGTTCCAGAGAACCTGCTGGGCAAGCGTATGGTGATGCTGGACGTCGGCTCGCTGGTGGCCGGGACGATCTATCGTGGCCAGTTCGAGGAACGCCTGAAGAAGGTGATCGACGAGATAAGGGACAGCGGAGCAATTCTATTCATCGACGAGGTCCACATGTTGGTGGGCGCTGGGTCCGCTGGCAGCTCTGTGGATGCGGCAAACATCCTCAAGCCTGCACTGGCCAGGGGCGAACTCCAGTGTATAGGTGCCACGACCCTCGATGAGTATCGAAAGTACATCGAGGGCGACGCATCGCTGGAACGGCGCTTTCAGCCCATCTTCGTGGATGAGCCGACGGTGGAGGAGACGGTCGAGATCTTGCGGGGCATCAAGGAGCGATACGAAGCGCATCACAGGCTCCACATCAAGGATGAGGCCCTGCGCTCGGCCGCCTATCTTGCCTCCCGCTACGTCCCCGACCGGCACCTGCCTGACAAGGCCATAGACTTGATGGACGAGGCAGCTTCCCGCGTTCGTATGTACAGGATCCCTCACACCATCGGCCTCAAGGACTCTCTGAACGACTTGAAGTCGGTCCGGGAGGAGAAAGAAGAGGCCCTCGCGGAGCAGCGTTTGGATGCCGCGCTCAGCTTGAGAGAGCGCCAGATGGAGCTGGAAGCAGACATCGATCAGATGCGCCTGGGCTTTGAGGGCTCGCTGGAGGGCGTCCAACTGGAGGTCACCGAGGAGGATATTGCGGAGGTGGTCTCCATGTGGACGGGGATACCGGTGACCAGGATCGCCAGCACGGAGCAGGAACGTCTGCTGCACATGGAGGAGGAACTGCACCGCCGCATCGTGGGTCAGGACGAAGCGATCACAACTATCGCCAAGGCTGTGCGCAGGGCACGGGCGGGCTTGAAGGACCCGCAGCGTCCCATTGGCTCCTTCATCTTTCTGGGCCCCACGGGCGTGGGCAAGACGGAGTCTGCCAAGGCTCTAGCGGAGTTCATGTTTGGCAGCGAGGATGCGCTGATCAAGCTGGACATGTCGGAGTTCATGGAGAGGCACGCGGTGGCCCGTCTGGTGGGAGCGCCGCCGGGGTACGTGGGCTACGACGACGGTGGGCAGTTGACAGAGGCGGTGCGTCGCCGTCCATACTCGGTCATTCTCTTCGACGAGATCGAGAAGGCGCATCCCGAGGCCTTCAACATGCTGCTACAGATTCTGGAGGACGGATGTCTCTCTGACGCCAAGGGGCGTCGGGTGGATTTCCGGAACGCCATCATCCTCATGACCTCCAACGTGGCGGCCGACCACCTGATGAGACAGATGTCGGTGGGCTTCAGGCTAGCTCAGGATGAGGCCAAGAACGCCGAGGAAGAATACCAGAAGATGAAGGACAAGGTCTTGGATCAGTTGAAGAAGACCTTCCGTCCCGAGTTCCTGAACCGTATAGACGCCGTGGTGGTCTTCCGCGCCCTGACCAAGGAACAGATCAGGCAGATCGTGGACCTGATGTTGAGCCAGGTGCAGGAGCGTTTGGACGAACACGAGATGACCCTGGAGGTCGCCGACGAGGCCAAGGAACTGCTGGCGAGCCAGGGGTACGATCCACACTTTGGCGCCCGGCCTCTGCGGCGTGTCATTCAGACTGCCATTGAGGACCCCTTGTCGGAGGCCATACTGGCCGGGCGGTACAAACCGGGAGGCACGATTCTCCTGGAGGCTGAGGGCGACGAGATCAAGCTGGGCACCAAGGAGTTGGTGGAAGCAGCGCAGTAGCGAGCCTTTGTAGACGTCCCCAGAAAGGGCGGGTTCCACTTCATGGCCAAGGGCCGCGCCAAGGCGATCTACGTCTGTCAGCAGTGCGGGGCCCAGTCTCTGAAGTGGGTGGGTCGCTGCCCCGACTGCGGAGAATGGAATAGCATGGTGGAGACGGTGGAGAGTAGGGATACCTCTCCACCGTCGTCTGTTAGGCCCCGCGGCAAGCCTCAGCGTCTCGGTGACGTACCGTTAGAGGGCTTCCAGAGGATCCCGGTGCCCATGGCTGAGTTCAGTCGGGTGCTGGGCGGCGGCATCGTGCCCGGATCCGTAGTGCTCATCGCGGGGGACCCAGGGATTGGCAAGTCCACGTTGCTGCTCCAGGTGGCAGCCCTGGTGAGCGGCAGCGCAGGGAAGGTGCTCTACGTCTCCGGCGAGGAGTCTGCTCCCCAGATCAAGAGCCGCTCGCAACGGCTGGGGGTCTCCGCGGAGCAGGTATACCTGCTGACGGAGACAGACGTGGATCTAATCGTAGATCACATCCACGAGCTTCGGCCGCAACTGGTGGTCGTGGATTCGATCCAGACCATCTTTGCCCCCGAACTGAGCTCGTCCGCAGGGAATATCAGCCAGGTGCGGGAGTCGGCCGCGCGTCTCACGGAAGTGGCCAAGGGAGAAGGCGTGCCGGTGTTGCTCGTGGGGCACGTGACTAAGGAAGGCTCTATCGCGGGGCCGCGGGTGCTGGAGCACATGGTGGATGCCGTTCTCTACTTGGAGGGAGAGCGTTTTCACGCCTATCGCCTGCTGCGCAGCGTGAAGAACCGGTTCGGATCGACAGACGAAATCGGTGTCTTCGAGATGAGCGGCCAGGGTATGCTGGAGGTGACCAACCCTTCTGAGGCCTTTCTGTCGGAGCGGTCCGACGGGACGGGCTCGGCGATCGCAGTGACCCTCGAGGGCACCCGGCCTTTGCTGGTGGAGATCCAGGCCTTGACCAGCACCACCAGTTTCGGCCTTCCCCGCCGCACGGCCAACGGGATAGACTTCAACCGCCTGTTGCTGCTGGCGGCTGTGCTCAGCAAGCGTGTGGGGTTGCGACTGCACGACCAGGACATCTTCGTGAACGTGGTGGGTGGGCTGAGGATCAACGAGCCGGCGGCGGACCTGAGCGTGGCGCTGGCTATCGCCTCCAGTTGTCGCGATGTACCCGTGGCGCAGGATCTGGCTGTGATGGGCGAGATAGGCTTGTCGGGCGAGCTGAGGTCGATCAGCCAGCCCGCCAAGAGGCTCAACGAGGCGGCCAGGCTGGGCTTCAAACGCTGCCTTGTGCCCCGGTCAGTCCGGCTGGCGAAGGACCGGCCGCCGGGGGTGGAGGTGGTACGGGCCAGCTCTCTGAGGGAGGCGCTGGATGTGGCCTTGGGCCAGTGATCACTGCGCGCGCTTGAGTACCTTCAGCGCCCTCAGCGTGACCCACTTGCTGGGCTTTCCTTTCTCCTCGATGTCCACCCAGGTCTTGCCGTTGTAGGTGTACTCCATCTTCCAGTGCCCCTCTTTGTCCTGCTTGCCCGCTACTAGGTCCATGGCCGCTGAGAGCCTGGGATCGGACCCGTATCCGAAGCTGGTGAGGACCTCTAGGTTCTGAAGGACGTCGGTGACGTAGAAGAGGGGGAAGGCGAACCTGAACCAGCTACGGGAGGGCTTGGTGCTGTAGCCCATGGGATAGTCGGCCACGGCGGGGTCCTTGCTGAGCAGGAACTCCAGGCCGGTATCGATGGCCCTCTGAATCAGGGGCGTCCGCGCGTCTTCGGGAAGCTTGGAGAAGGCTAGCATAACCTTAACCGCGCCCCAGGCGCAAGGCTTGCCGTCGTTGGCGCTGCAACAGAAGCCTGGGGCGCAGGTGGCTGACTTGAGGTAGCGCACCGGCGCGTCCTTTGCCCCTTGGGGAGCGATGCCCTCGCCGGTGACGGCGCGAGCCATCCACTCCATGGCTCCTTGCAGCCGCTCATCCCCCAGCCAGCCCAGGTCCAGCAGTGCGGCGCTGAGGTTCCCCATCAGGCAGAGGATAGCGCCTCCCGGGGTGCCAGACATGGAGAAGGACCCGTTCTTGTCGATGGCGTGGTCCAGCAGATACTGGCAAGCCCGTTGTATGCGCGGGTCGCGGCCGTCTGCTCCCAATTGCGCCAGCATGGATAGCGACCAGACGATGCTGCGGTACTTGGGACGATAGCCGGGACCAGGTTCTTCCCAGTAGCCCTCTGGCTTTTGCGCCTCCAGGATGACCGGGACGGGTCCGGTCGACATCACCGTCTGACGGGCGTCGGCGAGCTGCGCTTTGTCAGAGGGTGTGTCCAGGAGCTCTCTCAGAGCGAAGTAGCGGACGCCAGGGTTCTCGGCGTCCTCTTCGAGGAGCCAGGGCGTTGGATCTTCGTTGAGCCTCGCGAGCCACTCTTCTGCCACGTTCCACCTCCGCGCCTGGTGATCTTCCAATTGCCGGGAATTCCGGGTGATTGTATAAGCATTGCAGGCCAGTGTCAAGCCGTTTTCTTGATGCGCCCGGTCGTTCTGCAGATGGGGAGCTGGGCGCGCGAAGAGCTATGCGCAACGCTGGAGCACGCGCAGGGCGCGGAGGGTGACCCACTTGCTCGGTTGACCCTTCTCCTCGATGTCGACCAGGGTCTTGCCATTGTAGGAGTGCTCCATCTTCCAGCGACCCAACTCGTCCTGTTTGTCCAGCACCAGGTCCATGGCTGCTGATAGGCGCGGGTCGGAACCATGGCCGAAGCTGGTGAGAACCTCCAGGTTGTGAAGGACGTCTGTGACCCAGAAGAGGGGGAAGCCGAACCTGAACCAGTTGCGCGAGGGTTCGGTGCCGTAGCCCATGGAGTAGTCGGCGACGGCGGGGTCCTTGCTGAGTAGGAACTCCAGTCCGGTATCGATGGCCCTGTAGATGAGAGGTGTGCGGGCCTCCTCCGGCAGATTGGAGAAGGCCTGCAAGACGTTGACGGCACCCCAGGCGCAGGGCTTCTTGGCGTTGAGGCCGCAGCAGAAGCCCGGGCCGCAGGTCCCAGACTTGAGGTAACGCAACGGGGCACCTTTCTCCTCGGTGGGGGCGACGCCCTCTCCGGTGACCACTCTAGCCACCCATTCCAGCGCCCTCTCCACGCGGTCATCGCCCGACCATCCCAGGTCCAGAAGGGCGGCCAGCAGGTGGCCGTTGAGGCAGAGGATGGCCTGCGATGGAATGGCGGACATGGAGAAGGCCCCGTTCTTGTCGAGGGCATGCTCCAAGACGTACTCACACCCTCTGTGGACCCTCTCGTCGGCGCCGTCCGCGCCCAACTGGCCGAGCATAGTCACCGCCCAGACGGTGGCTCGGTACTGGGGGAAGTAACCGGGGCCGGGTTTGACCCAGTAGCCTTCAGGTTCCTGCGCGTCCAGAATGATGGGGACCGGCCCGGTGGACATCACCGCGCGCTGGGCCTCCGCGACCTCGGGGTCGTCGGGGGGTCTGTGCAGCAGATCCCTGAGGACGAAGTAGCGCACTCCAGGGTTGGTGGGGTCGTCTTCCAGGAGCCAGGGCAGGGGGTCGCCCTTCAACTGGTTGAGCCATTCATTCGTCACACTTGTCGCCCCTGTTGAAGCGATCCTACCCCGACTCGGCCTCGAGTAATCATATCACAACGGCCCTGGAATGCCGATTGCCTGGGAGGGGACATGCAGAAGAGCGGAACGCTCGTGGTGCATCATCCCGACCTTGATCCTTCCCCATCAAAGGGGAGGAATGCTCGTTGGTCGGCTCAAACTCCCTTCCGCCGATGGGAGGGGTTTGGGGGAGGGTGATCTGATACACGTACCTCGCGGTCACCTCCGCCTGGTTCACTTCACCCTTCTGTTACCATCGGAGGTGACCCCCACCCAGAAGTGGTTGGGCAGCACCGTCGGGCTGGTCAACACCTTGATGCCATTGGCCGGTACTCCATCCTCCGGCAGGGACTGGGGGTGGACGTAGCAGCGATTGGGCGGCCTACCGAACTTCTCCTCGTACCGCTCCGCAGCCTCTAAGACCTTCGCGGCGAAGTCGGTCTGGGAGTCATCGTACCACAGGAGACCCACCTCCAAGGCTCACCTCCTCTCTCACACCAGCTAGCGCGAACTCCGGTGGCTGGCTAACATGCTCAGGCGGAGCGAAGGCGGGCCGGCTGTCGCCCACAGCCACGGCACTGTCCACGATGGTGCATTGCTCTCTATCGTCCGCCGGCGGCAGTTGCGGCAGGCCCAGCGCCAGGGCCATCGTGGAGAGCGCGGCGCGGAAGCCCTGGTGGTAGGCCCTCCGCCGTTGGGGATCGCTGCCGATCAGCCCGGCGGACAATGCCTCCTCGTTGGCTCGCACGGCGGCGATGATGATCTGGCCGATGTCCTGGGTGAACCAGACGTCGACGGACACGGAATGCCTCCTTTCAGGGCGAGGTGCAGGGCAGGCTCGGCTCCTGGTGGAGCGGCCTCACGAAGGGAATAACGTTGTCGCCGAGAGCCACAGGAACGGGTGACACGATCGCCTGCTCTGTGGTCTCAGGCACGACGCTATGCCTCAAGGCGCAGTCCAGACAATCGGCGGGAGAGAGGACAGGGGTCGCTTTCAACGCACAGGCGGCGCGGAGAAACGAGACGCGGGGAGGCTGGTCGTCCCAGACCTCCATGCGGCCGCTGGCCCAGCGCACGGTGATAGGGGTGAGGGTTATCATCTCGAGAGAGAACCGGAGAGAATGGCAGTCGCAGATGCTAGCGGGGCACTCGTCGCAGACCTGTGGCGAGACCTCATCGTCGCCCACGATGATCTTGTCACAGGTGACTCGGCCGTCTTCCGAGACCGATCGGTGCTGGCAAGGGCGCTGTGGCACTGAAGACCTCCTCTGGGTGGCGTCGCCCGAAGTTGCTGGGCGCAGGCCTGACGTGAAAGCTGAGACTAGAACACTCGTTCTAGTGCATAGTATACCAGAACAGATGTTCTGTGTCAAGCCAGAGAGAGGGCTTCGGAGGACAGCGGAGGGAGATTTAAGGTTCAGGCGGCCTCGAGCTGGCGGATGACCATGACCACCTTGCCCTGGACCTGGACGTTGGCCGGGTCGGCGTAGATGGGCTGCATCGTGGGGTTGGCGGGCTGGAGGCGAACCCTTCTGCCTTCGCGGTAGAACTTCTTGAGGGTGGTCTCTTCCCTGTCGCGCAGCCAGACGGCAACCATGTCGCCGTTCTCGGCGGTCTCCTGGTGCTTCATGACCACCACGTCGCCGTCGTTGACCAGGGCGTCGATCATGGACTCACCCTGCACCTGGAGGGCATAGAGTCCCTCTTCGTCCTTGATGATGCCTCGAGCCAGCTCCAGGTGCTCTTCGGGGACGGCATCGCCGGGCACGGGGATGGGGTCGCCGGCTGCGATCCTGCCCAGCAAGGGCAACAGAATCACGTCGTCGCGGTGCAGAGCCTGGCCCACGAGCCTCAGACCACGGGAGACGTCGGGGTCCCTGGCGACGTGGCCCTCTCGCTCCAGGACGTTGAGGTTGTAGTTCACCACCGAGGTGGAGGAGATACCCACGGCCGCACCGATGTCGCGGATGGTGGGCGGGTATCCGTTCTCCTGGAGAAACTCGCTGATGAACCCCAGAATGGCTTCCTGGCGCGCTGACATGCTCATGGTGGCCCCCTTTCGTCTCCCTGGATGGGATCCACCCCTATTATATACGAACTTTTGTTCTATGTCAAGGACTTTCTCGGGTCGGGGCTGAGGCAAGGGTGAAGTGCCCGTGCGGGGTTGAATGGAGTGGGGCCCGCCAGCAACAGGAAAACGAACCGGCTGCGTTTGCTGGGCAGGAGACCGCTAGGGCCCTGCGGCCGGGGCCGGATCCCGATCCCCAGTCTGGAGTATCGCCTCCACCTCGGGGATGATCTCCTCCAGCCGCTCGGCCGCCTCCTTCTGGTCTTGGGAGCGGAGGTCTTCGAGGATCAGTTGGAGCAACTCGAGGAAGTCTTCGCTGAGGAGAGCCTCTTCGTCTTGAAGCAGCTTCCGGCGCTCGTCCAGGTCGGACGTGGACAGCAAATGGTTGAGGAGGCGCATCTCCGGCGGCAAGCGCTCCTCCAGCAGGGACACGACGTGCTCCTTGAGGCTGTTGAGCTTCTCCGACACCTCCTGCTGCCCTGACTGGTCAGCCGCGATGATATTGGCTTCCAGGGCAGTGAGGAACGGTGCGTCGAGCTGCTCCACGTGCTCCTGGGCGGCTGCCTCCATGTCCTCGCTGTTCACGATCTCCCTGAGGAGGTCCGCGGCACGATCCAGTGCCTCCCTGGCCTCCTTGTCCAGCTCATCCACGAGCTCGAGGATCCTGCTGCGGAGGCCGGTCAGCTCCTGTGCCTTCTCCTTCTCGCCCTGGCCATTCGCGGTCTCTATCTGACCGGTCAGCGTCTGAAAGAACTGGTAGTCCAGCACAGGGCGTGCCGCGGCGACAAGGGTTTTGAAATCCTCGCCGTCCTTGTGGGCGAACAGTCCCTCGATGAGTTCTTCCCTGGTGATGGCGCCCTGTTTCCCTTCCAGAGGAGGCAGCCTGGCAGGCGAAATGGACTCCTGGAGCTTGGTGCGGAGAGACGATAGCTGTGCCACAAGTGAGTCCTCGCCGTCCTCCCGTGCCTGTTCGATGGAGGCGGTGAGAAACAGGAAGAACTCGTAGTCGAGGTCGTCTTTGTGATCCTCGACGAGCTTCTTCAGGGACTCCTCGTCATCGGTCTGCGCCAGGAGATCGCGCAGTAGCTGGGCGCTCCGCTGTTGCTCCTGCACCATCTCGTCGGTGATGCCATCTGCCCGCAGTATCTCCGAGGCCAGGCTCTCCATGGAGAAGAAGGTCTTGGGCTGGAACAGGTATCCCTTCCGCTGTTCCGCGGGAAGGGAGTTCATGAGGAGGTTGGTCAGCTCTCCGATGGTCTTGTCCTGCTCTTCGCCAGAGAGACCCAGTTGACTGGGTACCAGAATGAAGAACAGTGCCAGGTCTGGATCATGGTAGGCCAGGGGGGTGGCCACCGCTGTTCGATTGGAGCAGTGGGGACAGGTCACGACGTTCAGTTGTCCGCGCAAGAGCCGGCTCTTCAGGTTTGGGTCCTGTCCAACGTCCACGACCTGCCACACGTCGGCGGTGATGGGGCTGGAACAGGCTGGACAGTTGAGGGCGATTCTATCGGGCCCTACTTGCATCGTCTCGCTCCTTCATTGGTCAGTGGTGGGAGTGTATCCTTGCTACAGGTCAACCGGTTCTACGTGGAAGGTCTCGCCGGACTGGCGCAGGTAGCCCGCCGTGATCCTCGGATCGTGCTCGAACAGAAGCAGTACGTTCTCCTCCAGCGCCCACCGGCGGATGGAGCGCTTGGTTTCCATGGTCTCCAGGGGCAGCTCGTCCACAGCCGGGGTCCATGCCAGTTTCTCCATGTTCTCCTTCCAGGGGGCTAGATCGCCGAGATAGATGGCGGTCTGACCCTGGGAGCGGATGATCACTGACTGGTGAGCCCGGGTATGCCCTCGCGTGACCAGACAGCGCACCTCGTCTGTGACCGGCGTGTCTCCCCGGAGGAGAGTCAACTGGCCCTCCTCCAGAGGGAGCAGGTTCTCGGGAAGATAGGTCCTGACGGTCCGCTCGTTGGGATACCGGGCATCTGCCCATTCGAGGCGTTGAATCCAGTACTCGGCCCGAGGGAAGGTGGGCCGGGGCCTGCCGTTGCTGTCCAAGGTGGTGTTCCCGCCGCAGTGGTCGGAGTGAAGGTGGGTGTTGATCACAATATCTACTTGCTCAGGGGCCACCCCCACGTCGCGCAAGTTGCCCACCAGCTCGTGCGAACTCTCGAGACCGAACCTGTCTCGCTCCTTGTCCGAGAGCTTGGTCCCCAATCCTGTGTCCACCAGGATCGTCTTTCCGCTGGAGCGGATGAGGAGGCAGTTCAGAGCCATGGGCACCCGGTGCTGGTCGTCGAGCGCGACGATGGGCTCCCAGAGGACGCGAGGCACCAGACCGAAGTGGGCGCCAGCGTCCTGCCACCAGCGTCCGTCGCTGATTATGGTCAGCTCCACATCACCAAGGCGCACTTGTTATCCCTTCAAGGCCTCCTCTGCAATGTCCCACCCCCTTTGCAGAGCCACTCTGTTGGGCTCCAGCAGGTGGTGTCGTCTCTTGGGCAGGTTCTTCTGGAGGGCCGTCATCACCGAATCCAGAGTGACCACGCCCGTCATCCTCACCAGTGCCCCCAGCAGGATCATGTTGGCCATACGTTCGTTCTCGAACTCGTCTCTGGCCAGGTCCGTGGCCGGTATCCTTAGGGACTTGATGTCGTTTCTGTTGATCTTCTCCTTCGCGATAGAGCTATTGACGATGAGGAGGCCTCCCGGTTGAATCTTGGGTTCAAACACCTCCAAGGAGGTAGGGTTGAGGGCGATGACCGCACTGGGCGTATCTGTTAGGGGGGAGCCGATAGGTTCGTCGGAGACAGTCACCGTGCAACGAGCTGTCCCTCCCCGCATCTCAGGGCCGTAGGATGGCAGCCAGGCAACGTTTCGCCCTTCCTCCAGACCGGCATACGTCAGCAACTGCCCTGCGAAGAGGGCCCCCTGCCCTCCGAAGCCAGAGATGATTATCTGCTCGAACATGGGCACGCTCCTTCACTCTTTCACGCAGATGCCGCTCGATCCGGGGAAGCGGCCGCTGCTATCCCTCCTCGAGGGCCTTGACCTCGTCTATCACCTTGTAGTCGCCCAGGGGATAGTAGGGGATCATGTTCTCTTCCAGCCATTTCAGGGCTTCGATGGGGCTCATGCCCCAGTTGGTAGAGCATGTGGAGAGCACCTCCACCAGGGAGAAGCCTAGCCCCTCCAACTGGGTCTTGAAGGCGGTCTTGATCGCTCTCTTGCAGCTACGGACGTACTTGGGCTGGGTGACGGTCCTCCGTACCACGTAGGCGGCACCGGTGGTTTGGGCGAGGAGTTCGGCCACTCTCAGCGGGTAGCCCGCCAGTTTCACGTCGCGGCCGGTGGGTGTGGAGGTGGTCACTTGACCGGGCAAGGTGGTAGGGGCCATCTGTCCACCCGTCATGCCGAATACGGCGTTGTTGACGAAGACGACGGTGATATTCTCACCCCGATTCGCAGCGTGTACGATCTCGGCGGTGCCGATGGCTGCCAGGTCGCCGTCACCCTGGTAGGTGAAGATGACGTTCTCGGGCCGGACCCTCTTCATGCCAGTGGCCACCGCGGGTGCCCGTCCGTGGGCAGCTTCTGCGCAGTCGAAGTTGAAGTAGTGATAGGCCAGTACCGCACAGCCCACAGGGGCGATGCCCACCGTTTTCTCGCGGATGCCCAGTTCGTCTATCACCTCCGCGATCAGTCGGTGGATGATGCCGTGGGTGCAGCCAGGACAGTAGTGAGTCGGCGTCTCCTCTAGTGCCTCCGGTCTGGCGAAGACGACTTTTCCCTCAGGCATGTAGCTCCCCTTTCTCCGTTATCCGCAAGAGGCCTGTCTTCACTTGACGTACTTCTCAGCCATCTCCCTTATCTTCTGTGCTGCTTCGGTGGGTGTAGGGACCCTTCCCCCGAGCCAGCCCTGGAACTCCACCGGAACGCGGCCTTTGGCCACCAGTTGCACGTCTTCCAGCATCTGGCCGGCGCTCATCTCCAGCACCAGGAACACCTTGGCCTGATCGATCACCGAGGATAGGGCGTCCTTGGGGTAGGGGTAGAGCGTGATAGGGCGGAACATCCCGACGGATATACCTTCCTCCCTCACCTTGGCGATGGCCGTTTGAGCAACCCTTCCCACCGTGCCGTAGGCCACGACAACCACCTCGGCCCCCTCGAGCATGTACTCAGCGTGGCGCTGTTCGTGGGCCTCGATCTCACGGTACTTCTTCTGGAGGATGATGTTTCGGGCCTCCAGAGGCCCAGCCAGGAGGTAGAGAGAGCGCGTGATGTTCTTCTCTCTTCCCTTGCACCCCGTCAGTGCCCATGGTTTGGCCGGCGGCTTGGGCTCTACCTCGGGAAGCTCGACCGGCTCCATGATCTGCCCGATGCTGCCGTCCCCCAGAATCATGGCCGGGTTGCGGTATTTGTCCGCCAGTTCGAAGGCCAGGATGGTGAAGTCTATCGCCTCCTGGACGGTTGACGGAGCGAGGACTATGGGGAAGTAGTCGCCGTGACCACCGCCCTTCACGGCCTGGAAGTAGTCGGACTGGCTGGGCTGGACGTTTCCCAGACCGGGGCCGCCCCGCATGATGTTGACGATAACTGCGGGCAGCTCGTTCCCGGCCAGGTAGGAGATCCCCTCCTGTTTGAGGCTGATCCCAGGGCTGGACGAGGAGGTCATCGCTCTCTTGCCCACGGCCGCTGCGCCCAGCACCATGTTCACGGACGCGACCTCGCTTTCACCTTGCACGAAGGCTCGCCCCAGTTCTGGCATCCGCTTGGACATGTATTCCAGCAGCTCCGTCTGGGGCGTGATGGGGTATCCGAAGTAGGCGTCGCAGCCGGCGCGAATCGCGGCCTCGGCGATAGCTTCGTTACCTTTCATGAGGACTTTGGCCATGATCACTCTCCTGTTTCTGCTCGTCGGCCACGACCGGTTGAGAGGTCGGGCGGAAGAGGCCTGAGGGTCTACCGGTAAACCGTGATCGCCACGTCCGGACACATCAGCGCACACAGAGTGCAGCCGGTGCATTCCCCCTCGGGGTCCACTAGATTGGAGGGATGGTAACCCTTGGCGTTGAAATGGTCGGCCATCTTCACCAGGTCTTTGGGACAGACGGTGGTGCAGAGCTGACACCCCTTGCACCGGTCTTCGTTGATGACTATGGTGGGCATGTATCCTTACCTCCGCTGCACTCCACACTACTCTTCCCAGGGGGGGCGAAAGTGCCTGGTCAGAGGCAAGATGGGTCGAGCGTAGGGATACTCAACCCCGTCTGCCAGGAGTCGCTCCTCCATACACAGAAACGCGACAGGTAGCCCAAGTTGATCGCTGGCACGCTCCACCAGCAGGTGCCCTTGCTCCACAATCTCCGGCGTGGTCTCCGCGATGAGGTTTGGGTTGCTCACCAGTGCCCCGACCTTGAGCCTGGAGTTGGCCTCAATATCCTCTCTAGTCTCGGCGATCCGCTCGACTGTGGCGTTGAAGGGACGGTATGGGTTGACCACCAGATACATGACATAGCCAGAACGCTCGATGAGCGCCTTGAACTGGCCTATGGCTCGCGCACCCTGGGAGTCGCCTCCCACGTCCATCACTGTGTGCCCATCTGCACTCTGCAAGGTGCCCCAGATAGACGCACTGATGGCAGGCAGATGGATGTCTCTGGTGAGCTCCGCAGGGGACACCACCTTCACTCCCTTCTGGTCCAACCTTTCGGTCATCTCGCGGGAGCGGTAATAGGGCGTGACCACGTCCATGTCGGTGAGCCTCACGGAGTCATCCACGCGGGTCAGGGCCAGGGCGTAGTTGATGGCTACCTCTGTCTTGCCGGTGCCGAAGCGTCCGGTGAAGATGCTGATGGGAGGTGCATCCTCTATCAGGTCGGCCAGTCTCAAGCTCCTGATCTCCCTTGCTGGTGATTGGCGGGTCCGCCCTGGCAAGGGTCACCACAGACCCTAGCCACGCTCACTGCCTTGAGCCAATCTCAAGGGCTGAGGGGGGTAGCGGAAGATGTTACTTACCACCATGCGGTTGATGTTGTCATTCAGCTCGCCGAACATCCCGAAGGCACGCCGCTTGTACTCGACCAGCGGGTCCATCTGGCCGTAGGCCTGGAGCCCAATGCCCTGGCGTAGATCTTCGATCGCGGTCAGGTAGTCCACCCAGAGCCGGCTGGTGAAACCGAGCATCAACTGCTTCTCGATCTGGTGCACAAGTCTCTTGCCCACGTAGCGCTGTAACTGTGCGCTGCTCGATTCATCGAGGTCTGCTATCCTCTGGTCGTCCAACTCCCGCACACGCTGGCGACCCAGATAGGTGGCCAGGTCCCCGTTCGACTCGTGGTCCAGATCTTGCAGCGTACGCTCCTTTAACCCAGCAATCCGATCCTCGTCCACGCCGATGTGCTGCTGTAGCAAAAGGAGCTCGACCTCGCGACGGGTCTCCTGTTCCAGATCGGTAAGCCGCTTTTCCTCGATCTCCGAGGCACGCCTCTGAGACAGGTATTGCAGCACGTCGCGCCGCTTCTGTTCGTCCAACGCCGCGAACCCCTCTTCGCGGAACCGTTCTAGCTTGTCCCTGTCCAGGAAGTAGCCCGAGGAGCGCAGATCTGCCTGCACCTTCTCCAGGATTGCTTGGTCAAGTTCCTGGAATCTGCGATCGGCGTTCTTCTCTGTCCAACGTCGACCTAGCCAAGAGGCAAGACCATCATGGTCTCTGCTATCAAGCCTGAGCTCGGTCAGCGTTCCCTGTTCGAAGTGGGTCAGAGCGTCTTGGTCTAGGAAGTAGCCGACGTTATCCAGGTAGTCCCGGAGATACTCGCGGTCGCTCTGATCGAGCTCTGCCACGGGGCTGGTCGCGGTCTCCTGGGCCAGCTCGTCACCCAGAGAGCGAACCAGGCTCTCGTAGATGCTTTCGTCCAGATCAGCCAGTCTGCGCCGCAAGAACCCCTCCATCTTGGCCTCGTCAACGAAGTAGTCGCTGCCTTCCAGGTAAACCTCCACAACCTCACGGAGACTATCGGGCAGCTCCGGGAGGCGTTTGCCTTCGATCTCGGCGAAGATTCGTCGGCCTAGATGCTGGCAGACTACGCCGTAGGTCTCTGGGTCCAGTTCGCCAGCCTGGGCGGCCTCGAACTCGCGTAGCCGATCGTGGTCGACGAAGTACTCCTGCGCGTCCAGATACTCACGGACGGCGGCCTCCAGCTTCTGTGGCAGCTTATCGATAGTGCGGTGGCTGAGGAGTTCGTCGAGGCCTTGCTTGAGAGCGTCACGAACCCCCTCGCGCAGCGCTGGCTCGAGGTTCTTCAGTTCCTCGATCTCCAGGTACTCTTCCCTCTCAGCGTTCAGGAAATACCCGCTGTCTTGGAGATGTTGCCACACGTGGTCGCGAATGTCCTCCGGAAGACTGGAGAATCGGACCTCTCTGAGCTCTGCTAGGCGCTCCCGGCCCAGGTGGTAGGCGATTCCATCCCGGGTTCCCTTGTCCAACTCGGCCAGGCTGCGCTTGACGAACTGCTCCCTCTTCTTCTTCTTCGTCAACAGCCCTTCCATGTCCAGGTAGTGCAGGATGGCCTCTCGCACTTCCTGATCGAGATTCATGAACTTGCGCTGTTCGAGATCGGCCACCATCGCGTCCCCAAGGTGCTGCTCCATCTCCTGGACGGTACTTGCGTCCAGCGCGGATAGCGTGAGGCTCTCGAACTGGGCGACCTTGTCCTCATCCCGCAGGTAGTCCGTTCCACGGAGGTAGACGAGGATGATGTCTCGCACGTAGTCAGGGAGTTCTCCGAAGAGCTTCTCGTTCAGATCCCGCTCCAGACCTGCCAGCAAGTGGTCCCGCCCGGCTGCGTAGAGCTCTCCTTCCAGCTCCGAGAACCTCGTCTGAGGGAAGGAGTCCAGTACACTTTGATCTACGAAGAACCCGGATTCTCTGAGTTGGGTCTGGAGGTATTCGAGTGCGTCACGGGGAAGAGCCGAGGCGGTCCCTGAGGCT
>Ga0315539_1000694_pt1 | contig 25353 bp, 23 predicted proteins | sample SalMarSW160150MG_FD_203097 | JGI IMG/M metagenome (GOLD analysis project Ga0315539, IMG submission 203097) | Salt marsh sediment microbial communities from the Plum Island Ecosystem LTER, Massachusetts, United States - Salt Marsh Sediment SW1601-150 ... | reverse complement strand
CAACTAGAATAAAGGACCAGCGCTGGCGAAAACTTTCTAAAACCTTTGGTCTTTTTTCTAAAAGCTGGCGGCTCTGGTTTATTAAATCTCCAAAATCAAGAGCTCGATTTTCCAAAAGTAATTTCTGATAAACCTGATAAGCCTGGGCAATGTCTTTCACCCGCTGGATTTCTGACCGATCTTTTTTCCGCTGCCGGAATTTCTTCCAATAAGCGGCGTAGTCTTCCGGAGTTATCCCCTCGTCCTTACAGCGGGAAAAATGAGTGAGTAGAGCAGAAATCAACGGCCCGGGATCGCCCAGGGGCCGATAGTAAGGAAGCTCAAAGCGCTCCCAAAAGCGCCTCATTAACAGCCAACTCCCTTTTTCATCCAAGAGGCGGAAGTTAGGAAGCAAGCCAATTTCCAATCCGCATTCCCTCAAGATTTCCTCTCCTAAAGAATGAAAAGTCCCTACCCGCCAATCAAAAGTCGAAAAGGGAAGCAGCTGATCCGTTCTGGCTTCCATCTCCTGGGCCGCTTGATTAGTAAAAGTAACGGCTAAAATCTTTGCTGGGTCAACTTTTTTCTTTTGGATAAGATAGGCCAAGCGATGAGTTAAAACCATCGTCTTCCCTGTTCCCGGCCCGGCAATAATAAGCAGGGGACCGGAAGAACATTGAACCGCTTTCTTTTGTTCTGGATTAAGCTTGCTCATCCTAAAATCATCTTAGCTTAAGAAAAGAGAAAATCAAAACAATATCTCCTTCCTCTTGTCAAATAATTCTCCTATGCTATAATCTCAGTATTAAACAAAGGAGGCGATCTTTTTATGTTCTCGGGAATTCCCCCGCCCTCTCTTTTTCTAAGAACTCAATCTAAATTAAAAGAAAGAGGGAGGTTAATATGTGTATGTGGCAGCTGCGAGCGAACGAATCTCTTTCCGGCTTGACCGAAGAGGCAGCTTTTCTCCTCGCCGATATGGTAAAGGCGACTGGCGGAAATGTCGAAACCATTCTCAATTTGGACGGTTCCTATGATTTGGACATCAAAGGAACATTAACGACTGATAGTCACCGTGTCGGTACGAGGATTGTCAAGCTAGTCCGCGGTGCTGGAGGTCATAAGTTGCCCCTCCAGCAAACCAACCACAGAAGGAAAGAAGGCGGCTACCACCGCCACTAAAGAGAATTCCGAAAGGAGGAGTAGCCAAAGGTTACTCCTCCCTTTTCAATTAAAGAAGATTAAGCCTGAAAGCCGATGGGGGCTTCCCGATTTTCTGCTTCCTCCACTTTCCCAAACTTTTGCTCGTAATCAGCTAAATTCTTCTCCAGCGCTTTAACAATCTGCTTCAAATGAGCCGGGGTCGTTACGACCCGGGCGGTAACAATCCCCTGGGGAGGAAGAAGATGGGCAAAGTCCATAGTAAATTCCCCTTTTTGGTGAGTCACCCGCATAAAATTAGCAAAAGCTCCCTTCAGCTGCTCATCATTAATTTTTACCTTGATCTCTTGTTGATCAGCCATAGTCTAATAAAATTAATTTAATTTCTTCTCTTCCTCGAAAAGTTGCCGGGCTTCTCGTTTTAAGTTAGAAAGAAAACGTGAGGGTAGAGCCAATTTTTCCAGCCGCTTTTTTTGGGTTAAAACATCTTCCGCTAAAATTAATCCCTCTTGAGCAAAAATTTCTATCGTTCTCCGCCCCTTGAAAGAAGGAAGAATGGTAATTGGATAAATCTTGTGTTTATCAATAATTCTTTCCAATCCCCGGCGAGGAGGATAATTCCATCCTAACAACTCCTGGCCGACGCAACGCCCATATCTTATCGCCTCACTCGTAAATCGAGTATTGGTTACCAGAATAGTTCGCACTTTTTTCTTTTTCTTCCGAGCGCTAGCTGAACGAGGTCCCTGGATTAAATCGCCAAAACGGGCAAAGTAGCGGAGAACGATATCAACGCTTGTTTTTCTTCCTCGAAGATTGTGATACTTGCATTCCCCAAGATAAAAGTTCTGGTCATTTTCGGCTAGAAAATCAACTTGGTGGCGGACACATTTTCCCTGAATCCATTGATCGGTAAAAGTTTTAAATCCCTGAATTTGGAAAACTCTGGCGATATAACGCTCAAAAGGAAAACCAGTTGGCCCCAACTGGGTCATCGCCCAGAAAAGATTAAATTTAATAGAAGAAGAGGGTCTTCTTTCCTGAAGTAACTCCCTTACTCGCTGGCTAATTTGGAGAGTCGTCCAGCCGGGGCGGACCTCTTTTTGGACCCGGTCAGCGATTTCTTGGGCCAAACCAGTCGGCCCCCCCGACCTTTTCACTGAGCGGTAAACCTTACGCCGAGAGAAAGCTTGTCTTTCTCCATTAGATTTAATAATTTCTACTTCTTTCACTGAAAAAAGATTATTCTTCTCAATGATAACATTCCTCTTTAAAAAAACAAAATGCTTCCTCCGGCTTTTTGCCCGAAGGCAACAGTTCCAGAGGAAGCATTGACAGGTTAGCAGATAGGGGAAATTTTGTCAAGGGGAAGAAAGTCTAAAGAACAAAATTTCCTCGGCCGGCCAGTAATTATTCCCTCTTTTCCTCCAAATTGGTCATTAGACAGCTGCTGACAGAAGTGATAAAATAGCTAGACTATCACCTGGCTGATATTCCCGGTCAGTTTTTTTATTCCCTTTTTAAAATTAACCAAAAGAAAAGATGTCTCAAATTATTGAAGTCAACCGCCAAAATTTTGAATCGGAAGTTTTACAATCAGAGCTTCCAACACTCGTCGATTTTTGGGCTCCTTGGTGCCAGCCTTGTCTTCTGATGACTCCCGGTCTGGAAGCTATCGCTGTTGAACTAGAAGGAAAATTAAAAGTCGCCAAGCTAAATACAGAAATAATCGAGAATCGCGACCTGGCCATGCAATATCAGATCCGGAGCATTCCAAATATGAAACTTTTCTTCCAAGGGAAAGTCATCCAAGAATTTATTGGCTTAAGACTCAAAGAAGCGCTCCAGGAAGATTTGGAAAAAATCATTAAGGATATTCCCCTTTCTTAAATTCTTAACCCGCATCGTTATTATGAGCGCTACCTTTGATAATATTCGCCAGTATCTCAAAAAAGTTCAGGAGATTGCCTCTCTTTCTCCTCGGGAAGTAAAAATTCTTTCTACTCCCCGGCGGATTAAGAAAACCACCCTCAAGGTAGAAAGAAAAACTTTCCCCGCCTGGAGAATTCTTTTCAATGACGCTCTCGGCCCGGGAAAAGGAGGAATCCGCTTTCACCCCCAAGCCAGCCAAGACGAGGTTGTCTCTCTGGCTTTTTGGATGATGATTAAAAACGCTTTAGCTGAACTTCCCTACGGCGGAGCTAAGGGAGCGGTTAAATTTGACCCCAAAAATGCCTCCCCCAAATTCCAAGAAGCCGTCAGCCGAAAATATATTGACGCTTTTTACCAAGTCCTCGGAGAAAACCAAGACATTCCCGCTCCGGATGTTTATACTGATGCTCAAATCATAGCCTGGATGCTCGACGAATATGAAAAGAAAATCGGGTGCCACGCCCCAGCCGCCATTACCGGAAAACCCTTAGAACTTGGTGGTTGCCAGCTTCGGTTAGACGCCACCGCCCAAGGTGGTTTCTATATTATCAGGGAAATGATTAAGACCTTTCGTCTTCCGAAAAGCCAACTGAAGATAGCCATTCAGGGTTTTGGCAACGCCGGAGCTAATCTGGCTCAAATGCTGGAAAAAGACCATTTGAAGATTGTCGCCGTCAGCGACAGCCAGGGAGGAACCTATCAAACCAGCGGACTGAAAATGGCCGAAATCAAAAAAGTGAAAGAAGAAACTAGATCGGTAACGAATTATTCCCCGGGCCAATCCATAACCAATCAAGAAATACTGGAGCTTCCGGTCGATATTCTTATCTTAGCCGCCTTGGAAAATCAAATCACTGAAGCTAATGTTTCCCAAGTAAAGGCGAGATACATTATTGAGATTGCCAACGGACCGGTCACCTACCAAGCTGAACAAGAACTCTTCGCTCGAAAAAAATTGGTTGTTCCCGATGTCCTCGCTAACGCCGGCGGAGTCATAGTCAGCTACTTTGAGTGGTGTCAGAATCGAACCGGCAATATTTTGGAGATGTCCTATCTCGTCAAATTACTAGAAGAGAAAATGACCCATAATTGGGAAAAACTTACCACTCTTCAGAAAGAAACTTCTCCCCCTATCAGTCTGAAAACGGCCGCTTATCTGGTCGCCATCAAAAGAATTTTAGCCGCCGAAAAGTTAAGAGGAAGAATTTAAGTATGGAAACAATTAAAAAATACCCGCTACTCATTATCGGTGCGGGGCCAGCTGGATTAACCGCTTCTATTTACGCTTCACGCTACGCTCTTCCTCATTTAGTAATCGGAGAAGCTCCAGGTGGCTTAATGTTTGAAGCTCATCAAATTTGCAACTTCCCTACCGAGAAAGAGATTACTGGAGCAGAAATTACCGCTAAAATTCAGCAGCAAGCAGAATCTTTAGGGGCCTCTCTCTTGATTGACCAAGTAACCGAAATTTCTTTTTCTTCACCCGATTTTCAGGTCATGACCCGCCAAGGGAAAAAATTACTAACGGAAAATATTCTTCTTGCTACCGGCACCCAACATCGTCAGTTAGGACTCCCGGAAGAAAAAAAGTTCCTTGGACGGGGGCTTTCTTACTGCGCTACTTGCGACGCCCCTTTTTACCAAGGGCAGACAGTAGCCGTTATCGGCGGAGGAGACAGCGCCAATACTGCTTCTCTCTATTTGGCAAAAATAGCCAAAAAAGTTTACCAGATTCACCGCCGCTCCCAATTAACCGGAGAAAGGGCTTGGGTTAATCAAGTTATTAGCAACCCCCAGATTGAAGTTATTTATGAGCGGGAAGTCATTGCCTTGGAAGGGAAAAACGAACTCCAGGCAATTGTCCTAAATCAGCCCTACCAAGGAAAAGAAAAAATCCCTCTCCAGGGGGTCTTTGTTGAAATTGGAGCCGTTCCCCGTCAAGAGTTAGTTGCCCAACTAGGGCTAGAAACGGATACCCAAGGTTATATCAAGGTCAAGCCCGACCAGAGTACCAGTCGGGAACATATTTGGGCAGCCGGTGATATTACTAATGGCTCTAATGGTCTTCGCCAAATTATCACCGCTTGCAGCGAGGGAGCCATTGCCGCTTACAGCGTTTTCAATTCTATTCAGAAAAATCAAGCTTGAAATTTTCTGGTTAGCGAACTAAACACTTTTTCACATAGGGAGCAATCTGCTCCCTTATTTTTTCTAATTCCTCCTCGCCGCAAGAACCTTCTTTTTGAAAGAGGGGGTCAAGCGTTTTGATGGGAACAAAATTTTGAAGAACATATAATTTAGCCCCCTTAATTAATTGAGCAATTTTTAGAAAATCCTCTGGCGACAATTGGGATTTAACAATCGTTGTCCGAAACTCATAATCCAAACAGGATTTCATAATGATTTCAACTGTCTCTTTAACTTTCTGCGGGTCAATCTTAGAACGAGTCACTTCCTGATAACGCTCTAGGGGAGCCTTCACGTCCATGGCCAGATAGTCTACCACCCCCCGCTGAATTGCTTCCCGAATTATCTCCGGAAAACTTCCGTTAGTATCCAGTTTCACCGAGAAACCCTTGTTTTTAATCTTGGCTAAGAAAGATAAAAGATCGGGTTGGAGAGTCGGTTCTCCTCCGGTAACTTCCACTGCCTCCAGCTGTTTTTTCCGTCTGTCTAAAAAAGAAAAAATCTCCTCTTCAGAAAGAGAAGGAGTAAACTGCTCCGGAAGAACTAATTCCGGATTATGGCAATAAGGACAGCGAAAATTACAACCTTGGGCAAAAATAATAGCGCAAAGCTTTCCCGGATAATCAATCAGCGAAAATTTCTGCAGTCCGCCAATAAGCATCACTCTGTTTTAAAGGTTTTTCTTTCTTTAAACTCTTCGGCTTTTCCTTTATTCCACTGATTCACCGGCCTCAAGTAACCGACCGGCCGAGAATAAACTTCGGTAACCGCCCCGCACTTCGGGCAAATGGGCTGATTCCCCGGCAAATAGCCGTGACTGGGGCAAATACTAAAGGTGGGCGAAAAGGTAAAATAAGGGAGATGATAGTTTTCACAGACTTTTCGGACTAGTTTTTTCACCACCTCTCCGTCTTTAACTCTCTCTCCGGCAAAGATGTGTAAAACTGTACCCCCCGTATATTTTTGCTGGACCTCATCTTGAAGGTCCAAAGCTTCAAAAACATCATCGGTGTAACTAACTGGCAGTTGAGTAGAATTAGTATAAAAGGGTTCCGCTCCCTTCTGATACTCTTTTTCGTTGGCGCAGATAATATCCGGAAATTCCTTTTTGTCCTTCAGGGCCAGACGATAAGCTGTACCTTCGGCAGGCGTCGCTTCCAGATTGTAATTATTCCCCGTCTCCTCTTGGAAAGCAATTAGTTTTTCCCTCATAAAATCAAGTACTTCTAGCGCAAATTTCCTCGCCTCCGGCTCCCCTAAATTCTTCCCCAGGAGGTTGAGAGTTGCTTCATTCATTCCAATCAAGCCAATGGTGGAAAAATGGTTTTTCCAGTAGGCGTCAAATCTTTGCTTGGTATCGCGAAGATAAAACTTGGAATAAGGGTAAAGATCTAAGTCTGTCAATCTTTCCAGAAGTTTTCTTTTAATTTCCAAGCTATTTTTTGCTAAAACCATCAATTTCTCCAACCCCTTCAAGAAATCTTCTTCCGTCCGGGAAAGATAAGCTAAACGAGGAAGATTCACGGTGACCACACCAATACTCCCGGTTAACGGATTTGAGCCGAAGTAACCCCCGCCTCTCTTCTCCAATTCTTTTAGGTTCAAGCGCAATCGGCAACACATACTGCGCACTTCTTCCGGCTTCATATCGGAATTCATAAAATTAGCAAAATAGGGAAGCCCATACTTAGCCGTTGCTGCCCATAAATAGTCAATAGTTTTATTCTCCCAATCAAAAGCCTTGTCAATATTATAAGTGGGAATAGGAAAGGTGAAGACTCTCCCCTTGGCGTCTCCAGCCAGCATTACTTCCAAAAAGGCCTTATTAAAAACATTCATCTCCTCCTGAAAATCTCCGTAAGTTTCTTTCTGGAGCTTCCCGCCAATGATAACCGGCTGATTTTTGTAAACTGGAGAAGGATTCAAATCCAGAGTTATATTAGTGTAAGGAGTATTCCCAGTAATAAAAACCTGGCCGTTTCTCCGGGCAACAACCGTTTCATTTTCTGTATGAACACTCCAAATGACACCCTCGTAATCTACTTCTCGAATCTTTTGTATATAATCGTGTTTGGCTTCTGTCAAAGTTAAAACATATTGGGGTTTTCTAGAAATATCGCTGCCGAGTTTTCTCTCCCTAACTCCAAAATTATAACCGGCTAAAACTGCTATCGCTTCTAAGCCTTCTAAAATTTCTTTGCTAGTAGTAACAATTCTTTTCCTGTATTTTTCTTCCCAGCCATCGCCTTTGACGTATGTTTCTAGAAAAATCCGGGCTTGTCTTTTGCTTAAACTAAAAAGAAACGAGGGAATTTTTTTAGAGGTTGCTCCCAGCCATTGATGAATGATTTTACTGGAAGCGGGTAGGGCTCTCACTTGAGTGCAGGTCCCAAGACTCGTTTGAGAATTTTCCGTATATTGAAAATCAAAGTAGTCAAATAACCCGATGATTTCTTTATAATTTTCCGGATGAGCTTTTGGTGATTGATAAATACTTACCCGGTGGCTTCCATCCTTTTCTATCGTCCCTTCAGACAATGTCCAGGCAAGAAACATTAATTGGTGGTCGTCTATCGGGAAATCGGAATTCGCATTTTCTCCTCTAACGGGAATAGAAATTGGAGATTTAAGCTTTAAGATATCCTCAATCGGCTCTAGTTTATACTTATCAATATTAAAAACTTGCCTTACTACTCGATGGCGGGGGGAAATTAACTGGTCCTGATTCCTATTGCGGAGATTAAACATCTTGCCCTGATATTTCCTTCTAAAAATACTATCCGTTGCTTTCTTTTCTAATTGCCCAGTTTCCGTATTAAAGGTATAGATAATATCCCCCTCTTGAAGCTCGTCATAAGATTTCCACCCTTCGGCGCTTAAAATCTTTGTGTCTTCAGAAAGACACTGAAATCCGACCCTTGTCGGAACATTCATATTAAAGGTAAATTCCTGCAAAGCCTGCTTCACTTCTTTATAACTTAAATGGTCGTAGTGAATGAAGGGAGCTAAAAGAGTGTCAAAATTAGAAAAGGCGACCGCTCCGGCTGTTTCTCCCTGGAGAGTATAGAAGAAATTAACTACTTGGCCCAAAGCTGACTTAAAATGTTTAGCCGGAGTGCTTTCTGTTTTTCCCGGCACTCCCCGAAAGCCCTGAAGAAGCAGATCCTGGAGATCCCACCCGACACAGTAAATGGCTAAGAGCCCCAAGTCATGGATATGGAAGTCTCCTTTTTCATAAGCTTTTCGAATTTCCGGAGAATAAATTTTCCGCAGCCAATAAATCTTGCTCACCTCCGAAGCCAAATAGTTATTCAGCCCCTGAAGGGAAAAAGTCATATTGCTGTTCTCCTTCACCTGCCAATCACGGCGACTAAGGTACTGGTCAACTAAATCCACCGACATCTTGTCTCTCGTCTCTCTCAAGCGAGCATGCTGCTCCCGATAGAGAATATAGGCCTTAGCCGTTTTTTGATAAGGAGAAGAAAAAAGAACCTGCTCCACCGTGTCTTGGATTTCTTCCACTGTCGGAATCTGGTGGTTTAAAGCCGGCTGAGCCAAGTCTAAAACCCGGAGGGTTAATTTTCGGGCCACCTCTGAATTAAACTCTCCCGTCGCTGTCCCCGCGCCAGCAATGGCTTTAGTGATTTTATCAGAGTCAAACTTAACTATTCTTCCGTCTCTTTTTCTTATCTTTTGCAACATAAGTAAATAAAAGCCCAGTAAAAGAAGAAAAAATCTAGAATCCATCCAAGGATTCTAGGAATTTAAAGTTGAAAACTAAGAAGAAAAACAAAGAAAATCATAAAAAGCCGAAGAAAGAAATTACTTAGCGGGAGATTTTTTCTCCCGCCCAAAAGAAGTTAAAAGAATTTTAGCAAGGGATTTTCCCAAGTCAAATTTTCTTCTCCTGAAGCCCGTTGATTCAAGAAAAAAGAAAAAGGGCCTTTTCTTGCCCTTCCCTCAAACAAAAAATTTAAAATAACTGGCTTACCTTCCCAATAAACAAAAGATAGAGAGCTAAATAAACCACCCCCTCCCAAAGATAAATCTTTCTGAAGACGCAAGAAAGAGCAAAGGCAAGAGTGGCTACTGCCAGGAAAGGGAGTCCGATCTTCATCATCAGGGAATCAAGGGGCAAAGGACGAATCATCGCCGACAGGCCGCCAATCAGGAAAAGATTAAAGATATTAGAACCAAAAATATTCCCCAAGCTGATAGCCGGCTGTTTAGCCAGAGCGGCTCTGACAGAAACCGCCAATTCCGGCAAAGAAGTGCCGATAGCCAGAGCGGTAACGGCAATCAAAGATTCTGAAACTTTCAAAGAAAGAGCTAATTGAGTTAAAGCCAGAATGAGGTAATGAGCCCCTAAAGCTAATCCGCCTAAACCGAAAACTAGCTGGCTAAGACTCTTCTTGCTCAACTTTCTTTTTTCTTCTTTTAAGAAATTCTTTTTTCTATAAAAAAAGTAGTAAAGGAGATAAATAACCGCTAGGGAAAAAAGAATCACTCCCTCAATAAGAGAGATCTCTTTATTGGCTGCCATTATCAAAAAGATCGCTGTCGCTCCGAGCAGAAAAGGGGTATCAACTAAGGCAACACGTTTTTTAATAAACAAATGACGGCTAAGCAAAGCCCCCAAGCCAACTACTAGAAAAATATTAGCGATATTCGAGCCAATCACATTCGCTACCGCCACTTCTCCCTTTCCCTGCCCCACCGCCGCTAAAGAAGAAGCCAATTCCGGTAAAGACGTTCCCAGTCCCACTAGAATAATTCCGGTTACAAAAGGGGGCAAGTGAAAATAAGAACCTACTTCTCTAGCTCCTTTCAGAACCCAATTTGAAGACTTAACCAACAGAGTTAAGGAAACAACAAAAACAAGCAGCCAGAGAAAAGGACTCATGATTATGTTTCAGCGCCAGACCCCGTTTAACTCCAGAGTCTTAATAATCTTCAACTGCCTGACCATCATCTTTCGGCCAATCTCATCCTCTTTCTCTACATGTCTAACCAATTCTTCCCGACGATAAGGTCGGGAGTTAATGATAATCTCTTTATCAAAAGGCATTTCTTCCAGCCGCTGAAGAGTTATTTTCCTGATTTCTTCTGGGTTCATAGGGGAGACAATGATAAACCATTCTAGCATAAAGTTTTAAAAAAACTTAATCCTTTTTACGAATTAATTTTTAATGTTAATTCCTTTTTTCGGAATTGACTTTATTCCTTCTTCCGGTTTTTATCCGCTTACAATGTTAAATAAAAGTAAAGTATAGTATAATAAAGAATTCCATAGAATGTGTAGAGCAAAATACAAAAAAGGAATTAATATCCCATTATAAATAATTAGTAGGCCTATCAATATTTGTTATCACAATAACGATTTCTTTGATTTCGGCTTCGGGCAACCTTTATTTCTCAAAAACATTTAAGTGCGAACTTTTCTTGTTAGGAATCTCAATTTCATTTAACTGGCCTGTAACGCAAAACCTTGTCATAATTTTCAGCACAGAGGAAGCGCTTACTACAAGACCCCTAGAGCATATCTCGAAATTTTTCCTCAAAAAAATAAGAAATTACGAATTATTGCAAAAGCAGGCTTTTCTCACTGGAATCTGCTTAATATTTATTCCGTTCCTTTTAGGTTTAAACAACTCTTGATATATGATTAAGGGAATAAAGGAATTTTATACAGCTAAAGAATTGGTTGATAAATTAAGAGTAAACATAATGCCTATCTACTACTTTATCAAAGCGGAAAAGTAAAAGCCTATAAAACAGGGAAAGGGTTTAGGATTGATAAAAGAGAATTTCAAAAGTTTTTTAGATAAGGCTAAGACTAAATAATTTATGAAAAAATTTAATTACGAAATAGCAGTAAAAAAATTAACTCCTCCGATTGGTGGCGTATATAAATATTACGCTAAAATTGCTTATATTTACGAAGACATCAGAATGAAAGAAATAAAAATCAATTATGATTTTGGCGAGACATATGGAAAAACAAAAAGTGAGGCAGAGAGAAAAATGGAAGATAAAGTCAAAAAGTGGGTTGAATGTCAAAATAAATAACTTATGACCAATCATACAAATCCAAAAGATAATCAAATATTAAAGCTTCAAAAAGAGAACGAAAGATTAAAAAAACAACTAGCCAAGTTTGGAAAAGACAAATATGGTTTATTTTGGTTTGACGTACCAGAGGGGTTTGAAAACGATGTTGAAAATATGCTCCCAATTTTAAAAGAAGTGCCAAAGTTGGCAATAAAAAGCAAGGATAATAAACCAACGCACATTTTGATTGAAGGTGATAATTACCACGCCTTAACCTGTTTAAATTACACCCACAACGGGAAAATAGATGTTATATATATTGACCCGCCCTACAATACTGGTTCAGATGGTTTCAAATACAAAGATAAAAGGATATTAGATAAATATCCAGACGGCACAGAAATCCCGACTGATCACCCATTAAGGCATAGCTATTGGCTTTCTTTTATGAGAAAACGACTTGAGTTGGCAAGAGATATTTTAAAAGAAACCGGACTGATTTTCATAAGCATTGATGATAATGAATTTGCTCAATTAAAGTTATTATGTGATGAAATATTTTTACCAAGTAATTTTGTTTCAATAATTGCTCTAAGAGTTAGTCCGCCAAATGGAGTAAAAACAACACACGCTAAAAAGACAATTATAAAAGAAAAAGAGTTTTTATTGGTTTATGCCAAAAACAGAAATAAAACTACATTCACTCCACAATTTAAAAAGGCTGAAAAATGGGATTCTCACTTTAATTCTTTTATAGAAAAAAAGACGAAGAATTATAATACTTGGAAGATAATACCTCTAAGAAAAAAACTTAAAGAGCTTAATTTGACTGCTGATTTGAATAACCCAAGCTTTTTAGATTTTATTTCAGAGAATGCTGATAATATATTTCAGCCGGTTGGTTTAGCTAAGATCAAAAATGTTGCAAAGTATAATAAAGAAAAAATAATTCCGATTGAAGGAATGAAAGGATACTTTGCTTATAAGGGAAGACAGGTTCAATCACTTTCTAAAAGTTTAAAGGGGACTCCAGAAGGTTTAACTCTATCAAGATTAGTTTGTGATTTATGGACGGATATTAGTTTTAATAATTTATTCCAAGAAGGTGGAGTTGATTTAAGGTTTGGCAAAAAACCGATTAAACTTATAAAAAGAATAATTAAATTATCAACTCAAAATAATAAAACTATTATTTTGGATTTTTTTGCTGGTTCTGGGACTACTGGCGAAGCCGTTATGGACTTGAACAAAGAAGATGAGGGGAAACGACAGTTTATTTTAATAACAAATAATGAAGAAATCGTTAATGAGAAAAAATATAAAATAATGACAGATATATGTTTACCACGCATTAAAAATGCAATAAAAGGATATAATAACAAAAAAGGCTTGGGAAATTCGATCAAATATTATAAAACGGCTTTCGTGGGCAAAAATAATATTCTAAATGCTGACGATAAAGACAAAATTGAATTGGCTCACAACGCTGGTGGTATGTTAGCAATTGCTGAAAATACCCTTGAAGAAATTGAGAAAAATAATTATTACCAGATTTTTGAAAACAAAAAACAATATACTGCCGTGTATTTTAAAGAGGAACTTGATAAATTCGATAGATTTACAAAAAAATTAAGGTCGCTCAAAAAGCCAACCACAGTATATATTTTCAGCTGGGAAAAAGAAATAGAATTTAATGAATTTGAAGATGACAAAAATATAACTGTGAAAACTATACCCCAGCCGATTTTAGAAATATACAAAAGAATATATAATCTTAGTTAAAATATGCCAGCCTTTAATCCGCTAAAATTTCAAACAAAAGCAATTGGTGATTTGAATGAAACATTTTTGAAACTCTGGAAGAAGCCAGATAGGCAACTCCCGCTTGTTTTTAAGTCGCCTACTGGGAGTGGCAAAACATTAACCATCGCCTATTTTATTCGTGGGCTTAATCATTTGCCACAATGGAACGAAAACAAGGCATTTATTTGGATCACTTTTAGTGATAATTTGGCAATGCAAAGTAGAGATAAGTTCAAAGAGTATTTTGAAAATAATTTAGAGAATAACCTTTTAACCGTAAATGACATAAATAATGGCAAGCTTTACAGCAATGATATTTTATTTTTAAACTGGCAAAAGGTTGTTTCAAAATCGGCAAAAAGCCGAATTTTAAGAAGACCCGAAGACGAACTAATGCACAAAGAGAATGGGAGCTATTTTGAAGACGTTATTGATGGCACAAAAGAAGACAAAAGAGAAATTGTTTTATTAGTAGATGAAGCTCAGACCTGCAAAGAAACCAAATTGGCACAAAACATAATTGATTATATTGACCCTAAGATAATTATTCACATTACCGCAACTCCATTAGACAAGAATGTAGCTAAAGCAGCTATACTTGGAAGTTTTGTTCAGGTAGATAGGCAAGCAGTTGTTGATGAGGGCTTGATTAAAGACAAAATAGCTGTGCAAACAGAAGAAGATTTGCGCAAATTAAAAGGGAAAGATTTAGATAAAGTGCTTTTACAATTGGGAATTGAAAGACGGAAGCAAATTAAAAAAGAATTAAAATTCTTGGGAAAAAACATAAACCCCTTAACGTTAATCCAATTACCTAATGACGACAAAGAGCTGGTTGCCACCGGCGACAAAACAAAGGAAGAGGTAGTTTGCCAGTATTTAACCGAACAAGGTATAAAAAATTCGCGGATTGCTAAATGGTTTGATAACAAAAAAGAGAACCTAGATTTTATTTCTGATAACGATAATGATATTGACTTTATGTTGTTTAAGCAAGCAGCTGGGACTGGCTGGGATTGCCCTCGTGCTTATGTTTTAGTGATGTTTAGGGAAATAAAATCGGATAAGTTTTACACGCAAACAGTTGGCAGAATTCTGAGAATGCCAGAGCCGAACTTAAAAAAAGATTATAAAGATAATCCCAATTTAAGAATCGGCTATTTATTTACGAATTACCGCAGAAATCAGGTGCGGGTGCCAGACCAGTCAAGTACGAATAAACCTTACACCTTACAGGCATATAGAAAAGAAGGTATTAAAAATATTAAATTAGAATCCGCTTATATATCCCGCATTGATTATGGCGACATCCCAGCTTCTTTCAAATTTCAGCAAAGTTTCACCAAGTCAATGAATAGACACTTTGGCATAATGAAAGATGATATTTTAGAAAAAGCTGTGAAAAAGTTGAAGAAAGCGGGGATTGATTTAAGCAATGAGTTGACTAATTCTATTATTGCTAATGCTAAATTTGAAGATTTTGACCAGTTGGCTTTTGAGTTTAGCAGAAAAGGGATTGATATAGATTTAGAAATGTCTACAAACGATGTAGAGAAAACTTTTAATTATCTTTGTTATCAGCTTTTAAAGGAACAGGATGATGAAAGGGCAAAATATACTAATATAGCTCGCTCTTGGAGCGTTTTAAAATCAGCTATTAGAATTTGGTTTAAATCTATTTTGGGCGAAAACAGTGATTATTATTACCGTGTTTTTGTAAAAGATATTCAAAAGGAAGCAAGTAGTAAATTCAGACCAGCTATAACTAAATCATTAGCCGATTTTAAACCAGTAGCTCAGAAAATATTAAAAGAGAAACAAAAACAACAAGAAGAAAAAGAAACTCCTACTTTTGAAATTAAAGAAAGATACGATTTTACTGATGACTATGGAGAAGTACCGCAGAAGCTCTGCGTATTAAATAAATTATTCATTTTAAAAACTTATCCAGGTAAGGAAAATGAATTAAGGTTCGTTAAGTATGTTGATAGCAAAAATAAACACATTGATTGGTGGTTTAAAAATGGTAATCAGGGAAGGAATTATTTTGCCGTAAAATATTACAATAGCACAGACAATAAAGACGAATTATTTTACCCCGATTGGATCATTCTTTTCAAAAACGATAAGATCGGTATTTTTGATACCAAAGATGGGCGAACACTTGCCAGCCAAGAAACAATTGATAAAGCTAAATACTTAACATTAAAAATAAAAGAACTAGGCAAAAAATATGTTGGCGGTATAGTAGCTTTTGAAAATGGTGTTTGGTATTATAACGATTCAAAAAATTATTCATACAAAAAAGGTAAAATAAATCAAGATAAAAACTGGAAACCATTTGAAGACCTTTTTAGATAAAATTATGAAAGCCATAATTTTCGCCAGTGTTTCGACTAAAGAACAAAAAGAGGCGGCACGGCTATTGGGCTGACAACCGGCCAAATGCAGAACCAAACTAATTTCTCCAACTGGGACTTTAATAGTGTCTGGACTATTGAAGCCGGAGACTATCCCCGCCTTCGAGAATAAGTCTTTTTTCTAGCTGGGCTTTATGGTAAGATAAATTGAATATTCTAGAAAAAGATTACATGACTTTCAGCAGTCTTTTTATCTATAGTGCTGTCTTTTTGGGTCTCTACACCTCTCTTTTTTTTATCCTGACTATTGTGGAAAATAGGCGGCGGCTTTATTTGCCAAAACTGAAAAAGAATTTTCCTTCTGTTGCCATCCTTGTTCCTTGCTACAATGAAGAAAAAAGCATTGCTCAAACCATAAAATCATTATTGGCTTTAGACTATCCCCGTAATAAATTAAAGATTCTGGTCATTGATGATGGCAGCCAAGACAAAACTCTTGAAATCGCTAAGCTATTTGAAAAGCAGGGTCCCGTTAAAGTTTATCATAAAGAAAACGGAGGAAAATATACCGCCCTCAATTACGGCCTGGCTCACGTTCAATCGGAATTCGTGGGAACTTTAGACGCTGATTCTTTCGTTGATTCACAATCCTTAAAAACGATGCTTCCTTTCTTTTCGAGCGCTAATGTTCAGGCCGTTACCAGTTCCTTAAAAGTTTACCAACCTAAAACCGTCTTTCAGTACCTCCAGAATATTGAATATACTTTCGGAATCTTTCTCCGAAAAACTTTGTCCTTTATGGGCAGTATTAAAGTTACCCCGGGTCCTTTAACGATTTTCCGGCGAGCGGTTTTTGAGAAGATTGGCCATTACCGAAGCGCCCACCAGACGGAAGACTTAGAAATTGGCTTTCGTCTTCAAAGCCACAATTTTCAAATTGACAATGCCATTGATGCTCATGTTTATACCGTCGCGCCGGCTTCTTTCAAGCCTCTCTATAAACAGAGAGTAAGATGGTACCAAGGCTTGCTACGCAATGGCTGGGATTATCGACGTCTTTTAAATTATAAACATGGAAATCTTGGTCTTTTCATCTTACCCATAACCTATTTAGGTATTTTCTCCTTATTTAGCATCAGTTTTCTGGTTTTGGCTCAAATTGCCTCTAAGGCTTTCAGCGCTTTTTCATCTTGGCAAGCTATCGGTTTTGACATCAGTCAATTTCAATTTCACCTCGATTGGTTTTTTATTAACAGCCATCTTTTAATGTTCCTGGGCTTTATGAGTATAATTTTTACCGTCATCGCTGTCTTCCTGGGGCAAAAGCTTAGTAAGAGCGTCTTCTCTTTAGATTTTGGCAAGGGGATTATCTTAGCCGCTTTATTCTACGGACCATTGTATTTTTCTTGGTGGCTGGGAGCAACGACTCAAGTTCTTTTGAACCGTCATCCAAATTGGGTTAAGGAAAAAGAATTAATATGACCAACGAAAATCCAAAAAAGAAAATACGGGTTGGAAAATATTTACTCGTCTTGCTCTTAACCGGGGTTATCTTTGCTCTTGGCTTTTGGCTAAGCCATGATATTGATCGCTTTAAATTATCTCAAGTTGATAATCTCCGCCAGGATTTACAGCTGGATGTTCTTTCAGCCGAAGTCCAATTTTCTCTCTTAAGCGCTAACGTTTGCCAGCACATTGATAGTTCGTCTTTAACTTCCGAGTTATACGCTATCGGCCAACGTTTAGGATATATGGAAGGGGCTTTAGGCCAAAATAACCCTGAAGTTATCCGCCTCAAGAAACAATATTCTCTCTTGGAAATAAAACAATGGCAGTTAACCAAAAAAGCCCAGGAACAATGCGGCGCTCAATTAATTCCCATCCTTTACTTTTATTCCAATCAAAAAGATTGTCCTTCCTGCGACCAGCAAGGCTATGTCCTTACCTATCTGCGGGACAAGTATCCTTTTCTAAGAATTTATTCTTTTGACTACGATTTAGACTTATCCGCTCTCCAAACTCTCAAATCTCTTTATGGCTTAAAGAAAGAATTGCCGATTGTTATTGTCGGCGATCAATCCTATTACGGTTTCCGGGACCGGGAAGAAATAGAAAAAATCCTGCCGAAGGTTTTTGAAACCCTAAAAGAAAACCAGCAAAATGGAGAAAATGAGGAGACAGAAGAAGTTTCTCCTCAAAGTTAAGCAGCCCCAAGGGGAATCGAACCCCTATTGTTGGATTGAAAATCCAATGTCCTGACCGTTAGACGATGGGGCCAGCTTCCTAATTTTACAAATTTCCCACCAAAAAGCAAGTAATGAAAGTTTTAGGAATTGAGACTTCTTGTGACGATACCGGAATAGCAATTTTAGAAATGGAGGGACCTTGTTTCCCCCCTTCTATTCAGATAAAAGCTAATCTTGTCTCCTCTCAAGTAAAAATCCACCAGCCCTGGGGAGGAGTAGTTCCCATTCTCGCTAAGCGAGAGCATCAAAAAAATCTTCTCCCCCTGCTACAAAAAGCCCTTAGCCAAACGGGGCAGCTTTTTCCCGAAAAGGTTATTTTCCCACCATCTAAAAAGATGAGCTTGGCCAAGATTTTTCCGAAAAGCGAGGAATGGTTTTCCATTATTCTTTCTTTTCTCCAAAACTACCGCCCTCCGGACATCGACCTTATCGCTGTTACTCAAGGTCCCGGGCTAGCCCCTGCTCTTTGGACCGGAGTAAATTTTGCCCAAGCCTTAAGTTCCAGTTGGGGCACTCCTTTAATTCCCGTTAATCACCTGGAGGCTCATTTATTAAGCAGCTGGCTGCCAGAAAAAGAGAAAGCTTCCCCAAAACCAGTTTTCCCTTTGGTCGCTTTGATTGTCTCCGGGGGACATACCCAGTTGGTCTTGGCAAATCGTTTTGACCGTTATCAGCTAATCGGAGAAACCCGGGACGACGCTGCTGGAGAATGCTTTGATAAAACTGCTCGCCTTCTCGGCTTGGGCTATCCCGGCGGTCCGCCTATTGCTCAAGCCGCCGAGAAATGGCAAACTGTAATCAGCCAGCCAGGAAAAAATATCTCGGCGGCCATTGAGGATATTAGCCTTCCTCGGCCAATGATTCAGGCTAAAAATTTTGACTTCAGTTTCGCCGGCTTGAAGACAGCTGTTTCTTATCTTCACCAACGCCTCCCCTCGGCTGTCAAAAACTCATCTTTTTATCCCCTGAAAATGGCTGATGAAATTCAGCAAGCTATTAACGATGTTCTCCTTAAAAAAACGATAAGGGCAGCTAGAGATTTCCGAGCCAAAGGAATTGTTCTAAGCGGCGGCGTAAGCGCTAACCAGCAATTAAGAAAACGCTTAGCAGAAAAATGCCGAGAAAACCATCTGCTTTTTTTCTTGCCGCCTTTGAAATTTACTATGGACAACGCCGCTATGATTGCTCTAGCCGGTTACTGCCACCAATCAGAAGCAAAAGCCCTATCCCGCCTTCCTTATCTCCAGGCAGAAGCTGGTCTTTCTTTCACCGAGAAAGTAGCTCATTAACGTTTTGCGAAATCAAAAAAATGGCGAAAGCTTCATAGTTTAATAAAATTATGGAAAAAAGATATTCTTTCCAAACAACCGAAGCGAAAATTTATCAGCAATGGGAAAAAGCCGGATTATTTAATCCAGACCATCTTCCTGGAGAAAGAACCGAGGCTTATACCATTGTCCTTCCTCCTCCCAATATCACCGGGGCTTTGCATATTGGCCACGCTCTAGACGCTGCCGTCCAAGACGTTCTTATCCGCCAGCAAAGAATGGCCGGAAAGCGCGCTCTTTGGATTCCCGGAGTAGATCATGCTGGCATTGCTACCCAAAATGTTATCGAAAAGCAATTAAAAAAAGAGGGCTTAAATCGTTTTGACCTGGGAAAGGAAAAACTCCTTCGGAGAATTTGGGAATGGAAAGAAAAAAACGAGAAGATAATTATTAACCAGCTGAAAAAGCTTGGCCTTTCTTGCGATTGGTCCCGTTTCCGCTTTACCATGGATCCGGATTACCTGAAAGCTGTTCAGGAAGCCTTCCGCCACTACCAGGAAAAAGGGTGGATTTACCAAGCGGAAAGGCCAGTTAATTGGTGTCCCCGCTGTCAAACCACCCTTTCTGATTTAGAATTAAAATATGAGGAAGAAAAAAAGAAATTGTGGTTTATTAAATATCCTCTCCAAGGCAAACCGGGGAAATTTATTATTATTGCCACTACCCGGCCGGAAACAATGCTCGGTGACCTAGCCGTGGCCGTTAATCCCCAAGATAAAAAGTATCAGACTCTAATTCAGGAACAAACGACGATTATTGTCCCCTTAGTCAACCGCCCTGTTCCTTTGATAAGCGACTTAGCTGTTGAGCCGGAATTCGGAACCGGAGCCGTGAAGGTCACTCCGGCGCATGACCTCACGGATTATCAAATTAGCCTCCGCCACCACCTTGGCCTTCTTCCGGTTATTGATAAAGACGAAAAGATGACCGGAGATATTCCTTCGGTTTATCAAGGATTATCTATCACCGAAGCTAGGGAAAAAATCGTTGAAGATTTACAAAAGGAAGGGCTTTTAGAAAAAAGCGAAGACTATCAGCATGCTGTCCCCCATTGCTATCGCTGTCAGACCCCAGTAGAAATTATCCCTTCCCAACAATGGTTTCTAAAGATGGAGGAAATAGCTAAAATAGCTAAGAAGCCGATAGAAAAGGGGGAAATTAAATTCTATCCTCCCCATTGGAAAAAAGTTTACCTTGACTGGCTAAACAATATTCAAGATTGGTGCCTTTCCCGGCAGATTTGGTGGGGAATTAAAGTTCCCCTTGAAAACACAGAAGATGTTTTAGATACTTGGTTTAGTTCTGCTCTTTGGCCCTTTGCTGTTTTAGGCTGGCCAGAAAAGACTTCCGACCTGGACACCTTCTATCCGACTAATCTTCTTTCTACGGGAGTAGAGATTATGAATCTCTGGGTAACAAGAATGATTTTTTCCAGTTTAGAATTAACGGGAAAAATCCCCTTCCGTCAAGTCTATTTTCATCCCACCATTTTGAATAAAGACGGAAAAAGGATGAGTAAGTCTCTGGGAACAGGCATCGACCCCCTGGAAATTATTCAAGAACAGGGAGCTGATGTCCTCCGCTTCAGCCTTCTCTGGCAAACAACCCAAAATCGCCAAGATATTAGATTTGGCCGGGAAGATTTAGCAATGGCGGAAAAATTCCAAACCAAAATCTGGAATGCTTCCCGGTTTATCCTCCAGGAAATAGAAAAAGAAAATCAGCCGTCTGTCAGTCTCCAAGAAATCAGAGGGGAGCTAAAGATTGTCCAAGAAACGGAAAAACTGGCTCGAGAAGTTGACCAATCCCTAAAAGAATTTAATTTCAACGAAGCCAGTTATCAGCTTTATCATTTTTTCTGGCATCGCTTCTGCGACCGTTATTTGGAAGAGGCGAAAGAGAAAATCAAACAGGGAAATGCTGAAGAAAAAGCTCAAGAAATTCAAGTCCTTCTCTTTGTTTTACTAACCTTCTTAAAACTTCTTCATCCTTTTATGCCCTTTCTGACAGAAGAAATTTACCAACGCCTTCCTCTCCAGAAAAAGAAGCCCTTCCTGATGATTGAAGAATGGCCGGTTAAATCAAAGGGGGAATGACTAGTTTTGCCGTTTCCCTCATCTTAGCCGTTATCCCGAGTCTTCTCTGGCTATCGTTCTATCTCCGGAAGGATGCTCATCCGGAACCCAACTGGATGATTCTAAAAGTTTTTCTTTATGGTTCTTTAGCTGTTGCTCCAGCTATTATAGCCGAGCTCGGATTGGAGATTATTACTTCTCAATGGCTGGCAATTTTTTTAATTTCCGTCTTCATTGAAGAAATAATAAAATACCTGGTTATCCGCTGGATAGTCTTTCGCTCCCCAGAGCTAGATGAACCAGTAGACTTAATGCTCTATATGATTATTTCCGCTTTGGGGTTTGCCGCCTTAGAAAATCTTTTTTTCCTCTTAGATCCCCAGTTGGTTTCTTTCGCCAGTCTGGTAGAAATTAGCGCCGCTCGTTTCCTGACCGCTGTTTTTATCCATACTCTTTCCTCCGGCCTCTTTGGGTATTTCCTCGCCCGGAATTATTTCTTGACTAATCGGAGAAAGAAATTTTCTATTCTCGGTTTTCTTTTAGCCGTTTTCTTGCACTCTTTATATAACGGCTTTATAATAACTCTTAGCAATCAAGCTGGGGAGCAGCCTGGTCTTGTTTGGGGACTTTTTGCTGTTCTCCCTCTGGGATTAATCCTTCTTTACATCTTCAGCTTTAAAAAATTGCGGCAGTTAAAGTTTCTTCCCCTTAAAAAGTAATTTTAAGAATTTATGAAAAGGAAAAAACAAGGTTCTTCTCCCGCCTGGCTTAACCAGGCCGAAGGAAAACCAGTCATTGATTTATTGCAAACGCCTAAAAATTTTATCATTCAGGCGCCGATTGCCGGAGTAGAGGAAAAAGACTTAGAAATAACGGTAGAAAATGACCTTTTAAATATCCAAGGGAGCCGACCGAAACCGGAAGCCGATAAGAAAGGCCAATACCTTTATCAGGAATGCTATTGGGGAAAGTTCTCCCGCCAAGTCGCTCTTCCCGATAACGTCGACGCTAACCGTATCAAGGCCTCTTTGGAAAAAGGAATCCTGACCATTACTATTCCCCGCCTCTCTAAAGAGTCAGGGAAAAAGGTAAAGATAAGCTAGGGAGCCTTTTTCGGAAAGCGAAAACAAGTTAATTAGACTTTTTTTCGAAATCAGAAAAGAAGAAAAGCCAGGGTAAAAATGCCCTGGCTTTCCTCTAGAAAAGGTGCGGGTGGAGAGACTCGAACTCTCAATGGTTGCCCACAGGATCCTAAGTCCTGCGCCTATACCTAATTCGGCTACACCCGCTCCCTCCGGAACGCAGAACTCCATTCTCCTTCCAATAAGGAGAGAGATTAAGCGCCAATCCCGGAGACATATTTGACAATACTGGGGATAACTCTGGCCAACAGGCCAATTAAGAGACCGACAATAGCAAAAGCAATCATTTTCCCGGCCTTGCTAACCTTAGTCGAATCCCCGCCGGCTGTTAAGAACATAAACCCGCCTACGAGGATCATAATCATCACCGCCAACATAAGAAGATAGAAAATCCAGTCAGTCGTATAGTAAATGGTATTCAGAAAACAAATTATTGCCCAATCTTCCTGGGGATGAGTATTGGCGCTTCCTAGCGGCCCCACCTTGTCCCCCTTCTGATAAGAATTTCCTCCAGCAGCGAAAGCTCTCCGGATAGTACAGCTTTCGGGGATAGCTCCGACAATATCACCACTCGACCCTCCAGCTGACTGTGCTTCAGCCGAGGGGAGAGCGACATTCATCGCCGCAAAAAAGGAAACCACTAGTAAAACAGAAAGACTTATTCCTCCCAAGATAGTATTGAATTTCTTAGCCATAGAATAATAATGAAAAATTAACGACCTTTAAACTTAACTCCCAAGAACATTTTTAATTATAGCAATAATCACTTTACTAAACAAGATAATTAATAAACCGGCAAAAGTCAAGAGAAGCGCTTTTCCAGCTTTCTTCACTTGGTCCACTTTCCCCCCAGAAAAGATAAAAAGAAAAGCGGCGTAAAGAACAGCAAAAACAACGCCCGCCACCGCTGCCCAGAGCAGAACATTTACTAGATAAGTGGCTAATTCCATTAAATTTCCCCAGTTAGTCGGATTCTCAAGATTGAGAGTAAAAGCACCGCCCGCCTTAGCTATCAGGGGAAGAAAAAAACTTACAGAAAATAAACTAAGAAAAACCAAAGAAAAAAATTGAGTTCTATTCATTTTCTCGGGTAAAGACTAAAGCGTAATGGCTTTCTCCAGCTGGAATTTCCTTCTGCAGAGAAAATCCTAGTTTCTGAACCATTGATTTTACCTGCTCGGCCGTGATATAGGCTTGGGAAGAGGTTAGCCTTCCTCTTTTTTGCCAATCAACCACCAGTAAAATTCCTTCCGAACGCAAAACTCTTTTTGCTTCCTTCAAAACTTCCTCTTTCTCTTCCACTTGGAAGAGAAGATTGGGAATGAGGACAATGTCTAAAGAGCGGGAAGGAAGTCTTGAGCCTTCTTTTTCTGATACATTTCTTTGTAGAACCTGCAGATTAGGAATCTTTTCTCTTTCCACTTTTGCCCGAAGAGCGGAAAGCGGCCCCGGCTGGACATCAAGGGCATAAACTAAGCCCTGGCTGAGATAGTGGGCTAAAGACAAGGCCCAATGCCCAGAACCACAGCCAAACTCCGCTCCCCTCATCTTGGAGTGGAGATCAATTTCGTCTAAAACTTCTTCCGGATTGATAAAATTAATTGTCATCTTCTTGCTTGTGATAAAAACAGACAGCGGCTGCTACTTGATCGCCCGCCTTCAGTCTCATCGCTTTCACTCCAGAAGTCTGACGGCCAAGCTGAGGAAGGTGAGCAGTACTCTGTCTAATAACCTGGCCCTTAGCGGAAATAATTACTAATTCTTCTTCTCCCGGAAGAAGCTTGGCAAAGATTAGGTCTCCTGTCTTAGCGGCTAATTTAGCCGTTAACACTCCCTTTCCTCCCCGCTTCTGGAGACGATACCGGCTAAGAGCCGTTCTCTTAGCATACCCTTTCCGACTAAGCACTAGGAGAGAAAACCCTTTCCTCTGCCCTTGGGGAGCAATGCCGAGACTGATTACTTGGTCATCTTTGCTTAAGGAAAATCCTTTTAACCCTCGAGCCGCTCGTCCCATGGAGCGAATTTCTTTTTCCTGGAAAACGATTGCTCTCCCTTTCCGGCTGGCCAAAACTATTATATCTTCTCCGCTGGTTTCCGCAACCGCTTCCAGAACATCTCCCTTTTTGAGAGTGATGGCTCTCAAGCCCGTCTGGCGAAGATGCTGATATACCTTTTTAGCCGTTTTCTTAACCACTCCCTGTTCCGTTACCATCATCAGATAGGGGCGCTGGCTGGCCGTCTTCTCATTGATAATAGCCACTACTTTTTCTCCGGAACCTAAGTTCAGATAATTAGCAATATTGCGGCCGGCACTGGTGCGGCTTGCTTCTTCAATCTCATAAACCGGCAATTCATAGACTTTGCCTAAGTTGGTAAAAAGTAAAAGGCGGTCCCGAGTAGAAGCTATGACTAAATGAGCCACCATGTCCCCTTCCATAACCTTAATTCCCAGAATTCCTTTCCCTCCCCGCCGCTGGGAACGATAACTTTCCGGCTTCATCCGCTTGATATAGCCTCGGGCAGTTAAGACGATAAAGGTTTCCTCCAAAGGAATAAGGTCTTCCTCCTTTAATTTTTCCAGCTGGTGCTGAACTACTTTTGTCCGCCGCTGGTCGCCATACTGCTTCACCGCTTCCTGCAATTCTCCCTTCATCACCTTCTTTACTCCTCCCGGACTAGCTAAGATTTTCTCCAATTCCTTGATCCTGACTTTAATCTCCTTCAATTCTTCTTCAATTTCTTTACGTTCCAAACGAGCTAAGCGGTGAAGTTTGATTTCCAAAATTGCTTCCGCTTGTTCCAAGCTAAACTGGAAAACTTTAATCAGGTTCTTTCTGGCCTCAGTCCGGTCTTTAGACTTTTTAATGGTGGCGATAACATCGTCGATATGAGCCAGAGCAAGCATCAGCCCGTCCAGAATATGGCGGCGGGTTCGGAAACGGGTTAGATCAAACTTAGTCCGGCGGACAATCACTTCTTGGCGATGCTGAAGATAATAGTTCAGCATCTCCGCCAGGGAAAGAGATTTTGGCTGAAGGCCGTTTACTAGAGCAACCATATTTAAGTGAAAGGAAGTTTGGAGATCAGTA
>Ga0315539_1000691_pt1 | contig 25368 bp, 21 predicted proteins | sample SalMarSW160150MG_FD_203097 | JGI IMG/M metagenome (GOLD analysis project Ga0315539, IMG submission 203097) | Salt marsh sediment microbial communities from the Plum Island Ecosystem LTER, Massachusetts, United States - Salt Marsh Sediment SW1601-150 ... | reverse complement strand
GACAGTGAGCAAAGGGTATTCTCCACCGGGCTTTTCAATTACATCAGCTTGGATGCTAAGGACGTGCAGGAGAGGCCGCAGAATCCGGATTTTGCATTGAGGGTTGTCGAGAAAAAGCCAAACTATGCTGGAGTCAAAGCCGAGCTGGCGCAGAATCGTCCCCAAAATCAGCAGGAGTATCTGACGGTCGATTTCACCGCGCAATGGGGCAACAGAAATCTGGGCGGAACCTCGCAGAAGATAGGATTCTCGGCCTATTACAGCTACAGGATTCTCTTCGAAGAGGAGGGTAAAAGGAAGCTTATACAGAAACTTTCCAATCGATTCACCCTGGGATACGTGGAACCCTGGTTTCTCGGAAGTCGAACCGTTTTCAACCTGGACCTATATTATGAGCCGGGAGTGAAGAGTTTCTTGCAGCCTTATCGCATCGAATCGTTTGGAGGAAACGTCAACTTCAGCCGGGAATATAAAAGCCACACCAAAATATGGCTTACTCACAGCTACCAACAGGTAGATATCTACGACATACAGCGGAGAGAGGTAGAGACCTATAAGGAGGAACTGGGAATAAGCGTCCGCCGCAAGATAATTCTTTCCGGGGAAAGAGATACCCGAGACAATGTCTTCATTCCCTTAAAAGGTTCTTTCACCCAGATTTACACGGAATATGTAGGTGGCATTTTGGGAGGAGACAATCACTTCTACAAACTCATCCTCTCCTGGTCCCGATATAATCGTCTGAGCAGACGAAATGTCATAAGCGTCCTTGCCACCAGATTAAAATTCGGTTATGTGCAGGGACTGAGCCGGAGGGATTATGTCCCCACCTTCGATCGATTCTATATGGGCGGTGCATCGACGATTAGGGGTTACAAGGAGAATACCCTGGGTCCAAAGGATGAAAGCAAGGATCCTCCGGTCGCCACTGGAGGCAAGATCATGATTCTGGGCAATCTTGAATACAGAAGAGCCCTCTTCTGGAAATTCGGTTATACCATCTTCGTCGATGCAGGAGACATCTGGTTTGCCACCAAGCACGTAAATATCAAGGACATAAAACTAAGCTCCGGAATTGGAATTCAGTTTTTCACGCCGGTGGGCCCTTTGCGGGTAGATTACGGCAGACAGCTTCCTCTCAAAGAGAGCCCGGATACGGGAAGATTTCATTTGAGCATTTTGTACGCGTTTTAAACAAATGTGACGCGAGAACCTAACTTAAGTTAGGTTCTGGTCTCTTAAGGCTTTGTTTTCTCAAACTAGGTTCTGGTTTCAAAAAGATGAAAAAAATGTCAAAGCCAATAATCGGAATCACCTGCTCCATGGAGTATGGCAACAAGAAAAGAGAATATCCAACCGCTTATGCTTTCGACTATCTAAAAAGAAGTTATTACGAAGCGGTGGAAAGGTCCGGTGGCGTGCCTTTGGCTTTGCCGAATACAAAAAGATTGAATCTGATAGATCAGATGCTAAGAGTGATTGACGGATTGCTGATAAGCGGAGGGAACGATGTCGATCCGCGTTTCTACAAGGAAAGGAAGAGAGCCGGGAATTTGAGCATAACCCGAGAAAGAGACGCATTTGAGATTACTTTGGTGAGAAAAGCCAGAAGAAACAAAATCCCTATCCTGGCTATCTGTCGGGGCATGCAACTCGTCAACGTTGCTTTCGGTGGCACTGTCTATCAGGACTCTTCTTTTGAGAAGAAGTTCTTGGATCATACCCTGAAGGGCTCGCTCCTTTACAATAAAAAGCATTCTGTAGTCATTCAGGAGAAGACTAAACTCCATTCCATAATCAAGAAGAAAAGAATAGAGGTAAATACCAGCCATCACCAGATGGTTAAAAAAGTGGCGCCCGGATTTATGGTGAATGCCTGGTCGGAAGAAGACGAGGTCATCGAGGGAATCGAAACAAACGATGACAGCTTTCTGATCTGCATCCAATGGCATCCCGAGCTGATGAAAGATAAAAGCTCTCGCCTTTTGTTTGATTCGCTTGTAAAGGTGGCAGGCAAACGAAAGAAGCCAGAACCTAACTTAAGTTAGGTTCTGGTCTTCCCCTGCGCTGCTGGTCACGCCTCGGGCAGATCCCCCGCCTCTGGCGGGGGAGCCCTTCGGGGAACACCCTCAGGATAAACCCCGTGTACGGACGCATAGGCTCTTTGCTCCGCGTAGGTCGGGCACCCTGCCCGACCGCCCTCCTGGACCTTTTCAAGAATCCCTAATATATTGGTTGACAAACTCCCAGCTAGCGCATATTATTTATTTCAATTGGTTACATTTTTCAAGTTGCCTGTTTTTTCAGGGAAGGTGAAGACCGTCACATAAAAACTCTAAGCAAAAAGGGCATATGAGAAAATCTATCTTTATCGGGCTTTCAATCTTAATTCTTTTATCCTCGCTCTCGGTTAGTTCTCAAACTCTTGCTCAGGATACTTCCAAAGTGACCGAGGAGAACTCGAAATGGCAGGAACAGCATGAGAGTCTGAAAAAGGAACTCGAGGAGTTGAGAAAAGACAACTACGCCAAGGCGATGGAGAATGCTGGGAAAAGCATAAGCTTGGCTAATTTCATGATTCAGGTGTTGATATTTGCCGTAGGCATAATGACTGCCTTTGGAGTTTTCAACTACATTAAAACAGGACAGATAAGAAAGAAAATAGAAGAAGAGGTTAAGGAGATAAGGGAACTAAAAGAAAACATGAGAGATGAAACCACCCAGGAAATGAAGAAAACCATTAAGCTAAGAGGTGACATCGAGAAGACAAAAACAGACGCCGAGACTTTGATGACAAATATTAAGACGATTTTTGAAGATGTGAAAAAGATTGCAAGCGATGTTGAAGAGGCGGGCAGAGAGATTGATGAGAAAAAGCGATCCGTCGACGAAAGCAAGACAGAAGTCACGGCCATCAGTTATTTGACAGAAGGTAATAGATTCTTCTTGGAGCAGGGCTACGAGAGAGCTGCAGATAGGTACAGGAAGGCAGCAGAACTCAAGCCGGATGATGCGGAGGCGCATTTTAACTGGGGAGTCGCCTTAGGAAAGCTAGGCAAGCATGAGGAGGAGATAGAGAGATATCGGAGGGCGATAGAGCTGAAGCCGGATTTCGCAGAAGCGTACCATAACTGGGGCTGGAACTTGGCGAGATTGGGCAGGTACGAGGAAGCGGTAGAGATGTTTAAAAAGGCCGCAGGGCTGAAGCCACCAGATGGACGCCCTTGGTATAATGCCGCTTGTGTCTATTCGATGCAGAATAGGAAAGGAGACACACTAGAATATCTTAAGAAAGCTATTGAAGTTGACGCTAAGTACAAACAAAAAGCAAAGAAAGATGAGGATTTCAAGAATCTGTGGGAGGATGAGGATTTTAAGAAGTTGGTAGAGTAAATGGCATGACTGTCCACGTTCCCGTTGGTCGCGGGTGCCCTTCAGGGTGAATCCTTCAGGATGAACCCTCACCCCCGACCCCTCCCGTTCTTTTGTGTCACCCTGAACGAAGTGAAGGGTCTCGACTCTTTCAAATAAAGAGATTCTTCGCTTCGCCCCGCACCAGATGGCGTGGGGCTTCGCTCCCTTCGACTTCGCTCAGGGACGGTGAGCAAAGTCGACCCGTCAGAATGACAAATTCGTGTTTTCAGGGTTTCTCGCCACGTCCCTGTTCTGACGCGAAACTGAACATGGCTTGTAGGTCGGTCATTTGACTCAAATGAGGTTGCGAGCCATCTGGCGAGCTACCCGACGCATTCCTTAATTGACAAAGCAGTATATGAATAAGAGACAAAGTCTGTCAAAAGTAAACTTATATGTCATCGCAGATAAGAAAATCTGTGCAGACAGAAACATAGAAGACGTGGTCATCCAGGCCATCGAAGGTGGGGCACAGATGATTCAGCACAGAGACAAGGAGTCCAGCGACAGGGATTTTCTTGAGCTTGCCTCGGTACTTCAAAACATCTGCGAAAATAGAAGAGTACCATTCATCATCAACGATAGGGTAGATGTTGCCGCTTATCTCGAGGCTGATGGAGTTCATTTAGGTCAGGATGATCTACCTCTGCAGGTTGCCCGCAAGATTTTGGGGCGGGACAGGATAGTAGGCATATCTACCAGCAACATAGACCAAGCCGAAAAGGCAGAAAAACAAGGCGCCGATTATGTCGGCATCGGCCCAATATTCGATACCTCTACAAAAAAGATAGACAAACCCATTGGTCTAGGGATGATACGTCAGGCAAAGGAACATCTCAAAATCCCCTTTTTCCCCATTGGCGGAATCAACCTGGAAAACCTCGATCAAGTCATCGATGCTGGTTCCACAAGAATAGCAGTTGGCTCCGCCGTGATTTGCGCAGACGATGTGACGGCAGCGACAACAGAACTTGTAGAAAAAATCCAGAGTTTCAGGTAAATCTGTCTTAAGGCCAGAACCTAACTTAAGTTAGGTTCTGGCGTCCATCCTTGCCATTACTGCGCCTTCTTTCCTAGTGGGCGAATCTCCCCCTCACGAAAGTTCGTAGGGTGGGCACCCTGCCCGCCCGATGTTAGCGGGGTTGGGAGCCCTTCAGGGTGAATCTCTTTCCTTCGACCCTGAGGTCTCAGGACCGAAGGGCAGGATGAACCCCGCCTACGAGTCCCCTGTGGCAAAATCTGTCAATTTGAAAGGTTAATGACCATAAGTTAGGTTCTCGCGTCCACCCCTCGCCAGCATCTGCATTCCCATCAAGAGAGCGTCTGGGGACCTAGATTGGAGGGCACGATGTTTTTGGTTTTAATCTTGACAAATTTGGTAAACATTATTATTCTTGCACCGTAATAGTAGGGAAGGAGAGAGAGTGTGAGAAGATGAACATATCCACCAGAGGCAGATATGGTTTGAGGGCGCTTCTAGAGATTGCCACCCAACCCAAGGGAAGGCCGTTGGCCATTAGAGATATATCCGAAAAGCAGCAGATGTCGGTCACCTACCTGGAACAGATACTTTACAAGCTGAAGAATGCTGGAATCGTGAGGAGCATAAGGGGCGCAAGAGGTGGATATGTGTTGGCCCGAGACGTTGGCAAGATAACTGTTAGCCAGATCATTAACGCCTTGGATGGACCGATTTCGATCTCTTATTGCGACGAACCTGATCTTAGAGAAAAAAGCTGCGTCGGGCCCGAAGCTTGTGTCTCCCGCATCTTGTGGAAAAGATTGGAGCATGTGATAGATGACGTCCTTTCCAGCGTGACGTTAGCTGATCTGCAAAAGGAAGCTTCTGGTTTAAAATGTCATAGGGAGTAAGAATGAGAAGGGTGTATCTGGATCATAACGCCACCACCGCGGTTCATCCGGAAGTTGTGGAGGCGATGTTGCCGTACTTCAAGGATAAGTTTGGCAATGCCTCCAGTATCCACGCCTTCGGCAGGGAAGTGAAGACGGCCCTGGAAGACTCAAGAGAGAAGGTGGCAGAGCTGATCAACGCTGCTCCCCGAGAGATATACTTCACCAGCGGGGGCACCGAATCTGATAATCTGGCAATTAAAGGGACTGCCTTTGCTAATAGAAAAAAGGGGAAACATATAATCACCTCAAAGATCGAGCACCCCGCCATTCTGGAGAGCTGCAAATTCTTAGAAGAAGAAGGATTTGAGGTCACCTATCTGCCCGTGGACGTACAGGCTTTGATCGATCCGGATGATCTGAAGAAAGCTCTGCGGAAAGATACCATTTTGGTTTCGATAATGCACGGAAACAACGAGGTGGGCACCATCCAACCCATTGAAGAGCTTTGCAAGATAGCCAAGGAAAAAGGAGTCTATTTTCATACCGACGCGGTCCAGACCATAGGAAAAATCCCGCTGGACGTGCAGGAGTTGAATCTCGACATGCTTTCCATTTCTGGCCACAAGATCTATGGGCCCAAAGGGGTGGGAGCAATCTACATAAAAAAGGGAACCAGGATTACCACCTGGTCGCATGGCGGTCATCACGAAAGATCGAGAAGGGCGGGCACTGAAAACGTTCCGGGCATTGTGGGATTGGCCAAGGCTGTGGAGATTGCCAGCAGAGATAGGGAAGAACAATCCAGGCATCTGAGGAACCTCACCGAAGCATTTTACCGCAAGGTAACCCAGGCAATTCCCGACGTGTTCTTGAACGGACATTTGGAAAGGCGGATTCCCAACACTTTGAATTTATCCTTTAAGGCAGTGGAAGGAGAATCGATAATCCTGAGTTTGGATCTAAAAGGCGTGGCAGTGTCAACCGGATCGGCCTGCGCCTCAGGAACTTTGGAGCCATCCCATGTCCTCTCCGCCATGGGAATCGCTCCGGAAATCGCCCAGGCTGCCATCAGGTTCAGCTTCGGCAGAGAGAACACCATGGAGGACGTGGATTACGTGGTGCTTATCTTGCCGGAGATCGTAAACAGGTTAAGGGCCATATCACCGCTGTATGCAAAATAAGTTTGTTAGTTTGTGTGTTTGGAGTTTGAGTATGATTCCACAAACTAACAAACTTCAGACGCCAAACTGAATTCAAATCGCGTAGCCAAGCCTTTATGGCTTGGGAATTGGAATAATTTTCCTCAGAAAGGTGAATCGGAATGTACAGCGCAAAGGTGATGGATCATTTTCAGAATCCCCGCAACGTGGGGGAGATAGAGAATCCCGATGGGGTGGGAGAGATCGGAAATCCGGTGTGCGGGGATATAATGAAACTCTATATTAGGGTCAAAGACAATCACATAGTAGATGCAAAATTCAAAACCTTCGGCTGTGGAGCAGCCATCGCTACTTCCAGCATGATAACCGAGCTGGTGAAAAACAAGACTCTGGAAGAAGCAGAAAAGATTTCTAAGAAAACCGTTGCTGAGGCACTGGACGGCCTGCCCGCTCCCAAGATGCACTGCTCCAATCTGGCGGCCGATGCATTACGCAAGGCCATAGAAGATTACAAAACCAAAAAGAAAGATATTTCGTGAATAGTACAAAAAAGAACAAACCGCTGGTGGTGGTGGCGATGAGTGGAGGTGTGGATAGTTCACTGGCGGCTTTTCTATTGAAAGAAAAAGGATACGGAGTAGTGGGAATCTCCATGAAGCTCTGGGATTTCAAGGAGGTGGGTGGGGATCCTCATCCCGATGGGAGATGCTGCTCCATAGAAGCTCTAAATGATGCCCGGTCGGTTTGCGAGAAAATGAAAATACCACATTATGTGATTGACTTCAAGGATGACTTCAAAAAGGAGGTCATTTCAAACTTCGTGGAGGAATACAGAAAAGGCAGAACCCCGAATCCCTGCGTCATATGTAATACAAAGATCAAATGGCGAAGCCTCTGGGAGAAGGCAAACGCTCTGGGAGCAGACTTCCTTGCCACCGGTCATTATGCCCGAATAGAATATGATGATGAAAAGAAAAGGTCCCTGCTTCTTAAGGGAATTGATTCCACTCGAGATCAATCTTATGCTCTATGGGGTCTCTCCCAGGAGAATCTGTCGAAAACCATATTCCCCCTGGGTAATCTTGCCAAAAAAGAGGTTAGGGAGGAAGCCAGGAGACAGAAGCTGAAGGTGGCAGAAAGGTCGGAGAGCCAGGAGATTTGCTTTGTGGCCGACGATGATTATCCCCGATTCATTACAGAATGGCTGGAGAACCAGGACCAAGGGCCTGCCCTGAGCGGAGTCGAAGGGGCAAGAGCCGACGGGCAAGGGAAAAAGATACAGCCAGGTCCTATCCTCGATTTGAGAGGTGAGAAGATTGGTGAACACAAGGGAATTCCTTTCTATACCGTGGGGCAAAGACGCGGCCTTTCCATTGCCTTAGGGAGACCACAGTATGTGGTGAAAATCGAGCTAGAGGAAAATGCCATATACGTGGGCGATAATGATGATCTGCTAAGATCCGCCTTCGTCGTCTCCAATCCCAATTGGATAGCTTTCGATGCTTTGGAGAAAGAAACCGAATGCACGGTGAAAATCAGGTATCAGCACCGACCGCAGCGGGCGATTATTTCTCCATTGACAATAGGCGAAGTTATGGTTAAATTCGGAAAACCTGAACGAGCCATAACTCCGGGACAGTCTGCAGTGTTCTATCAAGATGATGTGGTCTTGGGAGGTGGAATAATAGACAGGGTAATCGGCGATCAGGCCACGGTGTGAACCGTACGGTTTGCGCCAACGGACCAGGTGGACAAGAATTCTTTTGGGGGTGAGGTTATGAAAAGCTACCGTTTCACAGTGCTGATTGAGAAGGATGAGGACGGGTTCTACGTGGCCACCGTCCCGGGCTTAAAGAGTTGTTATACTCAGGCAAGAACCATGGAAGAACTCATGCCGCGTGTACGGGAGGTAATAGAACTGTGCCTGGAGGAAGAAGAGCCGGTGCAGATGACCTTTGAGGGGGTCCAGCATGTTGAGGTTTCGCGATGAGTCGTTTGCCGATGATGACAGCAAGAGAAATGATGAGATTCTTGCAGCACTTAGGTTTCGTTCACATCTGACGGCACGGGAGCCACATTTTCTTCAGGCATTCAGACGGCAGAACAGCGACAGTTTCAGATCATCCCGGAGAAGATCTTGGTCGGGGGATCACTAATAAGATTCTGCATGATGCTGAAGTCTCGCGGGACAATCTGCTAAAATGGTATCATAAGAAGAAATAACTGATACCAAAGTTAGGTTCCAAAAGCTCAAAAGAGAGAGTTAGCTCCTATGAAATCGAAAAAAGGCTTAAAGATACTGATTGGCGTTATCGTTGGAATCGTCATTCTGCTTCTTGCGGTCTCTTTGGTGGCAAAGATTATCTTCACCAAAGAGAAGCTTCTCTCGTTGGTCGTTCCCAAAATTGAGCAAGCCCTTGCTCGAAAAGTCGAAATCGATGACGTTTCTATCTCCATTTTCCGGGGATTAGGCGTGGACATAGAGGGTATGCGCATCTTCAATCCGGACGGATTCGAGGTGGAGCAATTCGTCAAGTTTGACCAGCTTTTGGTGCGGGTGAAATTCTGGCCCCTTCTGCGAAAAAGGGTCGAGGTCAAAAAACTCATTCTGCAAAGCCCGCTAATCAACTTGGAGAAAAACAAAGGGGGGATCTCCAACTTCGCCGATTTGCTGGAAGGAGAAGGTGGTTTTTTCCTGCCGGTTTCCTTCGATCAGATGGAGATAAGGGATGGTAAAATCCTTTATTTGGACAACAAAGACAAAAAAAGAGTGGTCCTGCACAACTTCGAGGAGGAAGCGAGGCTTTCTTTAGATGAGAAGGGGGAGAATATCAGGGCCACCGGGAAGATCTCCGTTGATCAAATTGAACTGGACCTGCCTGGATATAAGGGGAAGTTGCCCGCGCTTACCTTCTCACTGGAACATGATTTGAATCTGAATGGGCCCGGAGATTCCTTGAATATAGATTTATTGAAAATCGGGATCGCAAAAGTCGCCTTGGACTTGAAAGGCAAAGTGGAGAAGTTGAGTACCGTTCCACAGGTTAATCTGGAAGTATCATCGAATGAGATAAGCTTAGAGGATGTTTTAGCTTCCTTGCCTAAGGATGAATCCTCGCCCGTAAATCAACTTAAGATAGCGGGAAAGATGAAGGTTTCGGCTTCGCTGAAAGGTGGGCTGAAAACAGATACCCTGCCTGAAGTACAAGGTAAGATCTCTTTCACGGACGTTAAGGTAGATTTTGCTCAGGTGCCTCAGTCTTTCGAAATGCCTTACGCAGAGGTGAATTTCAACAACAGAAGCATGAGCCTTTTTTCCTCCAATGCCAAATTGGGTGAAGCGCCTTTGGAATTTAAGGCGGTGGTGGATAATTTCAAAGATCCTCATCTCACCTCCGAATTGAAAATGAAATTCGATTTGGCTCTTTTGGCGGAGTTCACGAAAATGCCCGAAGGAACCAGCGTAAAGGGCAAAACGGAAATCGACGCCAAGGCCTATGGCAGAATCGAGAAGCTTGAAGAGATGAACTTGTCGGGTGAAGTCCGGCTAAGAGACGTGGAAGCCTCCACCTCAGCTTTGGGGATTCCAGCGAAGAATCTGAATGCGGATCTATCCTTTAAAGGCGGGGACGTGAATATCACCAATCTGGCTTTGTCCTTAGGAAAATCCTCGTTTGATCTTGAAGGCAGATTCTACCATGCCATTCCCTACTTTCTGTTCAAGGACGAGAAGAAGCCAGTTTTGAGTTTCAGTCTCAACTCTCCCTTGATGGATTTGGATCAGATATTCCCGGTCGCCCAAAAAGCCGAGGCTAAAGAACCAAAGGGTGTCTCTACAGATACCATATTGCTTCCAGACATCGATGTTAAGGGACAGCTTTCCATCCAGAAGCTCATCTTCAGAAAAGTCGAATATACCGATTTCTCCGCAAACCTGAATGTAACTAACGGGATTCTAAGGATAGACGATGTTGCCTCCCACGTTTATACTGGCACAATCGAGGGGAATGCCTCCTGTGATCTGAATGACATCAGCCACCTGAAGTTCAATACGGATTTCACCGCCAGCCAGATCGAGGCGAACGATTTTCTCTCAAGGTTCACCTCCTTCCACGATCATCTGTTTGGAAAGCTCAACCTCACTGCTTCCTTTTCCGGAACGGGGAATCAGGTGGGAGACATTCGAAAATCGCTTGCCGCCTCCGGAACAGCCACCGTCACCGATGGGAAGTTGGTCAATTGGGAACTTCTAAATAAGCTTGCCTCCTACTTGAAGCTGAAGGTTTTCGAAGAAGAGAAAATCAGGACTTTGCGGAACTCATTCAGAATTGAAAAGGGAAGAGTTTGGTTTGACGATTTCTCTGCCGCCACAAAAAGCGGCGACTTCGGGCTTTCCGGATCGGTTGGATTGGATGGCTCTCTGGACTACAAACTGACCGCAGTCCTTTCTCCGGAGGTTTCTTCAAGCTTTGCTGCGTTGGGTGATCTTTCGGATTATCTCAAGAACGATCAAGGCAGGGTGGTTCTGGATATTGACCTAAAAGGAACGGCCAAGAGTCCGGAGTTCTATTTGGATCCCTCCCGGGCTGAAGAGAAGCTCAGAAAACAGGTGACTCAGAAGGCCAAGCAAGAAGGGGAGAAGGTAGCGGATGAGTTAAAGAAGAAGGGAGAGGATCTGCTTAAGGATTTTCTTAAGAAGAAGAAAAAGTAGGCCGCTGTCAACGGATCAAGCGGATTAAGCGCACAACAATACATGAGAATGAAGAAACAAGGAACAATAGAACCCAAAAATAGATTTCTGGGTGTCTCAACAGGGGCGTCGGTCGAAAAACCGCAAGACCTCCCTTGTGTCATTCTGAATGAAGTGAAGAATCTGGTGCACTCAATCAGGTGCGAGCCGCATGGTGCACACTAGAAGCAGGTGATTCAGAATGATATTGTCGATAGCCCCGGGGGTTCTCATACCTCGCAAGGATACTGGAGTGTCAAGCTTCAGCTTGACCCTCTATCTGAGTTGGCACGTTGCCTGTCCCGATGGTAGGATCCAAAATGGACTCTATGAATGAGTGGCTCAGTCAGAAAAATTGTTACGATTTCGTTTCTTCTGCTCTTAGGGGCTAAGCTTTGCGCTGCCCAGGCTACTTTAAGCACGTCTCATTTTCATATTCACGCTCATGACCTCAATCTTGCCGGGGAGGTAAAGAACCACCTGGAATCCTCATACCAGCAGATATCGTCGTTTCTGGACGACACTTTGACCCAGGTGGTCAGCGTCTATGTGGTAGAAAGTGACGCGGAATTCAGATCAATGGTGGGCGGTGGTTTCCCTGATTGGGGCATCGGCTGCGCCATTCCCAGCCGTAACACCATAGTCTTGAAGTCGCCTCTTCAGTTCAACTATCATCGTCCCTTCTCGGAGCTGGTAGCTCACGAGTTGGCTCACATCTTTTTGGGGAATTTGGCCAAAGGGGCTGCACTTCCACGATGGCTGGACGAGGGATTCGCCATGCATCAGTCCCGGGAATGGCGGATCGGCCAGGATGTTGCGGTGGCCCGGGCCGTCCTTACCGGCTCGGTTCTTCGATTGTCGGAAATAGAATCGGTAAACGCATTCCGGGAAGCGAAAGCCCAGCTGGCTTATACCGAGAGTTTCTTGGCAGTCTCTTACCTTACCGACGAATATGGAGAAGGGGCAATAAGGGAGTTGGTCGATCACCTGGCTTCGGGCACCAGCATAGATTTAGCGTTACTGAAGACCATCGGATCGAGTTATCTTACGTTTCAAATGGGTTTTGAGTCATATTTAGAGGGCAAATACAGCTGGATCAGCTTTTTTGGTGACACCTTCCTTCTTTGGGTGGGGCTTGCCTTTCTGATAGTAATCCTTTATTTTGCAAAAAAGCGTTACACCAGGAGAACGCTTAGGCGATGGGAATCAGAGGAACGGAAAGCAGAAGGGACGTCCCAAGGAGAAGCCACAGATGACTCCTCCCAAGATCAAGCATAAGTTTGAATATTGGATCACTTGCTTTCTGGGCACGATCCTGAGGGCTCTCCCTTACAGTTGTGCTCTGTTTCTTGGATCTTCTCTGGGCGTTTTGGCTTTTGACGTTTTTAGAATAAGACGAAAGGTTACCTTAATCAACCTGAAGAACTCCTTAGGCGATGAGAAGACGACCAGGGAGTTGAGGAAGATTGGCCGCGAGGCTTATAAGAACATAGGAAAGTCCATGGTGGAGTACGCTTTGTTCCCTTCTCTTAATAAGAGAAAAATCTCATGCATGGTGGAATTTGAAGGGACCGAGAATTTCGATGAAGCCATAAGGAAGGGAAAGGGGGCAATTGTGGTGGCGGGTCATTTTGGCAGCTGGGAACTGATGGGGGCAGCTACCAGTCAGAGCGGATATCCAGTGGATTTCTTGGTGGGAGAGCAGCATAATATCCTGGTTGATGATTTGATGAACGACTACAGAAAACGTATGGGGATCGGAATCATCAAGATGGGAACAGCCGCCAAGGGAGTGATTAGGGCCTTAAAGAACAATCGGTTCATTGCCATGCTCTCCGACCAGGATGCGGGAAACGATGGAACGGTCGTTGATTTCTTCGGTCGTCCCGCTTCCACCCCGAAAGGTCCGGCTGCCTTTGCTCTCAAGATGAATGCCCCAATCATTATGGGATTTATAATAAGAGAAAGAAGCTGTCGGCAAAAGATTATTATCGAAGAGCCATTATTCATACAGAGAAGTAAAAACAAGGAAGACGACATTCAAAGGTTGACCCAGGCATACACCTCCATGCTGGAGAAATATATTCGCAAGTATCCGGATCACTGGTTCTGGCCCCACCGCCGCTGGAAAAGCACCACCGATGAATATTGATGCAGCTGTCAACGGATGAAACGGATCTGGAGTGGCAATCAACGGAGCATCTGCCTTCAGGCAGATCCTTGCCAATCGCCTACCTGGGCCGGACAATGCACCACCGTAGTCAATAAATCCAGGACCATGATCAGCAGAATCCTCATTATTCAGACAGCATTCCTGGGAGACGTTATTCTCTGTACTCCTTTGATTAGAGCCGCCAGAGAGCTCTTTCCGAATTCTTTCATCTCATTCTTGCTGATACCCGAGACCAGGAACGTCCTGGAGAACAATCCCCATTTGAATGAGATTCTTGTCTATGACAAAAGAGGAGAAGAGAAGGGACTGAAGAATTTTGTTAAACAGGTACGAAGAATAAAAAAGAAAGAATTTGATTTGGCCATAATTCCCCACCGACATATTCGCAGCGCGCTTCTGGCCTATCTGGCAAAGATTCCTCAAAGGATCGGGTTCGACAAAAGCGCAGGTTCGTTTTTCTTCACCCGGAAGGTAAGGTATCAAGACAACCTGCATGAAGTCGGTCGTAATCTTTGCCTGCTGAACGACTTTAGTCATGACCTGTCGAACAAGACTCCTGAGCTCTTTCCCAGCTCCGAGGATTTTTCATACGCTTCACAATTACTCTATGATGCGGGTATTAAGGATGATGATAAGATGGTGGGAATTGCTCCTGGCTCGGTCTGGGCCACTAAAAGATGGTTGCCCGAAAGATTTGCCCAGGTTTCGGATCTGCTAATTAAAGAAGCGGGTAGCAAAGTGGTCTTTTTGGGTTCGAAGCAAGATGAGAAACTCTGTTTGGAGATTGCCAATCTTATGGAGGAAGAACCTGTGATTCTCGCGGGAAAAGCCAACATCCTGCAATCAGCCGCGGTAATCTCCAAATGCAAGGTGATTTTGTCTAATGACAGTGCTCCGGTTCATATCGCCTCAGCCATGAAAAAGCCGGTGGTAGCCATCTTCGGATCAACCGTCCCCGAATTCGGCTTTGCTCCTTATGGAGAGGGCAACATAGTCATCGAAAAAAAGATAGAGTGCCGTCCCTGCGGAATTCACGGGAAGAATAAGTGCCCTAAGAAACACTTCAAATGTATGACCGAGATCACCACCCAAGAGGTCTTTGAAGCTCTTTTGACCCAGCTAAGCTTCCGGGAGTAGCGAGATTTCCCTCTGCCGTGGGGGAGAGGGTAGGGTGAGGGGGACAAACCCCGGAGTAGCGAGACTTGTCTCGCGTCACTGTTTTCCACAGCTATGGCCCAATTCGATATCGTTGTTATCGGTACCATAAACAAAGATACCATAATCTTCCCTAACGGGAAAAAGACAGAAAGCTTCGGGGGAATCCTTTACAACATTCTATCCCTGTCCTATCTGGGAAGAGAAGATGTAAGAATACATCCCGTGTGCAATCTTGGATACGACGTGTACGGCCATGTCATATCGCAACTGAGGAATGTCCACAATGTCGAGCTGGGCGGAATCAGCAAAGTCGGCAGCAAGAACAATCACGCCCATCTTTTCATCAGCAGAGAAAGCGTAAGAGAGGAGACTCTCAAGAACAGAGTTCCTGCTTTGATCTATGCTCAGATCAAACCGTTTTTGAAAGCCGACGTGATACTGGTCAACTTCATCTCAGGTTCCGATCTCTCGCTAAAGACCCTGAAGAAGACACGAAGGGAAACCGATGCCCTGGTCTTCATGGATGTTCACAGCTTGACTCTGGGGGTGGACCAGTCTGGAAAAAGATTTTTTGATGCGCCGAAGAATTGGAGAGAATGGATAAGGCAGGCAGATATAGTGCAGATGAACTTACCGGAAATGAAAGTGCTGGCTAAGAAAAATCTGAAATCCGACCAGGAGGTCAGAGAATTCGGGAAACACATTCTGAGTTTGGGACCTCAAGCCGTTTTGGTCACGTTGGGAAAAGATGGCGCTTTGATGATTTTTGACAATAAGGTTCGAAGGTTCAAAGGTAGGAAGGTTCGAAGGTTTGAAGATGCCACCGGATGCGGTGACGTTTTCTCTGCCGGTTTTTTGGTCTGTTATATGAAAACGAAGGATTTGGTGGAGTCTGTCAGTTTCGCCAACCGCGTGGCAGCTGAGAAGTGCAAGGTTTCCGGGACAGAGGGAATAAAAAGACTGTTCCAGAAGATTGCAGTAACCCTCTGATGGACCTTTTGGGGAATCTCTGGAGTGTTCACCTTTAGGTGAACCAGGTTTGGAGCTTCCCATGCTTGGGGAGGGTCTAAGGTCAGGCTAAAGGGAATGTTGAAAAGTCAAAGTGGAGTGCACCAGCTTGCTGGTGCGGTTTTTCTAAGAGTTTACGTAGTAGTGCTGTAAGAACATCTGCATTTCAAAACGTCGCGAAAGCGAGCTTTCGGACTCCAAAAACATTTTCAACAGTCCCTGAAGTTTGACGCTCCAAGGTGGCGTCGGCCCTTCTGGGTTTCCTTAAGAGTCACATGATCTGCAATGTTTTGCCTGACGAATCAGGCGACTATGAAACAATTGCATTGAAGCAACACGTCAAAATCATTGACAAGGTGGCGAAAATAGCTTAAAATACGACTGTCATGAACCACCTCTACCTAATAGACATCGAAGGAACCATCGTTAAAGACAAATCCTTCTCTCCCATAGGCGGAGCAATCCAGTGGATGAAATCCTTGGAATCGAAAGGTCACAGATTTGTTTTGGTATCCAATAACACCACTCACAGGCCGATCGATCTCTTGGGTTTGTTGCGAAGTGTAGGATTTCATCTGGAAGAAGAAAACTTGGTAACCTGCATGGGGGCCGCTTTGAGTTGGCTCAAGAATCAAAAGATCAAGAGCTGTTTTGTGATAGGCGGCCCCGGGTTGAAGGCTTTCTTGAACGAAAATGGGATAGAGACCAAAGAAGACGAGAAGACGGACGCGGTCCTGGTCGGTCTGGATACGTCCTTAACGTATCAGAAACTGAAAACAGCCGTCAACGCTCTGGTGAAAAACGATGCATATTTGTTGGCCCTTCACGAAAACAGGTTGTACAAAGATGAGAAAGGAGAGCTCTCTCCCTCGGTGGGAGCGGCAGTCAAAGCTTTGGAGTATTGCTGTCAAAAAAGGGCAACAGTCTTTGGCAAACCTAACCCCGATTTCTTTCGTGAGGTCCTAAGAGAATTTCGGGCGAAACCAGACGATTGCGTGATGATAAGCGATGATCCCCTTTCCGACTTGTTAGGGGCAAAGAAAGTGGGAATCAAGACGGTCTTTGTGACCTCGGGCAAATATAAAGATGCGGAGATCTTAAAAAGCCTAGATGAAGAATTTCAACCAGATTTTGTACATCAGAACATAAGTCAAATAGACATTACGTGAGGTGCAGATGTCTCCCTGGAGTGTCAAGCCACCAGGGTCTTCGACTTCAGCTTGACCTGTCCCGCTGAAGGGAACACTCGAGAAAGAGGCTACCGGACAGCTTTCAGAAATTGAACAATCCTTTAGGAAGAATATTATGAAGGTTGGAATAGTCGGGCTTCCCTTTGTGGGAAAGACCACGGTTTTTAATGCCTTGACCAGCGCTTCTGCCAAAACAGGTGAGTTCTCTTTGGGGGTCAAGGAAGCTAATCGAGGCGTGGTTAAGGTTCCGGATGAGAGATTGTATAAGCTTGCGCCAACGTATAATCCCAAGAAGGTCAGCCCGGCAGAGGTGGAATATATCGACGTTGCAGGTTTGGTGAAGGAGACCAAAGAGAAGGGCTCGGATGCAGAATTCTATCATTCCCTAAGAGAGGTGGACGAGCTAGCGCACGTGGTCAGGCATTTCAAAGACGATAACGTGATGCACGTTTCCGGCTCCCTCGACCCCAAAAGAGATATCAAAAACCTGGATCTGGATCTAATCGTAATCGATCTGGACATAATAGAAAAAAGACTGAAGCGGTTGGAGAAAACCGTGGCTTCCTCTAAGGATGAGGAAGACAGAAGGGAGCTGCAGGTCTTACAGAGATTCAAGGAAGCCTTGGACCAGGAGGTCCCTTTGCGGGAACTCGAGTTATCCGCAGAGGAGGCAAGGTTGGTGAGAGGGTACGGTTTTCTGTCCCAGAAGCCTCTGCTTCTTATTTTGAATCTGGACGAGGAGCAGATTAAAGTCAAGGATAATTTGGAGACAGAGTTAAGTGAATTCCATAAGCGAAAGAAAATTCAGGTTTGCTCGGTCTGCGGGAAATTGGAGATGGAATTAAGTCAGCTGGAGGACGAAGACAGGAAGGCCTTCATGGATGATCTGGGACTAAAGGAGTCCGCAGTTAACCGGGTGATAAAAAGCTCCTACCAGCTGTTGGACCTGATTTCCTTTTTCACCGCCAATGAAAACGAGGTTAAAGCTTGGACCATTCCTTCTGGAACCAAAGCCCTGAAGGCTGCGGGAACGGTGCATTCTGATATGGAACGAGGATTTATCAAAGCGGAGGTGATAGGTTTCGATCAACTGTCGGAGCTTGGCTCCGCCCATAAGGCAAAAGAAAAAGGGGCGTTGAAATTGGAAGGGAAAGATTATGTGGTGCAGGATGGCGACGTGATATTTTTCAGATTTAACGTATGAGGAAATTTGAAAAAGTTATATTCTCAACTTGCCTCTTCTTGGTTGTTGTTCATGCAGTAGCCTCTTTTTTCCCCAAAGAGCGGCTGTGGGGATTGAATCTCCTCTATTATGTTCCTCCTTTTTTCCGCTGGCTTCTGATTGGATTTGGCGTGCTGATCTTGATTCCGCCCGTGAACAGCTTCGCGGCTGACCGCATAGCAAAATCGTTCGCATCGATAGAGAATCGTCTGAAGAGGATTAGCAAACATTACAAATATGCCCTGATCGGTTTGGCCGGTTTTATCCCTTTTTGGATATTCAGGATCAAGACCTACCTTCTGGGGGATGGTAACCTGAGGGTGGCTGAAATTGCGGATGGGTGGAAGTTTTCAGCAACCGAGCCTTTGGATTTCTACCTACACGCTCAGCTCTCCTGGCTTTTGAAGCTGAATCCCTTTACCACCTATGCCATCCTGAGTTGTCTGGCCGGAGTGGTGTTTGTTTTCTTGATCCTGCTTTTAAGCGACTTGATTGGAAAGGAGAAGCGAGAGAAATTACTGATTTTTTCGGTACTTGCCACAATGGGGGCCAATCAGCTTTTTTTCGGATACGTCGAAAGTTATACCCTCATGTATGCAGCCTCGGCGAGCTTCATTCTTTCTTCATTGTGTTACTTGAAAGGAAAGTGCGGATTTCTCTGGCCGGCCCTCGTTTTTGCAATGAGCATAAGTCTTCATTTTTCTGCAATTCTTCTTCTGCCTTCTCTTTTGTATCTGAGCTTGGCCAAAAAGTCTCCGGAACCGGACACTGGAAGGAGGCCCTTTCCCTGGGCCAATATCATCCAGATGGTATTGATTGTTCTGATAGTAGGCGGAGGTCTCTTGGTCTTGAGGAATTACGGTTCGCAGAAGCAGGGCTTAGGTTCTTTCTTGCTTCCTCCTCTGGGCATAAACGGAGATTCCTATTCCCTTTTTTCTCTTTCCCATCTCCTCGATTTTTTGAACCATCAGCTATTGGTCTCCCCTTTAGGGATTCCCATCTGGCTGGTGTTGGGTTTGTTCTTTTGGAGGAGGATCAGTTTCAAAGAACGTGAAGTCGTTTTTCTTCTGATACTGAGTGGCTGCGCGATTTTTTTTGCTTTGGGAGTCGATCCGAAATTGGGTTATCCTCGAGATTGGGATCTGTTTGCCTTCACCAGTTTGGGATACACGATCTTGGGAGTCTATCTATTGCTCAGTGTCTTGAAAGGGTCAGAGCTCAAGAGGATCAGATATATAACCCTGGCGTTGGCATCAACTGCACTTGTCTCAACCGTACCCTGGATTTACGTCAATGCCAGTGAGGAGAAGGCAGTGGAACGGGTCGCTCACATGCTGGATTTAGATGGAAAAAGGAGCGTTCTGGGGCATGAGGCGTTAGCCTATCATTATAGGAGTCGTGGACAGAAGGACAAAGAGATCGAGGAGTGGAAGAAGGCCATAGCTGCTGTCGAGAAGCCGCGCTATATCAAAAACCTGGCAGTGGTTTACATCGAGGCGGACAGATACGAGGAGGCGGCCCGGCAGCTGGAGAGAATTCTGGCCAAGGACCCTGACGATCATCTGACTCATTCTGATCTGGCCAAGACCTACGCGGCTTTAGGAAGACACGAAGAGGCAAAGCACCAGTTGTTGAAGGCTGTGGAGCTACAACCTGAGAATCCCGTCTATTACGAAAACCTGGGATTGTTCTTCCTGAATTTGAAATCCTACGAAGAATCGAAAGAGATATTCCGGAAAGCACTGCAGATCGATTCCAGCTACTCTCCCAATTACCGAAACCTAGGATATGCCTGCGCTAACTCAGGAGACAGCAAAGAGGCAATAGAATACCTGGAACTCTACTTGAAACATGAACCCCAAGCCAAAGACCGTGACTACGTTCGACGACTGATCGAAGGATTGAGGGCAAAGGCAAAAGAAGCCGGGCCTCAATAATTCTGCAAACCGGAACCCTTTGTTCGTTAGGATTCAGATGACCAGACCGGAAAAAGTTGTATCCTTCGCCTGTGCTTCTATAATTCTTGTTCACGCCGTAGCTTCCTTTTTCCCCGAGGAGCGATTATGGGGAGTGAATCAATTGGCATACATTCCCCTTGTTCCTCGTTGGATAATCATCGCTTCAGTCTTTCTAATGTTGATCCCCACAGTGAACAGAACTCTGTATGATGTGCTCGCGAGATTCTTTAATCTGGCGGAAAAGAACCTCAAAAAGACACATAGATATTACACATATGTGTTCTTCAGTTTGGTGAGTCTGGTCCCGTTTTGGATGTTCAAAACCAAGACTCATCTTTTGGGCGATGGATACCTTAGAGCAAGAGATATTATGGGAGGCGCTAAGTTCTCAGTCACCGAACCTTTGGATTTTTATCTACACGCTTTAACTTACAGGCTCTTGAAGTCAGACGGATTCCAAATCTACTCACTGCTCAGTTGCCTGGGTGGCGCACTCTTCGTGTTTCTGGCTTTGTGGCTTTCCTGTCTCCTGGGAAAAGAGAACAAAGAAAGAGTCTTAGCTTTCGTGATCTTAATCAGTATGGGATCGGTTCAGCTTTTCTTCGGTTATGTGGAGAGCTACACTTGGGTATATATAGGAATAATGGCTTATTTTCTATTTTCTCTGTGGTTTTTGGAGGGCAAGTGCAGTCTCATCTTTCCCGGCCTGGCTTTGCTTTTCTCCATCGGTCTCCATCTTTCTGCACTCTACCTTTTGCCTTCTTTAGTCTATCTTTGCGTGAGCAGAGCCAGAGGAGAAGAAAAAGCGTTCAATCTCAAACGGGTGTTCGGGGTAACAGTCATACTCTTGCTGGTGGGGGCTGGTCTTTTCATCCTGAGCATACAACATCCCGACAAAATCAGTCCCACGACTTATCTTGTATCCTTGTCTGGAGCCCCGGAAGGTCCTTATTCCCTTTTCTCCCTTTCTCATCTGATCGACATGATAAATGAACAGCTCTTGATCTCTCCGATTGGAATTATCCTCTTGCTTTTGATTGTGTTCTTGGGGGTCCGAAGAATCGACCGTGGAGATAGAACGGTCGTATTTCTTATAATCGTGACACTTTGTTCATTGGTGTTTGCTTTGGTCATGGATCCCAAATTAGGATATGCCAGGGATTGGGATCTTTTTTCATCCACCGGGTTGGGCTATACCATCCTGGGCATATATCTTACCTTTGGCCTTTTCCGACGAGCCAAAATCAAGAGGTTAGAGTATATCGTATTGGCCTTGGCCTCAACCGCCATTCTCTCCACTCTGCCCTGGATATACGTGAATGCGCAGGAAGAGAAGGCCGTTCAGAGATTTGAAGCTCTATTGGCTCTCGACTTGCAGAGAAGCGGATACGGACGTGAAATCTTGGCTTATTACTACCGGGACAAGGGGGCCATAGACAAGGAGGCTGAGGAATGGAAAAAGGCCCTGTCCGTAATCGAGAATGAACGTTACTTAGTGAACCTGGGGGGCAGCTATATAGAATTGGGAAGGTATCAAGATGCCATCACTGCGTTTAGAAGGGTGATCCAGTTGAATCCGAATTCGGCAGATGGTTACTATAATCTTGGAATAGGCCTTGCCCGCATTGGGAACTACGAGGAGGCCAAGAAGCAGTACCAGATGGCAATAGAGAAGGACCCAGACCTTTTGGACGCATACGCGAATTTGGGAGTACTGCTCATAGGAATTGGGGATCACCAGGAGGCTGTCGAGGTCTTGAATTCGGCCATTCGGATAAACCCGGACTACTTTCCAGCTTATTACAATGCGGCGGTAGCTTACTCCAGAATGGGAAGAGCCAAAGACGGTATCAAGCTACTTCGAGCTTATCTTGAACGAAACCCAGAAGACTACGAAAGGGTAAGCAACTTACTGCAAAAAATGAATATTGACCTGGACTGAAACCGAATTCTTCGGGCTCAAGGCAGGGAGGTTGCGGCAGCCGTTTCTTTTTGCCTCTCAAGCCTGGAAAAAGAATGTTGCCACAGAGAGAATTGGGCATTATTTTGTCGTCGTGACAGATGCGTACGAAGGGGAAGAAAGCACGCTTCGGGAGCACAAGGATACGAACAAGCATGTTGCTCAAGAGTCCAACAGAAGAGGCTCTTGCCACTTTGCCACACGCTCAGGGGTTAAGACATCTGCCGCTTCACTCAAAGCACGATCCTCAGGCTCGAGATGGCGAAGCAATGCAAAAACTCCCGCATGGGTTTAAGGGGGAAAAGGGAAAAGACCGATGATTTAAAGGAGGGGTTCCGGGAAGGATAAGAGATTATAATTGATGAGGTGGTTTATGGATGATCTTAAAAAGGACATTCTTAAAGATGCGCGAAGGATTCAAGAGGAGATGGACCTGTTATTTGATCATTTCTGCAGAATAAGACATTCTCCGGTCTTGACCGCCAAAAGGCTGTGGAGACCACCCACCGACGTGTTTGAGACCGAAGAGCAGGTGGTGGTTCTGGCAGAGATTGCCGGGATGAAGCATAAGGATGTGAACGTCACCTTTTCGAACGACGTATTGGTAATCAGGGGAGAAAGGAAGGAACGAGCTTTAGCCCATAAGACCTTCTATCGAAACATGGAGATAAATTACGGGACCTTCGAGAGAAACATTTATCTGCCTGAATCGGTAGATCCCCAAAACGCCAAGGCTGAATATAGGGACGGTTTTCTCGAGATCAGGCTGGACAAGAAAAAAGGTAGAAGGTCAAAAGCGAAAGAGATTAAGATTGATATTAAGTGAGTTATCCCTCTCCATCTGTCCTTGACTCGCGCGTTTGGAGACAAGGGAAAGAAAAAAGGTGTGATTTGAAAATATTAAAGGAGGAAAAAACTTTGCTGAAGCAAAACGAAAAGCTTATCGAGGAGGTCAAGGAAATCGGAAAAGAGCTCTCCATACTTCCCGTCAAGGGGACCGTAGTCTTTCCATATCTGGTCATTCCTCTGATCATAAGCGAACAGAGGTATGCCCGGCTTATCGACGAAACTTTGATGGGAGGAAAGGTGATCGGACTTTTTGCCCAGAAAAGTCCACATAAAGAGCACCCTGGTGAGGATGATATTTATCAGGTGGGGACTGCCGGCTCGATTCTGAAAATGCTGAGGTTTCCTGACGGAAGCGTCAGGTTTTTAGTGCAGGGCTTGTCCCGAGTCAAAATAAAGAATTTCGTCAAGGACGATCCTTATCTGGTGGCCGAGGTGGAGGCCATAAAAGATAAGGAGGAACGAAGCGTAGAGGTGGAGGCTTTGACCAGAAACATCCTGGATCTTTTGAAGAAGGTGGTGGATCTGGCTCCCTATTTGTCAGAAGAGCTGCAGGTGACTGCCATCAATACCGAGGATCCCAGCAGGCTGGCGGACCTAATCGCCTCCAGTTTGAACATAAACGTGGCCCAAAAGCAGGAGCTTCTGGAGATCTTCGAGGTTAAGGAGAGGCTGCGGAAGGTTCTTTCGCACATAAACAGAGAGGTGGAGGTCTTGGAGCTTTCCCGGAGAATTCAATCTCAAGCGGCCACCGAGATGGGAAAGATCCAAAAAGAGTATATCTTGAGAGAACAGCTTAAGGCCATCCAGAAGGAACTGGGAGAAGCAGACGAAAGAACGGCTGAGCTGGATGAATTCAAAAAGAAGATAAAGGAAGCCAAGATGCCGTCCCTGGCTTTGGATGCGGCGAAAAAGGAGTTGGACCGGCTCTCCAAAATGAACCCGGCAGCCGCCGAATATACCGTCTCCCGGACTTATTTAGACTGGCTCACCACCCTTCCCTGGAGCAAGAGCACTCCCGACATTCTGGATATTAAAAAAGCAAAAAGGACTCTGGACGAAGACCATTATGATCTGGACAAGGTCAAGGAGAGGATATTGGAATACTTGGCGGTGAGAAAGCTCAAGACCGACATGAAGGGGCCCATCTTATGTTTCGTAGGTCCTCCCGGAGTGGGCAAGACCTCGTTGGGCATGTCCATCGCACGCGCCATGAGACGGGAATTCAACCGGATATCGTTGGGAGGCATGCACGATGAGGCGGAGATCAGAGGGCACAGAAGAACGTACATCGGAGCGCTTCCGGGAAGAATAATTCAGGGGATCAGAAGGTCCGGTTCCAATAATCCGGTCTTCATGTTGGATGAGGTGGATAAGATCGGGAAGGATTTCAGAGGCGATCCGGCTTCCGCCCTTTTGGAAGTATTGGATCCCGAACAGAACCATACCTTCGCGGATCATTATTTGGACGTTCCCTTCGATCTTTCTAAGGTGATGTTCATCACCACGGCTAATGTCCTAGATCCGATTCCTCGAGTTTTAAGAGACCGCATGGAGATGATCGAATTGCCGGGATACACCGATTTAGAGAAACTTCAGATTGCAAAAAAATACCTGGTCCCCAAGGAGTTGGAGAATCATGGTCTAAAGCCCAAGAATCTGAGTTTCACCGATCAGAGCATAAAGAAGATCATAAACGACTATACCCGAGAAGCAGGACTCAGGAATCTGGATCGGGAGATCGCCACCATCTGCAGGAAAGTGGCCAAAATGGTGGCTTCCGGTGAGAAGAAAAAAGTGGAGACAACGCCTCAAAATCTGAATAAGTATTTGGGGCCGGTAAAGTATTTTCTGGAGGTGGCAGAGAGAATCCCGCAGGTGGGGGTAATTCCCGGGTTGGCCTGGACCGAGACCGGGGGGGATTTGATGTTTGTGGAAGCCACCAAGATGAAGGGCAAAAAGTCTTTGACCATGACCGGACTTATGGGGGAAGTGATGAAGGAATCGGTTCAAGCCGCCCTATCCTACGTTCGATCAACCGCCAAAAACTTGGGGATTCCCCCGGATTTCTTTGAGAAATATGACATTCACGTACACGTCCCCGCGGGAGCGATCCCCAAAGACGGACCCTCTGCCGGCATCACCATGGCCACTGCGATTGTCTCCCTTCTTACCGAGAAACCGGTAAAGCCTAGATTAGCCATGACTGGCGAACTCACCTTAAGAGGTCAACTTCTGCCCATCGGAGGGTTCAAAGAAAAAGCTTTGGCGGCCTACCGGGCCGGCATAGAGACGATAATTCTTCCCAAAGAGAATCAAAAAGACATAGTGGAGATTCCTGACGAGATCAAAAAGAAGATAAAATTCGTCTTTGCTCAAACTATGGATGAGGTGTTGAAGCTGGCTCTGGATGCAAAGAAAAAAGCGAAGAAGAGCAGGGGAAGGAAAACCTGAGTATGGCTAGAGTTCGGTCTCTAACCCACGCCTTTGTCGAAAGAACGTTGATTCCTTTGAACCTTCGCCATAAAACCACACGCTTCAAGATATTTGCATGAAATCGACTAAACTGGGAGTCGTATCAGTTCTTGAGGGGGATGCCTACAAAGAGGCCAAAAGGATGTGGCGGCTCTTCGAAAGAGAGTATGACTCTGTGGCAATTCAGAATTTTGCGCACCCGCATCTTAGTTTTCAAGGAG
>Ga0315539_1000687_pt1 | contig 25426 bp, 12 predicted proteins | sample SalMarSW160150MG_FD_203097 | JGI IMG/M metagenome (GOLD analysis project Ga0315539, IMG submission 203097) | Salt marsh sediment microbial communities from the Plum Island Ecosystem LTER, Massachusetts, United States - Salt Marsh Sediment SW1601-150 ... | reverse complement strand
GCCGAGATACACAAAGCCGAACAGGCCGATATCAACCGTACCGCCGACCTTCAGAAGCGCGATGTCAAAGTCTATCTCAACGGTATTGCCGCCGCCTGTATCTACTATATATGCGCCGTCGATTTGGCCGTCCTGGTCAAAATCGCTGTTGGCAAAATCCACCGCCTCGGTATTCTCAACGCTGTCAAGAGTGCCCCCCGCCTCGTTAAGCATTACCGCAAAATCTGTCAGTGAAATACTCAGCCCCTCTATGCCTATAAAGGACGCCTGGCCTATCCGGGCCTTCATTGCCGTCCATGTTCGGCTGTCTCCCGCCGGCGGGTTGTGCACTTTCATTAACATCAGCGCCACATTGACACCGCTGAACGAAAGTCCCATCGCCCCGTCACTATCATCCGGCCCGTTGAGGCCGACAAAGCCCGCAGCGCCGCTTGCCCCCAGTGTAAGAACTTCAACCTCTGCCGTTGAACTATCGGTAAGGGTTGCCGTCACAGGGTCGCTTGACTTTTCAAAGGCAAAATCGCCGCTTAGATACACAAAGTTCGCGAATCTTAGCTGAAGTGAACCGCCGACCCTTAAAAGGTCACCCTCAAAATCTATCTCGACGCTGTCGCCATCGACATCCAGAACATAAACCCCATCGGGATTGCCGTCATCGTCGAAGTCGCTGGCGGGGAAGTTCACCACATCGGTATTGACAACGCCCTTATAATCACCGCCGGCCTTGTTAAGGTCCAGCGCAAAGTCATCCACCGTCAACTCAAAACCGGCAATGCCGACGATGTCCAGACTGCCCACCTCGGCCTTTAACGCCGTCCAGCTTCGCTCGTCTCCCTGCGCGGGATTGGATACCTGCATAAGCAGCATACCGAAGCTGACATCACTAACCGAAAGGCCTATCGCTCCCGGCTGACCGGCAGGACCGCCGACGCCGACAAAACCCGTTACGCCGGTCGCCGCCATTGTTAACATCTCAACGTCAACCGTCGAATAATCACTCAAAGTTGCCGTAACCGGCGCATCGGACCTCTCAAATGCAAAATCGCCTTCCAGGGTAACGAACCCCAAAATATTCAGGGCTAAGTTACCGGAGACGCTCAGTGTTTCATCTTCAGAAAGTATCTCGATACCGGTGCCGGTACCGGTGGTTATCTCCAGCCCGCCATTGGCACCGGCATTTGCGCCGAAATCAGTCGCAACAAAATCGACCGCGCTGTTAGCAGCGCCGTCGTTATCTCCACCTGCCTGGTTGAGCTCCAATGTAAAGTCATTTACCGTCAGCTCAAAGCCGTCGATACCTACGACACCGGCCCCGCCTGCCTGGGTTGTTGTCGCTAATGCCATCCAGCTACGGGTATCCGCCGGCAGAGGGTCAGATACCTTCATCATTGCCAGGCCGAAGTTTATCCCCGTAAATGATACGCCCATCGCCCCGTCGGACTCGGCAGGGCCGTTGACGCCGACAAAGGCGTTGACGTTAGCAGCGCCGACCGTCATCATTTCCACGTCCACGGTTGTTGAATCGGCAAGTGTTACCGTTACGGGGTCGCTACTCTTTTCAAATGCAAAATCACCGCTTAAATACACAAGCCCCGCTAATTCTATCGCTACCGTGCCGCCGGCCGTCAAAATCTCGCTGTCAAAGTTTATTACAACAAATTCGCCGTCGCCAAGGTCTATGCTGTACTCTCCGTCGGCTACGGTATCTCCGTCAAAATCGCTGGCTGTGAAGTCCACTACGCTGTTCGCAGCACCGTTATCATCTCCACCGGCCTGGTTGAGCAGCACCGCAAAATCAGTCAGCGATATATCCAGGCCCACTATTCCGATAAGACCGATTTCATCCGCCTCGGCTTTCAGCGCCGTCCAGCTTCGAGTGTCGCCGGGCTGTTGATTTGATACGTTCATCAATACCAGACCGAAGTTTACCCCGCTTAACGAAAGGCCCATCGCACCTGCCTGATTACCGGGACCGTTAATCCCGACAAAAGCCGCCGCGTCTTTGGCGCTGATAGTCAGCATGTCAACATCTACGGTTGAAGTATCGGCAAGGGTTACCGTTACAGGAGCAGCGCTCTTTTCAAAGCCAAAATCACCGCGTATATATATGAATCCGTCTAATATTTCGAGCGTGCCGCCGACTCTTAAAAGCTCGCTTTCAAAGTCTATCTCGACAATATTGCCGCTGCCCACCTCTACGCTGTACGCTCCGTCGGCTACTGTGTCGCCGTCAAAATCACTGACGGCAAAGTTTACCACTTCACTGTTCGCAGAACCGTTAATATCCCCGCCTGATGTGTTCAGCTCCAGTACAAAGGAATCTACCGTCAACCCAAAGCCCCCAATACCCACAACGCTGATACTGCCAACCTCAGCCCTTAACGCCGTCCAGCTTCGGCTGTCACCCGGCTCAGGATCGGATACATTCATTAGTATCAGGGCAAAGTTTATATCATTCAGCGATATGCCCATCGCGCCGGGATTGCCTGCCGGACCATTGATACCGGCAAAACCCGTTACACCACTTGCGCCTATGGTCAGCACTTCCACGTCTACCGTTGTATCATCGGTAAGGGTTGCCGTTACGGGGGCGCTGCTCTTTTCAAAGGCAAAATCGCCGTTCAGGTCCACGAATCCCAAAATACTCAGGTCCAGGTTACCGGAGACGCTCAGTATTTCATCCGCAAAAAGTATTACCTTGCTGGTGCCGGAACCAGTGGTTATTTTCAGCCCGCCGGCGGGACCGGCATTTGCGCCAAAATCAGTTGCATCAAAATCAACCGCGCTGTTCTCAACACCGTCGTTGTCTCCACCGGCCTGGTTGAGCTCTAATGTAAAGTCATTTACTGTTACATCGAAGCCCTCAATACCTATAAAGCCTGCGGTTGTTACTTCGGTCGTTAACGCTATCCAGCTACGCGTATCATTAAGCCCCGGCTCGGAAACCTTCATCAGCACCAGGCCAAATTCCACTCCACTAAATGATACACCCATCGCCCCGTTAGACTCGGCAGGACCGTTGACGCCGACAAAGGCGCTGACATCGGCAGCACCGACTGTCAGCATTTCCACGTCTACAGTTGTTGAACCGGCATCGGCAAGGGTTACCGTTACAGGAGCGCTTGATTTTTCAAATGCAAAATCACCACTCAGATATACAAATCCGAACAGGGCGATATCAACCGTACCGCCGACCTTCAACAGTTCCGTGCTGAAGTCTATCTCGATAGTGTTTCCACTGCCGAAATTTATGATATAAGACCCGTCGGCTACGGTGTCTCCGTCAAAATCACTGGTGGCAAAGTTTACTACCTCGCCGTTCGGTGTACCATTAACGCCTCCGCCGGCACTGTTAAGCAAAATCGAAAAATCTGTAAGCGAGACCGTCAGGTCGTCTATTCCAATAACGCTGATATTATCCGCCCGCCCCTTAAGTGCCGTCCATGTCCTCGTATCGGTCGGAGCCGGGCTGGAAACCTTCATCAACACAAGTCCGAAATCCACCCCGCCCAGAGACAGGCCCATCGCACCGTCGTTGCCTGCAGGGCCATTGACACCGGCAAAAGCCGTTACGTCCAGGGCCCCGATAGTCAGGACTTCCACATCCACAGTTGAGTCATCTGTAAGCTTTACCGTTATCGGGTCGCTGCTTTTCTCAAAAGCAATCTGGCCACTTAAATATATGAATCCGTCTAATCCTATCTCGACCGTACCCGCGGCCTTTAAAAGCTCACTGTTAAAGTCTATCTCGACGGTTTTGCCACCACCGACGTCAACTGTGCGAGCCCCGCTAAGCTGGAAATTGACGGCCTTAGTATTCGGATTAACACCGTCAACAGAACCACCGGCTCGGTTGACCATAACGGCAAGGTCGGTTACTTCTAAAGTCAAATCATCGATGCCTGTGAAACTCGCACTGCCGATATCAGCCTTTAACGCCATCCAGTTACGGCTGTCAACGGCGGAAGGATTAGATACCTTCATCAGCACCAACGCAAAGTTCACATCGCTAAGTGCAAGCCCCATCGCACCGTCATTGCCGGCAGGACCATTAACACCGGCAAAGGCCGTTGCATCACTGGCACCTACGGTCATTATCTCTACGTCTGCGAGTGAATGGTCGGTAAGTGTTACAGTTACAGGCTCGCTGCTCTTCTCAAAGGCAAAATCACCGCTTACATAGAAGAAGTTGCCAACCGCGATATCAAATCCACTTTTGACCCGCAGAAGCTCGACCTGGAAATCAATATCCAGGTCAACCGGCGGGTCCAGGTCTTCTCCCGGGTCGAGTAAATCTGCCGCTTCACCGAATGTGCCGTTTTCATTAAGGTCAAAGGCTTCCGTCCAGTCCAGCACTACAGCGTCACTCGCGCCCTTTGAGCCATCGGCCAGGTTCACCTCCAAAACTAAGTCACCGGCATCGGCAACTATATCGCCTATACCCAGTAAACTTGCACTGCCTAAGCTCGCCTTTACTGCGAGATAGCTCCTTCCATCACCAGCATCTATATCCGCCTGACTCGGCCTGATACCGGCAACAACAAGCTGGGCATCGGTAATCTCAAAACCGATTCCGTTTCCGGCACTGCCGTCTGAATCGCCGCCAAGACCCACAAATACGTTGACGCTGTCCAGCACCAATGTCATCAGGGCCGCGTCGGTCAAATCGAAAACATCATCACCATCAAGGTCAATGTTTATTTTACGACTCTTGAATGCAAAGGAGGCGCTGCCTTTGACAAAACCAAAAAATTCCAGGCTCAGACTGCCGGAAACCCTCAGCAACTCGCCCGTAAAGTCTATAGCCAGCTTCTGTCCGGAGAGCCCCAGAATCGCCCAGGGGTCAAGCAGGTCCTCAGCGACTTCATATATGCCGTCCAGGTCGCCGTCCTGTACTTCCCCGAATGTGCCGTCTTTATCCAGGTCCAGTGCCTTGGTCCAGTCAAGAGCAACGGCGTCCACTGCGTTATAAGAACCGTCAGCCCGGTTGATTTCGACCTTCATACCGGCCGCCGAGGCAGTCAGGCCTGCAAGGCCCTCAAGTAAGGCGTTGTCCATTCTCGCCTTCAGGGCCAGGTAACTGCGACCGTCGCCGGCGTCTTCGGCAGCTTGGCCCGGAGTTATCCTTGCCAGGGCGAATTGCCCGCCGCTGAGCCTGAATCCCATTTCACTTGACCCGGCAAGCAGCTGGGCACCTGCAACCGCTACTATTAATAAGGAAGCATCGTCCAGGTCATCCTCATTTTCAGCATCAAAAATGCCATTGCCGTTGACGTCCACATCAACTGATTCCTTATAATAGCTGATTCCAACGCCACCGGCCTGGACACTTAAAAGACTAAAAGCCTCCATTTCAAACTCGTCAGCGACAAATTCATACAGTGAGGTACTGAAAGTGTATGTCCCGGTCAAGCCGTTATCGTCGGGGTCGTCACCGGTTTCGCTACCGTCGTCCCGGATTGTACAGCTAACCAGCGCGGCGATATTAAGGGCCGCGGTTGCAGCAGTAAATGCCAGGCTTCCAGCCTGGTAGTTTACAGCCACTTCATCCAGGGTAAGGAAATCACCAAGGCCGAGACTTGCGAACCCGAAGCCCTCAAAGCTTTCAAAGTCCGCCCCACCAAGATTCCCGACATAGTTAATCGCGATATTCCAGGCATTGCCGATATCGCCCGTCATAAACGTGTCATTACCAGCCTCGCCATCGAACAGGAGCTGCCCCCCGCCAACTGGTAATTCAAGTTCGTCAACCTGGACAATAATTGTGTCATTGCCCTGTCCGGTTTTGATGGTGAAATTCTGGAGTCCGGCGGCAATCAATCCATCAGAGCCAACTGTTACCTCGTCGTCACTATAACTTGCTGTGTCATTGACACCGGTGTCCACGGTAACAGAAGCAACGTTATAAAAGGTTACCGCCTCAAAAGAAACCCCACCTACTGTACCCGAAATCCGATTATTTGCAGCAGGCATACCTGCCGGTTCGTCGCCGGAACCGCCGGGGTCGACATCAATCAGGATTTCATCTACCCCGCTTCCATAATCAGAAGTATTGAAAGTGTATTCAGCCAGGTCGTGAACATAGACCGGCTCAAGACCGATGAAGTAAATCGAGGCAACAGAAATACCGTCCGAAATTCTCATCGTGCCGGAGTCGGTACCTATTGCAGTATAATCCAGTGACAGCGTTTCATTGCCGATTAGGACAAGACAGTCATACCAGCCGTCTCCACCGTGGTATTCAACGCCTTCTTTGAGCCAGAAAGGATTTGAAAAATCGACAGTAAGAACATCATCACCCTCATCGCTGCCTATAATCAAGACTTTTTTAATGTCCGCAAGCGCACCGGCCACCTGCACCTGCCCGCTCTCGCTGTCGAGCAACTCAAGAATTGAAGTGTCCTGAGGATTAAGTCGAAGTGTAATTTCACTTCCACTTGATTGTAGCTTAAAAACAAATACTCCCTCATTTGTTATATAAAATGTATAACCTCCGGCAATAGGAGGTGGGTTGGGGGCAAGAAGTGTTTCGACTAACTGTTCCGTAAAGGATTCATTATCAACAGAAACCATCCTGTCATTGGATGGGTCCTGGCTTGTGCCGGCCAACTCGCAAGGCAAAGTCTCAGGTTGACTGACAGTCACATCTTGTTCTACTGTGAGATTAGTTGACTGGCCGATCTGATTTGTCGAGCCATCTTCACTTATATCATCCTGAAGCTCAACCGGCCCGGCAAACTCATCATTAGCTATATCAATATGGAGAATCACCTCGGGCGCAACATCATCTCCATCCGGGTTTGCCTCGGCCTGCTCAACCAGCTCTTCCTCACTTTTCTGCCGGTCTGGTTCCTGTACATCAATTACTACTTCCGCCAAAGACCGGGTCTGGTAAAGATTCAATATCGGCCCGAGCAACTGTTCATCGATATCAGACACTGCCGAGAGAAGTAACCGAGGTTCCAACTGTTCCGGGAAATAAATGGGGCCAGCAGGTGTGGTTGTATCGTTAGCTACGCGAAGTAACCTTTTACCGCGATGAAAAAAAGGCAGAAGCGCCGCTAATCTCACAAACCGGCTCCTATCACATAGTAGTTATGAAGATGATACGGAGTGACAAACTTTCCCCCCTCCGCCTCAATCTCCCGTCCGGCAAATAAGCCGCTCAACTAACTTATATCACACTCTTATATAAAGTCAAGCCTAAAAATTAGGAAAGTGAAAACCAGGCCAATTCCCCACAACACCTGCTATTACAAACACTTACAAAAGATAACCTCCCGCAAGCAACTCGACTAATTTTTTTATGTTCCTTTTTTTTCACCGAAAAACACTTTTTCTTCTGTGGTTGGCCATTCTCGGCATAAATACTCGCAGCTTACAAGGCCGGAAGACAACACCAATAATTTGGGTATATGGCCCCATTGGGGAATATTGTCCTGTATAAACATACGACTCGATAATCATTTTGATAATTACCTGAATAGAAACGGTTGGCAACTTTGCTTTACCTTAGGTATAATGTGGGTTTAGACTCGGCTTAATCTTTTCGGAGACTGAAAGATGAGCAAGACCTTTTTGTACGTTTTGTTTATCACAACGTTAATAATACCGAACAGCCCGGCATACGCAATTCCGGAGGCGCCAATTACAGCCATTACTTTCCCCAGGGCCGATGTAACCTTGTCCTTTGTACAACCCGGTCAAATTGCAAAAGTGCTCGTCAAAGAGGGAGACCACGTAAAAGCGGAACAACTACTCGTCAAGCAGGACGATGCCGCTGAACAGGCCCAGCTATTACAAATAAAAGCAGAGAGTGAAGATACAACACAAATAGAAGCTGCCGAGGCAAGTCTTGCCCAGAAAAAGGTTGACCTTAAAAAGCTTGAGTGGGTGGCCAGTCGTGGTTCCGCGACGGAACTGGAAGTTGAACATGCAAGATTAGACGTGAAGATCGCCGAGCTGTCACTGAGAGTCGCTCAGTTTGAACATAAACAGAGCAAAAGAAAATACGAAGAAGCGAAAATCCGTGTCGATAATATGAGCCTAAAAAGTCCAATCACAGGAACAGTTGACAAAGTTGAAGTTGAGGTTGGTGAATCTGTTAACGGACTTGCTGATGTAATCAGGGTAGTAAAAACCGACCCGCTTTGGATTGATGTTCCCGTGCCCCTGGCCAAGGGAAGAACGTTAAAGCTTGGACAAACTGCAGAAGTTAAATTTCCAGACGAAAAGACTTCAGAAGGTAAAGTCATTTATATATCAACCGTCGCCGATGCAGCCAGTTCTACCTTGAGGGCTCGTATCGAAGTTGCCAACAAATCAAAGCAACCTGCGGGTGAACACGTACATATCATCTTTGTGAATTTGAAAAACAAACACGATGACAAACCATTAAAACCGGGAGAATAAGCCATTGAATACTAAAAACTGTATGAAAGAATGTATCATTGCCGGCCTTGCCGCTATTCGTTGGAACCACCTCAAGCAACTACTGGTTATTATACTATTGACTCAAATAACAGGCTGTGTTTCTGAAAAAGTCGAAGACCAGGGTATCATCACCTCTTATCAAAAAACCATAGTCGAAAAAAGCCCTCAGCAGCGAGCCGGCCGGGCAGGCCTGGAATCTCTTCGTCCAAGCCCCGAACCAAGCCTGCCGGAACTGAGGGTTACGAGGAACGAGACAACAGGGAAAAACATTATTGAACTTACCCTGGAAGAGGCCGTAAGGCGGGCAATCATAAGCAGCCCGGAGATTAGCGTGGTAAGCTACGACCCGTCAATCGCCAAAGAAGATGTAATCAAGGCTGTTTCTGATTTTGATGTTGCCCTTTTTGGTCAGCTAAATTATGAAAAAGAAGACAATCCAACGGACAGCGTTTTCCAGGGTGGACAATCTACGTCACGTGTGTGGGAGACGGGCTTCAAACAAAAAGGTACTACCGGTGCGGAATGGTCCCTTGCTTATGCCTTGTCACGTAACTGGGATGATTTAACTACCAGGAATCTGTCTACCAGATATGAACCGATGGTATCCTTTCAAATAAAACAGCCGCTATTAAGAGACGCATGGGAGCAGCTTAACCTTGCCGGAGTAAATGTTGCAAAGTTAAATTACAGAGTTGCTCTGGCCTCCTTCCGCCAACAAACCGAAAACGTCTCAGCCGAGGTCATCTCTTTATACTGGTTACTTATGCAGGCACGACGAGACCGGGAAATCCAAAAAGAACTGCTGGACAAAACCCTTGAAACATTGAAAAAGGTTGAAGACCGAATACGCATCGATGCGACTACCGTACAAATTAAGCAGGCCGAAGCCTACGTCAAGGAACGTGAGGCTGTATTATTTCAGGCGGGAAAACAAGTTCTCGATGTACAAGACGCACTGGTCAGATTAATGTCTGACAGCCAAATTAACTTACTCAACGACTTTGAGATTGTCCCGGTTAGTGCTCCTGATATGACAAAAGTAAAATTAGTACGTTCACAAATCCTGGAATTGGCACTGGAAAACAATCCCGAACTTCACCAATCGCGTCTTAGAACTGAAGTGGCCCAGATTAATGTTGATGCCGCAAAAAGGCAGAAAATGCCACGACTTGACCTGGTTGCATCCGCAAGAATGCAAGGCATGTCACGCTGTCAGGGAAGGGCACAGGACATTCTCAGTGACGGCGACTATGTCAGCTATGCTCTTGGTATAACCTTTGAAGTGCCGCTCGGCAACCGCCTGCGCGAGGCGGAATTCCGTAAACGCAAACTGGAATACAGAAAAGCCTTTTCAACACTGCAAAATATGTCAGACCAATTAGCGGCGCAAATCAAAGAAAGGAGCAGACTCGCCGAGACATCTCACAAAGAGATACAAATCCAAAAAGATGCTGCTGAGGCGGCAAGGATACATTTACAGGCACTTGAAGACACCGAGGAAATAAGAGAGAAATTGACACCTGAGTTTCTTTTAGTCAAACTTCAGGCCCAGGAATCCTTAGCAAATTCACAGCGGTCTGAAATAAAAGCTCTCGTCGATTATAACACTTCACTGGTACACCTGGCTCAGGCCACCGGTACCATACTGGATATGCGATACGTAAGGCCGGCACTACCGCAGGTACCTGAGCAGGTACCTGAAACAGAAGAATCCGTCGACCCCAACCAAATCCCGGCCGGCAACCAGGCAATTTAGCCATCGATACTTGTTCCGGAGGTTAACTTAGGTACAAATCTCATTCACTGCCGGCAAAACCAAGCTGTTCATCAAGCCAGTGATCTGTTTTCATAACCGACTTTCGCTGACGAAGCGCGAGTTTTTCAGCCCGGTACTGTGCCAGCTGAAACAGGCCGCGAACCAGTGGTGACGATATATCATCGGTGTTATTAGCATATCTTTTCCTAAGATAGGCCGACGAGTGTTTGGCATATCGCAGGACAATTTCATCTTCAAGGCAGAATATACCCTGGGCACTTCCCGGGTCACCCTGACGGGCGCAGCGGCCGTATAACTGCCTGTCTATCCGGGCGGATTCATTCGGCTCGGCCGAAATCACATGCAAACCTCCCAAATCTGCTATTTTCCTGCCGAGCTTAATATCTGTTCCGCGACCCGCCATATTAGTTGCGACAGTAATCTTTCCTTCCTGGCCCGCCTGGGCAACTATCCCGGCCTCCTGGCGATGATAAACAGCGTTAAGTATCTGATGATCCAGTCTTTCGGCCTTAAGTAACTCACTTAGACGCTCACTGGAATAAACACTTCGTGTCCCAACAAGAATGGGCCTGCCGGTCGCGTGGACCAGTTTAATCTCCTCTACAATCCTTGCCCACTTGGCTTGTTCATCGTGTAAAACTATATTGGGCAGATTCTTTCGTACGCACGGACGGTTGGTCGGAATAGATACCACGGGCAAATGATAAATCTGCCAGAATTCATCGTACGCCTCAGACGCAGTCCCCGTCATACCGGCCAACCGACGGTAAAGCCGGAAGAATCGCTGGAAACTTATGCGTGCGTAAGTGTCTTTGGGCGGGGTTATCTCCACCTTTTCCTTGGCTTCCACAGCCTGATGCATGCCGTCACGCCACGCGCGGTCCGGCATAATCCGGCCTGTAAACTCATCGACGATAACGACCTTGCCGTCATCTATTAAATAATGCTTGTCCTGAAGATAAAATTCTCTTGCCGTCAGCGCCTGATTTATCAACTCTATACGGCGCCGGCTACCCTTCCATATCCCGGTCATACCCGACGTCAACTCAGCCAGATGATTTACCCCCTCATCGGTCAACTCAACCTCCCGGTAACGACGATTAAGCCGGTAGTCAACTTCAGCCTGCAACTGTTCGGCGATTGACGCCGCCTGTCCAAAAGAGGCTATCTGGTCTGGATTGTCGGACTGGCCTGAGATAATAAGCGGAGTAACCGCCTCATCGACAAGAATGGAATCGGCCTCGTCAACCACGGCATAGTATAATCCCCGTTGTACAAACCTGTCGGTAACCCTTGTGTTGCTAATCACTTTTTCGACCAGTGACGAACACAGCCCCTTCGAGCTTCCCGGAACAAGACGGTCACGAAGAAAATCGGCCGTAACTTCCTTATTCGTGCAGTACGTCACATCAGCAGTATAGGCCTTTTTGCGGTCCGCCGGACTCATCTGCTGCTCAATATATGAAACACTCAGCCCGCAAAAGCGATAAATCCGGCCCATCCATTCGGCGTCACGCCTGGCCAGATAGTCATTGACCGTAATGACATGACAGCCGCGACCCCGCCAGCCGGCTACTGTTACCGGCATAGTTGCAGTCAGAGTCTTACCTTCGCCGGTAGCCATTTCTGCAACACAGCCGGCATAAAGAGCAAGAGCGCCTGCAACCTGAACAAGGAAAGGCCTTTCGCCAATCTGACGAAATGCCACTTCACGAACCAATGCAAAGGCCTGGTCAACATCAGAAATGCTCTCTCGCCCGCAGCGAAAAATCTCCCGAAGCCGGCCCACCCTTATGCGAAGCTTCGCATTAGCCAGCTCTGAAAAGTCTTTTTCAAGGGCAACTATATTCTCGGCTCGACGAAGAAACTCCTTACGCCGCGGCACAAACCTGCCTGCCAGACCACAGCCCATATCCCACACGGCGTCAAGACCTTTAGGCAAAGGTTTACTTGATATCCGCCCATCCAACATCTGCCAGGTTGCGCTGGGCACTACTACCATATTAAATATAAAATCTCCGCTGGAATAATTGTCTAAACCACAGCCACCATTGAACAGCAAGCGGTTTTGATTCAAGCTGAATTCTGGCCACCACGCGCTGACCCGTCAGTAAATGAATTGAGCCGTCGCAATCCGGCCTTATCCGAATCTCAAAGAACTTCTCTGCGGCCTTTATTCCGCGCTGGTCCTGTGCCTTTGTGGGCATACTACCACCAACGGCGTAACCAAGGGCCTCAGACGGAAGAACCTCATCACCAGCCGGAAAGATTTTTTCTATTCGCCCGGTAAATTCCATATCGGGCCTGCCTTTTACGCGAATTTCCAGCTTCTCCCGAGCCTGCTCTACCAGCATCGCCGCAAGTGACTGACCTGCCGTAGCGCGGACAAGCACATTGTCCAGGTTCGCGACGAAACCGATTTGCTGGCCGCGGCGAAGATACATCCCCTTGGCCCTGTCAATTTCCGGGCTTACCCACGTCCCTGAAAGGACCGGGTGAAGGTTCAATGATGACAGATTAAGTTCAACGCGTTCTATCTTTTCATTCAGGGCCTCAATCTGCTCGGTCATTATCTGGGCCGCAGCTATCTCACGGGTGGTAGCAATACGCCTTCTGGCCTCAAGAACCGCAAGTTCACTGAGTAACATTTTCCTCTCAGCCTGCAATCCAGGATTAGTCGCCATGATAAGAGCATCGCTATCCGCCGAGACCGACCGGCCCGACCGCAAAAAGTCACTGACAAAGCCGTCACTTTCTATATAAACAATCGCCAGCCCCACCGGCTCAACTACGCCTTCGACCCTGCAATAATCAGGAAAGTGAATAATTCCCGTCAATAATATTATCACCGCAATAAATCCCAGCGTCGAGAGTATTGCCCGCGGACGGCTTCTGGCCAATTCACCGCCGGTAGCCAGGTATCGCACAAATTTGCCGATCGGAACAAATACCCATGCGATAATCGCTGAAAATGCAAAAATCGGCACCAGGATAAACAGCTCTTCCGGTAATCGGTTATTCAAAAACAACAGAATCCGTATGCAGATAAAAACACGATACGCCGTTGAAGCTGTGCCGTAGAATACAAACCAGACGGCCTCACCGACAGTATGTGCCGGGTTTTGTACCGCCCGCACATTCCAGCAGTATTTTCTTACCAGATAGTAAATATAATTTCTGGACCGCTGGCTCAGATTCGGTATCTCCAGCAGGTCGGAAAGGACATAATACGCGTCAAACCTGAGAAGCGGATTGCCGTTAAAAAGTAAGGTTGAAACACTTGCGATAAATATTATGTTGTACGCGATGGAATGAATCGTTCCGGTAGATGTATTTGCCCAGACGACGGCCGCAATTGAAGCGATGAAAAGTTCGGCCATAATACCCGCCATGCCAACAATCACCCTGTGCCTTCTCTTTCGAAACGCCCAGGCACTGGAAGCGTCCATATAAGGCAGCGGCACAAATACCAGGAACATTACACCCATAACATGTACCTGTCCACCGGAGCCGTCAAATCGGCCGAAGGCCCTGCACGCAAAGGAATGGGAGAACTCGTGAAAGACCTTGACAAATACAATACTGATATACAACAGAATAAGATTGCCCGGCGCCAGAACATTAGAACTCTGGTAAATCAACTCGCCCAGGTCTCCTATAATGAAATACAATCCCGTCAGGATGACTGCCAGCCATACGAGGAAACCAACCGGAGTAAACGCCTTTCCAATAATATTAACCCACCGCTTCAGGATATAATCCGGGTCAATTAAAGGTATCCTGACAAAAAGCAGGTTTGTTAAGAATCCCTGAATCTGGCGTTTGATTCGCGTGCGATAGCGGTTGAAAAGACCCGCCGTATCCGGAGCAAGCTCTGCGTATAAAAGGTTGGAACTGTATAACTGGCCTAAAAGCTGTATCACCTCGCCCTGCGTGGGGGCACTGTCGCCATACTGCTCGTTACATATCCGCCAAACCTCGGCAACTGTGCGATTCCCGTCAAGCAAAGCTATAAAGTGATAGGCGTCCGTGCTGATACGCGAGAATTTGTTGTTGGCGGGATTCTCGAGTACATACCACATCCGCCCCCGGAAATGCTGCCGGTAAACCTGCACGCTCGAAAGAAGCCGAGGACGCAGTTCCGCAACCCTGTACCAAGCCTCATGAAATGTCGGGCGCTCAACAACCATAACATACCTAAAACTTTTTCAATCCTTCGTGAGGAAACCAAAAAACCGTGCCTGGCGGCGCTTCAGGAAGTTACGAGATTTCTCTAAAAACTCAAAGCCACAGTTTCATTCGCAGCCAGTTGGTTATCTTGCGTGTCCATATCCATATATAACGCCGTTTGCCCACCGAGACCTTCGCGATTCCTTCCATACCCGGACGCATCCACGGATAAGTCTCAACCAGACGAACACGAACCTTGAATACGTTACGCTGGTTGACTACCTCAGCTATCGGGTTAATACGCTCAACCACAAACTTAATCGGCTTTCCGGGATACGAGGCCGTTGCGAGTCTTCCTTCCTGACCTGTCTTAATATCAAAAATCAAATCTTCGGGGACCATAAGCTGGGCACGCAGAGACTCCAGGGGACAGACTTCAAAAAGTATATCGCCGGTTTTGACCGGAGCGCCGATTTGACGCTTTAAGTCACCTTTTACGACAATCCCGTCAATCGGCGAAATGAGATTTGCCTGTCCTATCTGGTAATTCAGTAAATCAATCCGGGCCTGCGACTCATCGGCGTTGGCATTGGCAATCTGAGCCTGTGCGGTTTCATTGTCCCGCATGTGAGCCGAGGCCTGTTTGAGATAAGCGCTTTTCTCGGCCTTGGCGGCAGCCAATTGAAGCCGTAACTCTGCCGTATCAAGACCGCCAAGAACCGAACTATCGGCCTGAACCTCCTGGCCGACCTCCACTTCAACGTTTTTTATATACCCGTCAAAAGGAGCAGGAACCACCTGCTGCTGTATAGCCTCCAGTAGAAATGGCGCCTTGGCACGAAACTGCCCCTTGGCGAATATCAAAAACAGGACCGCCGCAAAGCATAATATCGCTATGACCTTTGCCCAGGTATGCTCCGGCCCAAGGAAATTTGCCAAAAAATTGCGCGTCTTCGACGCAATGGCCGCCCCAAACCAGCGGTCATACTCATACAGATTATTCATCCTGGCCGTGCACAACTCACAAGCCAGTCTAATTATCTCAATCTCATCGACACTGAAAGGTTTATCCGCGGCCCTTTCAAGCGTTAAAACTCCAATAGTCTCGCCGTTTCGCCGCAACGGCAAACTCACCACCGCCTGCGGACCATACAGCCTTGCCAATTCATCCGCCGAACGACGGATATAAGTCACCTCGCCGGGAGCCGGGCTTAAGATTTCAATATTCTGGTCCAGACACTCCTCCATCGCCGATTCTATGCTCTGAATCACCTCCATCTTCCGACTGAAATCTTCCGTGTGACTCATCGCCTTTAGCCGGACATATCTGCCCTCCAGAAAACCAAGGCTTGCTCTTTCACACTTCCATTGAGAGGCTATTTCATTACACAACGCCATCGCGGCGCTTACAAACTTATCCTGCCGATTGACCGCTGCAACTATCTCCATTGCCTGCTGAAGTCGCCTGAGGCTGCCCTGGCTGCTTACCTGGCCGCCTCTGGCCTCAGAGTAGTCCGACAAGCCTACGAGAAGCTGCAGTTGCTCAGATTTCGCTTTAAGGCCCGCTTCATCCTCACCATCGACACAGAAAGCCGTCACGGCCTTGTCAACACCGGCCACCTTTGTAGAAACCATCACAACATAACCGGCGGCGGACTGACCTTCAGCAGATTGTTCCAAAGGCCTTACAACAGCCGAATCCGTCACTGATTCCCGCTGCACCAGCTCGGCACACCTGAGAAGCCACGCGGGAGGGGTATCTGTCCTCTCAAGCTGCGGATACACAGCAATCACATCAACACTACCCTTGTTACTTCCACGGATAATCGTCCCTCGCTCGGCTCGGCCAAGGTAACACTGTACCGCCAAAAGATTTGCTAAAAACTGTGAGGGATTCTCTGCAGCCCCATCAAGCCGTTTGAGAAAATCGGAAAAATTCTCTCGGCCCGAACCCCCAAACCGGCTATTTGACGTTTGAACCATTTTTTACTGCCAATACAATTCCATTCTACCTGTTCCTCAGACGGGGCTCGCCCGGCCGGTCCGAATCTCCTCCATTATATATGATATGGTCCCGAATCCCTGGGTATGTGCTGCACTATTATAGCAAATGGATGCCTTTTTTGCACACTTTTTTACCTCAGCCAATCAGTTGATTTTGCGGGCTTAATTAGCCTGGATTGCTCCTGAAAAAACTATTAAAGCCGGATATCCTTCTAACTTTTGACGTTAAGGTTATAGTATGTGTAACAATAAGGCAATTATGCTTGAGTCTTTTAAGACGCTCTTGCCTGGCGTGCTACTGTACATTGGGTATATAAAATGTTTGCCAACTTGTTATTTTTTATAACCAACTGATAAAGCAGAAGTTATAGAACCTGAAATTTTATAACATTGGTGGATAAAGAGTTCTTCGGTTGCAGTATAGTTGTAGATTCCAAAAGATATCTTATGTAGATAGAGGATTAGACAAGTTAACAGTTAAATCAGTTTTTCTGACAAGGAATTTCTTGAATGTCTCATCAAACGTCTCAAACTGCGCCACATCTGCTGACGGGAAACACTCAAGGGATATAACCGGAAGCATAGCCAATGGAACATACAGATGTTATCATGGAAGAATTAAGAATCAATGGATTACCATTAAACTGCTGTAATATATAATACATGGCCACAAGTGAAAGGGATGAAAACAACCATATTCCTCGATAAGCATCGGCAATCATCAGATTCTTGTTCCCTGTGATTTTTACACCTGCCATTGTTTTAAAAGTGAATAAAGCAAAAAGTGCCAACATTATAAGCATGCTACCAAACGTGCCAGCTATAGCATACCATAATGACTTTAATATTGGAATATCCGCGAAGAGTCCTATGACGATACCGACAGAGATATTAAGTACAAGCGCTGTAAGCTGTGTTCCACGCATCATCCTCAAAGGAGGGTATTCTGGGAAATATCGCATTGGTCTCGCTGTAAACCCAAATCCAAAGGCAACCAACCACAACGCAATAATACCCACTATTATAAGTGAGCCAATTGTTATTGGTTTAAACGTCGGAAACATAAATATTAGATATCGTCCGATAAGAATGCCTATAAAAATCAAGATAATCAAAGCAATGACTATGTCCACAACTAAAAAGGGTTTAGCTTTTGGTAGTTCATGAAAAAACCTTCTCAGAGCCATGGAAAAGTTTTCAGTGGCCTGCCCCTTTTTGGTCCAATTGGTCCAAGCACCCCTCTTGTTCACCATTATTTTCGTAATCAACCAAAATGACAATGGTACAACAACTCCACTACTAAAGAATGTTGTACCGCAGCCTACTAAAACCCTTACTATAGCTGACCGGCCAACGGATTCGCCTGTTATCGATGATTTTGGTGGTAACAATAAAGGGAGCAATATGCCTATCAAGAGGCCTAAATTCATTATAAGAAAGCCCATTTTGGCCTCGACTACCGTCTTGGGTGAACCAAGTCTCTTGGCGATTTGTGGCAATACCGGTCTGTGCTCTTGCGGCTTAATGAGAAAAATAGATGTAGGCCAACAATCCTGCGCCAGCACCACATAGTGCCCAGATCTTAGCCACCTGACTCGGATAGTCTAACACTACCTTATCAGCGTCTTTAAAACTTGCCATTCCCGTGACTCGTCCTGCAATGTACCAACAAAAAGCTCCCACAAGCATCAATATCAGAGGAGGTATGAGTGTAATTTTTCTGCTCACCATTGCTTTTCCTCCAATCACGCACATCTTTATAATGAATGAGACAAACAGCAATCCAGATTAAGCTATATTTTTCGGCTCTTGTTATTAATATTTTATCTTAAAGCGATTCGATACCATTATACTCATGTCAGGCTGGAAAACAAGGAATATCCTCACTTGCAATATAACCTCAATGAAGCCATTTCCTCAGAAAAAGACCCGGGATTGATAATCCAAACGAAGACCTGAAAGACCCAGATATGGCAGCATTAGCAAGTCTAAAGAATCGCAGAAAAAGGGGGTAAAAAACGAGGCCGAAGGGACTCGAACCCTCAACCTTCGGATCGACAGCCCTCAAGGCTACTCCTAAGCATCACATTAACAATGACTTATAACGCGTTTTTTGCGTCAAAATGAGGATTACAAGTGGTTTGCAAGTAATTAACAAGTCTATTAACAGGTAGTTTACCACTGGCGACTGACGCATTTTTGACGCAGATTAATAATGCTTCTATAGGTAAAAAACGCAACTGGGTTCACAACCTTTTTACTCTTTCAATGTTTCAATGACCATCGGTTTATATATATGTGCAAAAACCGTTCTCAGCCTAAAATCAGATTCTACAAACTCAGCCGCTGATTTATGGTTGCTATACGGTTCTCCAAATCCTCAGTCTCTTTATGTTTGGGGATATATTCGATAACGTCCTTACAGGCCAGCCACTTTAGTCGGTTATCTTTAGTTGTCTATCAGGCCAATAAGGTTCTCGACCGCTTTCATAAAAAACATTATTTTTTAATACTGCTATTCTGTTTATGAAATATTGCGATTATGGAATAGATAATCAGGTATTATGAGAGATCTGACACAAAAAAAACAGCTGAATGTATCCTAAAAATTAAGTGATTGGTAATTGGTGAGACGCTCGATATTGTCGGGGCGTGCAGCCGCAAAGTTGTTTAAATGAGGCATTGAACCGGCTTAACGAATTGAATCCTGATTCAAAGGCGACTTCAATAATTTTTTTGTTTGTTGTAACAAGCATACGCTGAGCGTGCTGGACTCGATACTGAATAACAAAATTGTGCAATGTAATACCAAAGGTTTTCCGAAAGAGATCAGCGGCGTAATCCGGATGAAGCTTCACCTCCTTTGCAATATCAGCAGCACAGATATGTTTCGTATAATTTTGTGCAATAAACTTTGCCATGCATTCAATTTTGTTGACATTCTGTGTTCCCACCGGTCTCGTACTGCGACTGTGAAACTGTCCGTCAACCTCTGCGCCACTTTGGGTTAGATTTAAGGCAAGACGCAGCAGACGCGCTTTTATCTCAAGCAATACAATTTCGTAGATGGGCGTCGAGCCCTGATTGATGTCTCGGAACCATTGTTCGAATAACTGTTTGTCATGGCAAGACGCCGACGATTCAAGCTCCTGTATGAGCTGGCCATTTAGAATTTGAGTAGTGAACTTTTCCGGCAAACTCCAATTAAGAACCCAGGGAAGTGGAAGAGTGATCACAAAATAAGAATCAATGTCCTGATAGTCCACTATTTGATGGGGTGTGGCAGCCCAGAACAATGCGAGTCTTCCTCCTTCAACCGTTAATCGTTCTCCCCAGAAAAGGTAGGTCAACCGGCCTTGATTAAAATAATTTAACTCGATTTCGTTATGTCTGTCGGGACGCCGCATAAGCATGGGTTCCCACCGTTCACAGGTGAAACCGTATGGAGTGAATTCCTTCCGTCTAGAATCAAAATGTTCCATAAACCTAAGAATATGATAGGTTATTGCATAAATCAAGGAGGAAATCCTTATTTTCTTCTGTATTATTTTCTTTATAATGCTACTAAATATCTTGCATCTTGCATGACAGATACAAGGCCTTGGTGCTAGAGAACTTTAAATTGTAATGAATTAATGGGCTGAAAAAATGAAAATGATGCAAAAGAAAATAACCTTTGGGCTGATTGTGGGAACCAGAAATATTTTCAATGCCCAACTTGCGTCGGAAGAGCGACAAAAAGTGCTTGGGCTGCTGGACCGATTGGGATTTGGGTATGTAATAACCGACGAAAAAGCAACACCCGCCGGAGCAATTGAAACACGTGCCGATGCCAAGGTATGTGCCGAGTTATTTAAGACCCATAGAGATTCAATTGACGGTATACTGACTATTTTACCGAATTTCAGCGATGAATTGGGGGTTGTTCAAACCCTGGAGATGGCAAAACTTGATGTGCCTATATTGGTTCAGGCCTGCAATGATGATATCGACAAGGTTGACGTGAAGAGCCGGCGAGATGCCTTCTGCGGCAAGATTTCTGTTTGTAACAACCTGTATCAATACAATATACCCTTTACCGACACCACGGAACACACCTGTGATATTGATAGTGAGCTTTTTGCTGAAGACGTAAAATATTTCGCGTCTGTTTGCAGGGTCGTCAGGGGGCTTAAAAATGCCCGCATCGGTGCATTCGGAACGAGGCCCGCGGCTTTTCAGACGGTCAGATATAGCGAAAAAATTCTTCAACGTTCAGGGATTACCGTTGTTCCGATAGACCTTTCTGAAATTATATCCAGGGCACAACAAATGGATGCGGAGGCTTCAGTGGTCAAAGAAAAGCTCGCAGCAATCAGAGATTACGGCAAAATTCCGGCTAATATTAATGCTGAATGTGTCTTGAAGCAGGCAAAATTATCCGTTGTCTTCGATGAACTGATGAACGAAACCGAACTGGATGCCAGCGCAATCCAATGCTGGGAATCCATCGAAAACAACTACGGCTGCGCAACATGCCTGTCGATGTCGATGATGGGCGAAAGATATATGCCCAGCGCCTGCGAGACTGATGTAACCGGCGTTGTTTCGATGTATGCCCTCTTGCTGGCAAGCGGTAATATCCCGGCCCTGTTGGACTGGAACAATAATTACGGAAATGAGCGTGATAAGTGTGTTTGTACGCACTGCAGCAATTGTCCGAGAAGTTTTGTGGGTAACGAGGTTGAGATATCAAAGCTGGACGTGCTGGGTACCGTGTTAGATCGCGAAAATTGTTTTGGCGCCATCAAGGGTAAAGTGGCCCCCGGACCGATGTCCTTTTTCCGGATTTCAACCGATGACACAAAAGGGCAGACCAAATCATACCTTGGAGAGGGTCAGTTTACAGGGGATACTTTCGAGATGGACGGAGGCATTGCTGTATGCAAAGTCGAGCGGCTCAGAACACTGCTGGCTTATGTGTGCCAGAATGGCTTCGAACATCATGTGGCTATGACGCGAACGCACTGCGCGAAGGTGTTGAATGAAGCAGTTTCAAAGTATCTGGGCTGGAATCTGTATTATCACAAATAAGAAAGACATAGTCAATATTGAACGTAGTTTCAGGACAAAAATGCAGAAAAACAAGAGAAACATATCAGACCGCATGATGTCAGGAATGGGCAAGGTGTTATATTGGAATAAATGAGGTTTTTGTGATAACCGAAAGAATTATATAATGAATCCGTTCAATCTACAACCCGACGAAATAGCCGTGAAAGCCAGGGGAATACGAAGAAAAATTATCCGTACAAATGTCAGTGCCGGGCAGGGACATACCGGCAGTGATCTGTCTGAGGCGGATATTCTTGCCTCGCTTTTCTTTCGGGTCCTGAATATTAATTCCGACAAAATGAACGATCCGAACCGGGATCGATTTATATTGAGTAAAGGCCATGGTGTTTGCGGCCTGTACTGCACGCTCGTCGAAGCAGGGTATCTACCCGAGACCTTGCTGGAGACATATCTTAAGTTTGATTCGGATATGCCGGGACACCCGGTCCGGCAGAAATGTCCTTTTGTCGAACTGAATACCGGTGCGCTGGGACACGGGCTCAGCGTCGGGACTGGACTGGCTTTGAGCGCAAAAAAAATGCAACGGGATTTCAGGGTTTTTGTGCTGACCGGAGATGGTGAACTGCAGGAAGGCTCCAACTGGGAAGCGGCGATGAGCGCAGCCCATTTCAAACTGGATAATCTCGTACTCATCGTTGACCGAAACACACTGCAGCTGGCCGACCGAACTGAAACGATCATGGGACTGGAGCCACTGGTAGAAAAATTTATGGCGTTTGGTTTCGATGTGCATACAACAAACGGAAACGATCCGGCGGTGTTTATTGAAACCGTTGAGAAAATGGACATGCAAAATGGTAAGCCGAAGGTCGTGATCGCAAAAACCGTTAAGGGCAAGGGCGTTTCCTATATTGAAGACAGGGCCGCCTGGCATCATCGAATTCCCGATGGGGATGAGGTCATCCGTGCGATTGAGGAGCTGGAGTAATGCAGCAGCGACGATATGATTTGCGGGAAGTCATGGTGCAGACATTCATTGACGCCGTTGAAAAAAACACCAATCTGGCTGTTGTGGTAAGCGACTCAACGAGCACTTCGAAAATCCAGCCGTTTCAGGAACGGTTTCCCGAACGTTTGGTCAATGTCGGCATCGCTGAGCAGAATCTTGTCGGGATTGCTGCGGGCCTGTCGCTGGGAGGATTTGTAGCGATAACCGCAAATGCTGCCTGCTTTCTGACCACTCGAGCCAATGAGCAGGTCAAAAACGATATTTGCTACTCGAATACAAATGTAAAACTTGTCGGCCTGAATGCGGGTGTCTGTTATGGGCCTTTAGCAAGTACTCACCATGCGATTGATGACATCTCTACTATGCTCGCATTGGGAAATATTCTTATCCTGGCACCTTCTGACCCAATCGATACGAAAAGTATATTTGAATTTGCGCTGGGATACGAGGGTCCTGTCTATATCCGCATGGACAGCGGTAAATTCCCTGTGATTCATAAAGAGGATTATCAATTCGAACCGGGTAAAGTGGATTTACTCAAAGCCGGGTCGGACCTTTCAATTATTGCTATGGGATCCACGGCTTATGAAGCCTTTTTTGCCGCTAAAGACTCACAGGCAAATGGGATTGATGTTGAAGTGCTTAATATTTCTTCGGTAAGGCCTTTGGATAAAGCTGCAATTGCTGAATCGGTTCGCAAAACTAAGCGGGTTATAACAGTAGAAGAACATTCTCTGCACGGAGGTCTCGGAAGCATTGTTTCTGAAATCATAGCGGAACAAAGACTTCGAGCCAAGTTAGTACGTTTAGGCATTCCACAGGGTCAGTTCTCCAAAGCCGGCCCGCGAAATGAAATTCGCGCATATTATAAAATTGATGAAAACGGAATTATTGAGACGGCCAAAATGTTACAGGCCCACGACTAAACATAAAGGACGACAAGAGAATGTCGGATTCATACATTCTTGCAATTGATCAGGGTACAAGCGCAACAAAAACTGTGTTGTTTGACAGCCGGGGTCAAATTGTCACAAAAGCAGTGTGTCCATTAGAATCTTATTTTTCGTATCCCGGCTTTGTCGAGCAGGATCCGGAAGAAATCTTTCAAAGCGCGATCAACTCGGTCACACAATGCCTGAACCAGTTTAACGCCCAAAACGGGAAAATTAAGGATATTGTCGCCTGCGGACTCTCGAATCAAAGAGAAACGTTCATGCTGTGGGACAAAACCGGCAAACCGTTATACCCCGCTGTAGTATGGCAATGTAAACGTTCTGTCGATATATGCACACGTCTTAAAGGCACTGAAACGGAAAATGAAGTCATTCAAAAAACCGGTCTTATCATCGATCCCTATTTCTCAGGCACAAAGCTGATCTGGCTATGCGAAAACGATCCGCAGATCAAAGATGCCTTCACATCAGGTAATGCATATTTCGGAACCGTCGATACCTGGCTCTTGTACAAACTGACCGAGGGTAGGCAGCATTGTACTGATTACACCAATGCCTCACGGACGCTTCTTTTCAATATTGATATGCTTCAGTGGGATTCAGATTTGCTTGATCGTTTTTCTTTGTCCGGTTTGAAACTTCCGGAAGTCAGACCGTCGGCTCACTTATTCGGTGAATCGGATTTTCAGGGCCTTTTCGCAGAACCCATTAAAATCAGTGCGATGATTGGAGATTCCCACGCGGCGGCTGTGGGCGAAGGGTGTTTTACCCCCGGAACCGCCAAGGCAACGATGGGAACGGGGTGCTCGATTCTGCTGAATACGGGCTCTAAAAGGATTCAATCCAAACAGGGAATGGTCACAACAATCTGCTGGAGTACCCGTGACAGAGTAGACTACGCGCTGGAAGGCGTAATCGTAACATGTGGAGCGACAATTAAATGGCTCAGAGACCAATTGGGACTGTTTATTAACAATCGTGACACTGCGGTAATGGCTCAGTCAATACAGAACAGCAACGGGGTTGCGTTAATTCCGGCATTCAGCGGATTCGGTACACCCTATTGGCGAATGGACCTTAACGCGGCAATCATGGGCCTGACCTTCGGCTGTGACAAAACACATATTGTGCGTGCCGCCCTGGAATCCATCCCCATCCAGATTAAAGATGTTATCGACGCAATGCAGACTGACAGCGATATCCCTCTCGCCGGATTAAATGTCGACGGCGGTATTACGGCCAACACATTTGTCATGCAGTTCCTGGCAGACCTGCTGAATGTAAACGTTACGAACATCGGGATTGAGGAAGTTTCCGCTCTCGGCGCTGCCTATTTGGCCGGATTACAAACGGGTATCTTTGAAAATCTGAGTGACCTGGCAAAACTTGTCAAAAATAGAAAAATCTTTTCTCCCGGTACCTGCCGTGCACAGGCAAACAGCGCCTATCAGCAATACCAAAAGTATCTGCGAATGCTTCTGAAGGCATAGTATCGATGAAAAATTGCGTCTGACAAAAAATGAATGATTAGATATAAACGAAACCAAAATAGCTCGAAACCTGATGTGTGAGGAAAGTGAGTATTCTATTCAACAAATGGCAGATGGGCTTTTGTTCCACTTTCGGAATGTTCATCGAGCATTATTTAGCCTGAATGTAACGGCATCTGTATGGTATGAACCAATAAACTAAAATTTCAAAAAGGAATAAATGTGAAACGAAACAAACTAGTCTCCCTGTGGTTCATCTTAATGCGTCTCCTAGGTTTGTCGGCGGAGACACCCTGGCAGCAACATGGTAAACTTGAGGTGTCCCAAAATGGGCATACGATTCAACATAATGACGGTACTCCATTTCTGTGGATTGGAGATACGGCATGGGGCATGTTTCAACAGCTTACGCGTGAAGAGGTTGATCACTACCTGGATAACCGTCAAAAGCTGGGATTTACTGTAATTCAATCAGTGGTATTTTGGTATCCGCATGGTGGTGGAATGGAAACTGGTCCTCATAATGCCGCCAATA